>Ga0308163_10001577_pt1 | contig 24017 bp, 30 predicted proteins | sample PhyTR1_FD_201037 | JGI IMG/M metagenome (GOLD analysis project Ga0308163, IMG submission 201037) | Phyllosphere microbial communities from UC Gill Tract Community Farm, Albany, California, United States - DLSLT.R1 | ecosystem: Host-associated > Plants > Phyllosphere > Unclassified | place: USA... | reverse complement strand
TCTACGCGACGAAGTGGACCTACGGATACAGCCACTATTCGACCGCATGGGGGCTGATGCCCCATGTCGGGCGCATCGGGGGGCGGGACCCCGAGCGTGGGGAGGTGCTGCTGTTCGCCAGCCCCGGTGATCCGTCGATCACGTTCGTCAAGCGCCTCGTCGGCATGCCGGGAGACCGCGTGCAGATGCGCGCCGGGACCGTATGGCTCAACGGAAGGCCTCTGCCGCAGAAGCGTCTTCGGGATCTGCTGATTCCGATCACGCCCCATACGACCTGTCTGGCCATTCCCGGGATCATCGACCTGCGCGACCGGATGCCGGACGGACGTCCCGCCTGCCACTATCTGCGCCGACGCGAGACGCTGCCCGGAGGCCGCTCGTACGTCGTGCTGGACTTCGCCGTGGCACGTTCTGACGACACGCGGGAGTTCCGGGTCCCCGAGGACCACTACTTCGTGCTCGGCGACAACCGGGACAACAGCATGGACAGCCGCTTCGGTCTCGACGAGGCGGGCGTGGGCATGGTGCCCAAGGAGAACCTGATCGGACCGGCCGGCGGCATCTTCTTCAGTCTCGACGGCTCCACGTCCCTGACCAGGCCCTGGACCTGGTGGAACGGCATCCGCTGGCGCCGGATCGGATCGGTCGACAGCCGTTCGGGCACGATCGCCGGCGCGACGGTCGACGGTCTGCCCGACGCTCACTGATCGGCGAAGGGGTCCAGCGTGATCGCGGGATCGTAGGTACGCCACTCGATCATCGTCGCCTTGTTGTTCTCGGCATACGAGACGACGTTGTCGAGACGTTCGTGATAGTGCCCCATGCAGATGTCGATGCACTTGCTCTGGCTGCGCGCGATCCGGTTCTTGATGAGCGAGATCTCGCGCTCCTCGTTGTCGAGAGGGCTGAGGAGTCCCATCGCCTCGAGCAGCATCATGGCGCTGCTGTGGCGGATGGTCAGATCCGGAGCCTTGGCGCGTTGGCGCGTGACCTGGAAGCAGAAGCCCGCGTCGTCGGTGATGAGCTCGACGACCAGCGAATGGCGCGCCGCTATCGCGACGTGCGTGCCGATCCGCTCGGCGAGCGACTTCTTCAGCTGCGGCAGGATGAGCGCCGCGCGGAAGCCGAACATCTCCTTGATGCGCAGCGGCAGCGAGGGATCGTCCTGCGCCGGAACGCCGTTCGTGGCAGCCCAGTTCGCGAGCGTCACCGCGTCCTGCCGGTTGAGCCGCTCGGGTTCGGGCAGCGGGATGTCGTTCACCTGCGATTCCGCGACCTTTCCGCGGAATTTCGTCATCAGGTGACCGTTCGTCTTGCTGGTCATCTCGTCGCTCCGTGTTTTTCGGATCATCGTGTCCTTCATGCCGTCCAGGACTCCGTTTCGAGTTGTGCGCCGGGAAATATGGCCCCATATCGGGTGGGCGTCGCGGTGGATCCCCCTTTTCCCGCTCGGCGTGGCCCCAACGGGCCGGCGGGTGCCTCCCGGGGCATCCGCCGAACCGGGGTCCTACTCGGCGGAGCCCGCGATCTCGACCTGGTTGCGGCCCTGGTGCTTGGCCCGGTACAGCGCCTTGTCCGCGCTCTTCATCATGGACGCCGAGGTGGTGCGCAGCGGCGGACCCGAGATGCCGGCCGAGAACGAGATCCGTCCCAGCGACTTTCCCGTGCCCTCGACGGTCAGCCTGGTCTCGCTGAGCTTGATCCGCACCTCCTCCAGACGCCGATAGGCCTCCGCGGTGTCGATCCCGGTGAATATCAGCACGAACTCCTCGCCGCCGTACCGCCCGACGAAGGGCGAGCCCTGCGTCGTCAGCAGCAGGTTCGCGACGTACTTGATGACGCGGTCGCCGACGTCGTGACCATGACCGTCGTTGATGTGCTTGAAGTGGTCGATGTCGACGATCGCGACCGCCATCTTCGACTTCTCCGCCCGCGACGCGTCTACCGCCTCCTTGAGCGCGGTGTCGAAGGCACGGCGGTTGGCGAGGCCGGTCAGCGGATCGCTTGCCGCCCGCTCGCGAGCCTCGGCCAGATCGGTCCGCAGCGACTGCGCCTCGTCGGACACCTTCCGGATCTGGTTCTCCAGGTCCTCGCTCTTGCGGATCATGCTCTTCGTCGCAGACAGGAGCGTCGCGACGGCCGCAACCGGATCGCCGCCGAAGTCGGCCGATTCGAGAACCGCGCCGAACTCGGACGCGTTCTGCCCCGAGCGCGCGGTCAGATCGATGATCTGCGCGATCTGGTTCGACGCGTCCTCCGCGAGCTTGGTCAGCTGACGTGGCGTCGCGTGCGGCATGATGTCGGACAGGCCCTTGAGCGCATCCGGAGTGATGGTGCCGTGCCGGCCGATCGCATCGTCGATCTGCCGGCTGAGTTCGGGGTCGCTGCCCGTCAGATACCGGTGGAACATGTCGTAGTTTGCCGTGGTCGGCTCTAGGCCGCCCTCCTCGATCATCTCGCCGATGCGTCCGAAGAGCGCCATTCCGGCGAGCGTGTCTGCCTTGCGGGACATTCGTCCTCCTTTTCCGTGTAACGTCGTCATCATGCTGCGAGGCGTATCTTGGACGGGCTGCGGGCCTCGTCCGTGAGGAGGTATCGGGCAGCCTCCTCGCGAGTACGGCCGTAGCTCGACCATACCCGGCCCTCCGCGTCCATCGCGAGCCACTGGCGCAGCGGCTGGTAGGTCACTTCCGCCGCCGTGAAGCGGACCTGCACGACGAGCCCCACCTCGCGCCCGGCGTCGAACACGCGGTAGCATGACCCTGCTCCGTCGCGCGCGCCTTCGTACAGGCCGCCCTCCTCTCGTACCGCCGCGTCGAAGAACGCCGAGGCGGACGTGGGCGAATAGCCGATCGGGGCAGGCTGGACCTTCAGGCTCTTGATCTCGACTTCCGTGCGACGCCCTTGGCCCAGGCCGCTGGTCGTCCAGCGGTATGCGTCGACGAGCCGTCCCGACAGGTCGTACTTCCATACGATGCCGTCGATCTCGAACTGCGCGTAGAGCCCGCTGAACGGATCGAGGAACGCGCGCGTGATGCGCGGTGACGGACCATGGTCGCGCCTGATCGCGCCTTCCGTCGTGCCGAGCAGACGCGACCTGTCGGTACCGAGTGGCATATCCATCGTCTTTTCCCTTCCTTGCGGTTTACATGCGGTCGATCTTCCGACCGATCAGCCGTTACGGCGTCGTTCCGCGACGTCGTCCAGCCAGGCATCCACGTCGACGACGGTCAGCCGTCCGGTCGCGTAGGCCCCGGTGTCGATCCACGAGCAGTTGCGGTGGACCAGCGGATCCGTGGTCCTCGTATGTCCGAAGAACACGTGGTCTATGCCGTCGACCCCTGGGGCGTCGTAGCCCATGCGGACGAGAGCGACCTGGGTCCTTGCCCATAGAGCCTGCTCGCACGCGTTGTCGTGATCGGGATGGCGTTCGTCCGCCAAGGCGAGCCTGGCCGCCTGCCAGTCGTATCTCGTATCGGCTGCATGAACGACAGCCTGCTGATGGAAGGCGTCCGACGGGTCCCGCAGCATCTCGCCCAGTCGTCGCCAGTCATGACCCGGAAGACTCGGCACCTGCGCATGTACGAAGCCCACGCGCCGTGCCCGGGGAGTGACGATCTCCAGGGCGACCGGCGCATCCATCAGTCGGTCGGCGACCTCGCCGCGCGCGTATCCGGCCATCCCGTCCAGCCAGGATGCGGAGGTACGGCCGGGCAGACGGTCGGAGAGCCCCTGGACGTACCAGGCCACCATCCGCTCGTGATTGCCGAGGACGCGCAGCTCGTCCCACCACCGGTCGACCAGCCCGCTGTGGGGGCCGCGGTTGACGAGATCTCCGAGAAGCACGATGCGGTCGCGGGACGGATCGTACGCCATGTGCGCGAGCTGCCGCTCGAGGAGGTCGAAGCGGCCATGCACGTCGCCTACTGCGAGGGCCCGTCCGGGGATGTCTCTCAGATCGGTCTCGGCGAAGACGCTGCATGTCATCGTCCCCGTCTCCTTTCATGAAGAAGGGGCCGTCCCGCGATGCGGAACGGCCCCTCCGGTATGCGCATGCCTGACGGCGTACGCGGTGTCAGTTCCTGTCGTCCTCGATCGGGTCGCGCAGCACCAGCTCGTCCTCGACGGGCTTGAGCGGGCTGGTCTCCTCGCGGACGGTGCCTAGCGCGGCGATGCTGCCTGCCTGGGCACCGCCCTGGCTGACGCGCAGGGCTTCAGATGCGATGCCGCCAAAGCGGCCGGCAAGACCGGCGTCGGGACGGCGCGGCGCGTCGGGGGTGTCCGCGGCGGTCGACGCGTCGGCGGAGCCTGCCGGAGCCTCGTTCGCGCTGCTCGCGTCGCCCGTGTCCGATGCCGTGCTTTCGGCGGTGTGCTCCTGTGACGCTGCGGGTGCCTCGATGGAAGCGGGTGCAGGCGCTGCTGGCGCCTCTGCGGGAGCAGGGGCAGGAGCTACGGGTGCGGGAGCAGGTGCTGCTGGCGCGGGAGCAGCCGGCGCTGCGGGCGTCTCGTCCTTCGACGTGCGCACCAGGGTCAGCGTGTCGCGGACCGCCGTGGAGAAGCTCTTGGGATCGGCGGGATCGCCGTCGATCAGCTGCAGAAGCACCAGCGGGGTGTTCGAGATGGTGGAGTGGACGCGGAAGCCGCCTTCGACCTCGTCTCCGTCATGGATCGACGCGCGTACCAGCGAGACGCCGGTACCGGAAACCATCGCGGGAACGGCCGCGTCGATAGCGCCTTCCAGCGCGATCATGAGGAAGTTGCCTTCCACGTTCTGAACCTGACCACGGATGGTGACCAGATCGCCTTTCCTGAATGAACTCATTGAACGCCCCTGATGTGTGAACGGAAGAGTTATAGGATGGACGCGCAGATATGACCATACGCCATGCTCCTTCATCTTCCTCGCCCGTCCCGTGTCATGCCGCCATCGACTGGATGACGCCCCGGAGCGTGGTCTGCCGACGCGAGCTCTCGTCGTTGGATAGCGCCCGTGCGAAGGCGCGCCGCGAGCCGATGATGATGCACTGCTTCTTGGCGCGCGTCATGGCGGTATAGAGGATCGTCCGCTTCAACAGGCCGTAGTGCGCCTGATGAAGCGGGATGATCACCGTCTCGTATTCCGACCCCTGCGACTTGTGGACGCTGAGCGCATAGGCCAGCTCGAGCTGCGACAGCTTGTCCGCTCCGTATGAGCGCACGTCGGCTCCCATCGTCACGACGGCGCTGCGTCCGTCAGCGGTGACGTCGGTCACTACGCCGGCATCGCCGTTGAAGACGTCGCGGTCATAGTCGTTGTCAGTCTGGATGACCTTGTCGCCCCTGCGTGCGACGGCTCCCTTCGAGATGCGGATCTCGGGGCCGCTCGTCCCCGACACGCCCTGCAGCCGGCGGTTCATCTCGAGCGTGCCGATCTCCGCCTTGTGTCCCGGACACAGCACCTGGATTTCGCCATCGATCATGCGCGACAGCCGTGCGATATGGGCCGCGATCGACTCCGGATCGTTCTGCTCGATGAACACCAGATCCGAATGACCGAGCGCGGTGGTCGCGGGCGCCCTGCCGTTCCTGACCGCCGCCGCGCCGAGAGCGATCGCCGAACCCTTCTCCTGTCGGCGCACCTCCACGAGATGGACGGTCGGGACCTCGCCGCTCGCGATGAGGTCGCCGAAGACGCGCCCCGCCCCGACGGATTCCAGCTGGTCTGGATCGCCTACCAGAAGGACGTTCGATGTCCCCCACGCGAGCGAAACCGACGCGAAGATCTGGACGTCCGCCATGGACACCTCGTCGAACGCCAGAAGGCCTGGCTCGAGGGGATTGCGCTTGTTACGCCGGAACCCGCCGTTCTTGGGGTCGATCTCGAGCATGCGGTGGAAGGTCTGCGCGGGAAGTCCGGTCACTTCGGACATCCGCTTGGACGCCTTGCCCGTCGGCGAGCCGAGCGTGATCGTACGTCCGCGCTTCAGACGGGGATGCCGACGCATCAGGATGTTCCAGGCGGCGACGATCGCGCGGAGCGTCGTCGTCTTGCCCGTACCCGGGCCTCCGGTCATGATGGAGATCGGGCAGACGAGCGCCTGCACGGCAGCATGGCGCTGTTCCGCGTTGAGGGTCAGCCCGAGCTCCACCTCTGCTTCTTTGACCGCTCCTGCGGCCATCTCGAAGTCGACGCCCGGCTCTTCGTCGAGCTTGTCGAGCACGCGCTCTGCGATCAGGCGCTCGGCTCGTGCCAGATAGGAGAGCGCGAGAGCAGGCTTCCCGTCGAGGTCCACCGTCTCGACGCCGTCCATGTCGAAGGCGTCCAGGAGCGCCAGCGTGAACCGCGTGGCGATCTGAGCCGTCTCGCTGACACGCTCGGCGATGTCGGAGAACCGCAGGGCGGTATGGCCGTCCTGTGCGGCCTGCCGGAGCGCGTCGACCACGGCTGCCCGAATGCGGCTCTCCGACATGCCAGAAAGACCGGTCGAGCGCGCGATCCTGTCCGCAGTGGCGATGGCGATGCCCTCGATCTCCGCTATCACGCGGTACGGGTCGCCCCGGACGACCTCCTCGGTGCGCATGCCGTAGGTCTCGTAGATCTTTTTCCGCAACGCGGGTCCGATGTCGTGCGCCGCGAGCAGCCGGCCGAAGCGCTCCTCGGCGCGATGCGGCAGGAGGTCGGCGATCGCCGCGTCGATCCGGGTGCCCAGCAGGCGCACGGCCCCTTCGTGCCGCTCGAGCACGGCGTCCACGGTCCGTACGCCGTACATCTCGACTAGGCGGCGGGCCGTAACCTCCCCGACACCCTTGATGCCTGTCTGCACGAGCCACCTGACCAGTCCGTCGGCCGTCTCGGGGACGATGCGTCGCACGTCGGCGACCTCGAGCTGCTCGCCGTAGCGCTGGTCCCGGACCATTCGTCCGGAGAAGACTGCCTCCTCGCCGATCGCGAGGTCGTGAAGCACTTCCCTTCCCTTGACCGTCTGGCGGCCCTGCGCGGTATCTATCGCGATGATCCTGAACGGATTGCTCGGCGACTGGTAGACGATCGCCTGCACGCGACCCTGGATCGTGGCACTGGACTGCATACTGTCTCCTGTTGCTGTTGATACGGCGAGCCGGCGGCGCGAGGCGCCAGCGCTCTCTTTTCCCTCCGCCCACCGTCGGACTGGACATCCATGCGAAGTCACCAAGGAAGCGGGCGCATGCCCGCACGGCACGCGAGAAGGGCCGCCGGGACCGGTGTCCCGACGGCCCTCTGCGGCTCTGCGTCGGCGATTCGGCCTAGAAGGGGAGCGTTCCGATCACCCAGAGCACTGCGTAGACTGACGCCACCACGACGAGGTTGCGTACGGCCAGTCCGGAGACCGGACGATGCATGAAGGATTCCGCCTGCGGACGCGCGGCAGTCCGCGCCGATGCCATCTCTCGCGCGATGACCTGCATGGCGGTGAACATGACGGTGGTGGCGGCCACGACGATCGCGGCGATGATGCCGGAATCCAGCTTCGCGATCTCGTCCGTCGCCAGAAGCCCTCCCATCAGGACGGCGAACCAGACGGTGGTGGCGATGCGGAGCCTGGTCCGCGAGGCCGCATCGTATGCCGGGGCGCTCACGGCTCCACCAGCACGATGAGCGATTCGGGAAGGACGATGCTGCCGGGGGCCGCACGTGCGCTCGTCATGATCGCCTGCGGGCGGCCGTCGGCGGGGAGCACGCCGGTTATCTCCGTGCGTCCTCCCTCGTCGGTGCGGACGCTGCCGTCGATGCTCGGGGTGAGCGAGGAATCGATCACCTCCGCATGGATGCCGATGCCGCCCCTCTTCGCCGGTCCGTAGGACAGCACGATGTCACGCTGGGCCGCCTGCACGGTGGTGACGCTCAGTCCGCGGTCGACGAAGACGGCGGGATCGCCGCCGAGCCGCACCGTCTTCTGGTGTCGCTGCCCGTCCAGTATTATCGGGATGCGCACGCCGGAGAACGCGCCGCGGTCCAGCCGCTGCCTGACCTCGACGGCCAGCGTCGCGCTGTCGAGCCCCTCGATCTGCTGGGTGAGCGGGGCGATCACCAGCGTCATGCTTCCACCCTGCTGGGCGGACGCCGGCTGCGATACGAGCAGTCCTGCGACGAGAAATGCGATGCGCCTCATGCCTTCTCCATTCTGGCGGCCGTCGGCCGCGCGGGATACGGTAGGCGGAATGGGTCCCGCCGGATGGTCGTCTTGTAGGATGGATCGCATCGAAGCGCCACCTCGACCGCCTCAGCTACGACATGCCCGCTCGATCATGCTCCTGGACTGCACGTCGATCCAGGAATCCATGATCTCCAGCGGCACGTAGCCGAACTCGCCGCGCATCGTCACGACGAACGTAGTCTCGAACGATCGGTGGAGGCGCCATGCGAGGCGCGATATCCGTTCTCCTCCGGGCGAGCGTACGGACCACAGTCGGTCGTTGGCCGATGCGCGCTCGTACGTTTCGGACGGAAGCGTCGACATCCTGTCCTCGTCGTACAGATCGGGCGGCGATATGAGTGCGCAGAGCGTGGACAGCGCAAGGTCTGCCGGACCGTTTCCGGCATAGCCGAAGTCCATGCCCGAGGGTGAATGCCAGACGACGTGGCGGACGTTTGCGGATACGCCTGCCGGCCCCCGCTCGACGACGAGTCCCAGACGTCCGATCGTGTGCCGCCCCTCGAACAGGGCGGAGAAGTCGTGCCTGTTCATGCGTGAACCCCGAGCCTGACGACAGGCATAGCACGGCCCGGTCCCGCTCAACAGGGAGTCCGTGACGTCGTCGCGTCGAAAATCGGTCCGGCGTCAGAAGCCGAGGACCTCTCTGGTCGCCTGGCGCCGCGACGACGAGATCTCGCCGAGCGCCTCCAGATCCTCGACGGTACGCACCTCCACGTGGTCCAGCCATTCCGCGACGTTCGCCGGACCGCCCCCGGTGACCACGTAGCCCGGCACCGCTCCGAGACCCGCCATGAGCCCTCTGACCAGCGCCCGGCTGTGGCTCACGACCATGACGCCGCACCCGACAGGCGGCGGATCCGCGGCGAGACGGCCGATGAGCTCGCCGAACGCATGCGCGAAGCCGTCCGACAGGCCCATCTCCGGCTCGTCGAGAAGGACCATCGCCGGCGCACTGCGTCCGGCCAGCGTCTCGAAGGCCTTGCGCGTCGTGCGCACGCTCGTGTTTCCGGTGCTGTCCCGGTGCTCGGAGCCGTACATGAACTGGCGACGCATGGAGCCTGGCGATTCGTTGGATCCGGTGCGCTCCCGGATGGAGAGCGAGATGGGCTCGATGCCGTGTGCGTGCGCCAGTCCGACGAGCATCTTGTGCATGATGCTCTTGCCCGTGGCGTTGCCGCCTACGACGAGAGTGAGGCGCGGATCGCCGGGTACGATGTCGGCCCGGAACGGAGACTGGTCGCCGTCGAAGGCGATGCTCTCCTCGCACAGATAGGTCGCGAGATCCTGGACGATCATGCCCGGAATGCGCGACGCCTCGATCAGGCGTCCGTCGTTGGTCGTCATTGCGCTGTCCTTTCGGGTCTCCCGACCCGGAAGGGGTCAGGCAGTCATGTTGATGGGCGTCGACGAGTTCCGGTCTCCCGTCATCACGCCTTCGGCTACGAGCATGTCGATGAAGAAGTTGAGATCGCCCAGGTCCGGATCGAGCCAGGCCTCCGGCGTCACGCCCCCTGTCATTATCCCCTTCTCCGCGAGGCTGCGCATGGTCTTGAGGGTGAAGGGCTTGGGGAAGTCCCAGGGCAGGATGCTCTGGGGGTTTCCGCCTCCCAGTATCGCGGCGATCGCGACGAGCGATGTGCGGTGGCCCTTGGCCCCGGGGCTGTAGGGCGTTCCGAGGATCTCCTCGACGAGCGAGACCGCGGTCCGCCAGTCGGGGCGTCGCTCGCGACCGCTGCGGGCGGTGGCTGATCCGGGGGCGACGTAGGCGGCGGCCGGGACTGGCGCGCGCTCCGGCGCGATGGCCCGGCGCAGCGGACCGAGAAGTCGACTGGTCAGCTTCTGCCTGGGCTTTTCGGACTGTTCCGGCATGTCCGCGATCTCCGCGGAGGGCGGCGCCGACGTCGGCTCGGGCGGAGGCGGCACCGGATCGTGCCGAGGCTCCTCGGCGGCCTGCGTCACGGGAGGAACATCCTCGTGCGTCCCTCCGTGCGATATCGGCCGGCATGCGCCGTGTACGGACCTGATCAGGGCGTTGTGATCCCTGTTGCCCATGAGGCCCATGCGGTTGACCATGCCCATGACGGCGTTCCGGGTCACGTCGCCCAGCGCCTCGGCTATCTGGCGCGAGGTCTTGCCCTCGACCCACATCAGCCTGAGCGTCTCCTTGCGGTCCGGTGTCCAGCTCACTGCGTATATTGCTCCAAGGCTACCCGAAGGGAGGAACGCGCCCCTTGCGTTCCCGGGTCTGTGTGCCGTTGCAGGCGTCGCGTCAACCTCGACGCCGTCGGCGGGTTTGCGTGCCTGCAGGAAGTCGGACAGGCACCTTGTCCCGAATTCATGATGTTCCGTCGTCCTCGACCTTGCCGAACCATCGCATATTCCATGATGTTCGGTGGTCCTCGATCTGATCCGCGAACAGGCGGATCAGGCCCTTCAGCGTACGCCGAAGAGGCGGAGCATCTGCGTCACGCGGTGCGCAGGACCGGGGTATGCGGTGAACAGCTGCGCCTGGCGCAGCGCGGCGCCGTTCGCGAATGCGAGGCGCATCTGGTCGCCGTGGCCGGTGTCCCAGCCGCCGTTCCGGGGATTCTCCAGTAGCTTCTCGCTCAGTCGGGCGACGAGCCTCAGCGGCACGAACATCGCGAAGACGAGAAGGAGGGCGAATGCGTTGAACATGAACATGGGTTTCTTCCTTTGGGACTTCCTATTTTCCCTTCGGTATCTCTACCGACCCATATCCATGCTCGATATGCTGCGCCGCCGGCGCAGGTCCTTCCTTCTCTTCTCCGGGCGCGCCGTGGTGTGCGCCGCTCTGTCCATCGTGCCTGTTGGCTACGTATTCCGACGGCCTTCCCGCGATACGGCCGACGTCGTTCGCGAAGACGACCTCCCTGTCCCCGCCGGGGGCGAGAAGCTCTATGACGTGGGGGTATCCCATGGCGTCGAACGGCACGCGTCCGATCCTGGCGGCCGCGATCGTCGTCGCCTCGGCGTCGGCGCTGCCGTCGCGTTCGTGACGGGCGCGCTCGCTCCTGTCGGCGAAGGCGAAGTGCTCGAGAGGCATGGCGTAGTCTACCATGCACGGAATCTGGCCCCTCGGTGCCGTTTCGTCAATCTCCGTCGCCGTCTGCCGTTCGGGGCGTTCCTGCCCGTCCTGGTTTTCCGTGTGCGGATCCCCGATCCTATGCCCGCTTCCGGTCCTCCTCCGGCACCGCCGTCAGCGTCCACCGTGCCGACGCGAACGGACTTACGCCGCGTCGCGCATGTCCCGTGCCCTCCAGTCGCCGCAGGGCCTGCTGCACGTCCTGGATCGTATCGCTCCTGTATACGCTCAGCACCGCGGCGTCCCCGTTCGAGAGCCTCCATGTCGCCATCGCGTCGGCGATCGCGGCATGATCCTTTTCCACCGCCTCGTGCATCTCGGTCGCCGTCATGCTCCCATACTCGCCTGCGACCAGTCGGAGGAGCCTGGAGTCCACGCTCTGGTCCCCGAGGTCCCTTACGGCGCCGACGAGCACCAGCTCGAGGTCGCGTACGCGGCGGCGCAGTCGCAGAAGCGATGAACGCAGGACATGTGCCTGTGTCAGCAGCCGCCCCATGAGCGCCATGACCTCGGGGTGATCCTCGTTGCGCTCGATCCGCGTGCGCAGGCGTTCCCACAGCACGGGAGCGGTCCACCGGGGTTCCGCCGTGCGGTGGGACAGCGTTCCTGTATCCCGCAACAGCCGCTCGAGAAGGGCAGGCGTCGCCATGGAAGCCTGGTCCTCGGCAGCCGAGAGCGTCGCCTTGCAGCGCCGTATCTCGCCCTCCTCCTGGTCGATGATCACGGCCGCCTCGACGAGCGGCTGCAGATCGAGCTCCTTCATTTATTTTTCCCTGTCGGTCCCTCGTTTCCGTAGTCATCCAGTTCGGGTGGAAGGCGGAAGATCCCCGCCTCCCTCACGCGCCGGATCGCCTGGCGCCGGATTTCCAGCGTCGCCCGGTCGACGAACGGCACGACGTTGACGGGCCTCCCGTCGAAGCGGTCCTTCATGTCCGGTCCGTCCAGCGGAAGGTGAGGTTGATGCGCATGCCGGTCTTGTCCGTCTTGCGGATGCCGTGCTTCCAGTTGCGCTGGGTATCGCCCGACATCACCAGCAGGCTTCCGTGGGCGAGCGCGATCCTGACGGGCCTGACCCCGCCCCTGCGCCGGTTGGGGCGCAGCTCGAAGACGCGTTCCGCGCCGAGGCTCACCGACGCGATCGTCGGACCGACACCCGGCTCGTCGTCGGCGTGGAAGCCGATGCTGTCCTGGCCGCTCCTGTACTGGTTGAGCAGGACCGAGTTGTAGCGGGCACCGCTCGCGGTCTCCACGGCGCTACGTATCTCGTCGAGCAGCGGAGTCAGGGGCAGTGCCGTCATCGTACGTCCCGAATACGTGTAGGATATGCCGCCGTCTGCGTGCCAGGAGGTCAGTCTTGGCTCCGGCCCCCAGCCCGTGTCCTGCTGTATCCAGGGAATTCCTTCCCGCAGTCCCTCGAGCGCGTCGTCCGGTGTCATGCCCATGTTGAAGGCGCGGTGATAGACCACGTCGGCGCCCTGCATCTGCAGCCGGCGCGGAGCGGTATCGTCGTCGAACAGATCCATGCTTTTCTCCTGCCGTACGGTCGCGTCCCGACGCGTTGGAGTCAACGGCGCGAGCGGGCCAGGTCGATCTGCGCCCGGCATGCCGAAGCCACGTCCTCGGCCACCGTGAACAGCCCGCGGTCGCCCCGGCACGGCACCATGTCGACGAACGGGATCGGATCGGCCAGGACGAAGGCCTTGGGGCCGAAGAACCATGGACTGTCGCTCTCGATCACGGATCCGACGATGGTCGCCACCCCCACGATGCACCCGCGCTCCCCCTTCAGCGTCTCCAGCGCCGGCACCCCGTCGTCGGGAATCGCTCCCAGCGATCGTGCGATGTGCGTCGCGATCTTCAGGTCGTCCCGCATCTCGTCCTCGTCCCAGCCCTTGCTCGAGTGGATGAGGACCGGGCCGCGATACGACGACGTCCAGCCTCGGTTCTCCAGGTGCTTGCCGCCCTGCAGGATGAACCAGGGCCAGGGCTGGCGCAGACTGATCGCCTTCATCTCGTTTTCCTCTTTTCGATGCACTTCACACGCGATCGCCGTCGGTCGGGTCACTGCCGCGTACGGCACCGGTCGACGTATTCCTCCCACGACCGGCGATAGTCGCCGTACGATTTCCAGGCGTCGCGCTTCGATGCGTCGAGGAACAGGACCGCGGACGCACGGCTCTCATGGCTGACGAGACGTTGCGATTCGACCACCGCCGCGCTCAGCCGGTCCAGCCTGCGGGCGCTCTCCTCGCGGCATCCGCACGACGAGGGAGCGGACACCCTCTCGAGAGGCAGTCTCGCCCGTTCGTCCTGCCGCATCGCGGCGAGTGCCAGGCGGACGACCTCCTCCAGGCGCGCGATCTGGGATGCGAGCACCGTCTCTCCGCGGGCCATCACTGCGGTGGCGTAGGTGGATAGCCCGGTCTCGGCCTGTGCGACGTTCGTCATGAGATGCTCCCTGGCATGAGTGCGGTGTCTATCAGGTCCACGGTCTCGCCGCCGGTTACGACTATCTGGTCGAGACGTCTCTCCAGCGTCCCGCCGCCAAGCCATGGATCGAGTGCTATGGTCGTCTGCTCGTCGTCCATCAGCACCTGGGACAGCAGAAAGGCGGCCGTCTCGGATCCGAGCATGGACAGCGTCGACATCGCCTCGATGCCTCCCTTGAGCCGGCATGGCGCGTCCATGTCGTAGCCGCAGCTCCGGTCGCGCTCGGCGATGATCGAGGCCGTGGCAGGCAGGCTCCTCAGGTCGCACGTCAGCATCTCGGCGAGGAGGCGGTCCGCCTCCGCCTGCCCCAGCGGGTCTGGCGTCTCGATCGTCCCGACCGGGACCGAGGGCATGCGAAGCCCGAGGAACGTGCCGGACTCGGCGACGTCGACCTCGTGTATGGTCCACGGCCCCAGTGCTGCGGCGTCGGCGATTGCGTCGATCGTCATGCCCCGGGCACCGTGCGCTACGGTGTCCGGCAGCGGCTGCGACAGCTGCAGGCCCAGATCGCTGAGGACGCTTCCGTCATGGTAGCAGATCCTCGACGTGATCCTGGGATGTCCATATTCGAGATGGATCGCCTCGACGCCCTCGACGGTGTCCGGCGAGAAGGCGCCGGCCGACAGCGACAGCCATCGCCCGTCGTTGCCCTTGCCCTGGAGACCCAGCCAGTGGCGTAGGGTCCTCACGCCCGGTTCGCGCAGTCCGCCGAGAAGGATTCCCGCCGCCGCGGAGACGATCTGTATGTCCTGCGCGTCCTGGAACGGCGGAGGCGCGCGCTTGAGCAGGCGTGCAGACGCCTTTGCGACCGACGCGCGGAAACGGGAGAAGTCGTCGCACGAGGCCCCGATCCGCGTCTCTCTCGTCATGTAGCGGCCCATCTTGGCCGTCTCCGCGGAGAGATGGTAGCTGCCGGCCCGCCAGATGAACCTCTGGCCCCTCCCGGCGACTTCGGGGTACATCGGGAGCATCAGCAGGTCGTCGTCGCCGTTCGTCCTTGCGAACACGACGGCTGCTTCCGGCGGAAGCATCGCTATCTGCGCCTCGAACGTGTTGGCCCGTGCCGACGTCACGTACTCGTTGATGCCCGCCTGACCGTAGCGCAGGATGGTCCGGGCGCGGTCCTCGTCGAGGCACAGCACCCATAGGTCCCTGCCCGAGGGATTGACGGGCGTCCCGCACTTGCGCTCGAGGAGCGGCACGCGCCCCCTGTAGTCCTCGAACACGGCGGCATGGACGCCGCCGATCTCCTCGATGCGGTTCATGGAAGATCCTTCAGGAAGGAGAGCGGCGCCGCGTGATGCGATGACCCGAGGACGAAGAGCCGGTTGCGCAGCTGCACTTCAGCCGTGACGCCGGGCGGTGTCCACGGCGTGATGTCGAAGTCCATCCCGGAACTGCCGTCCTCGACGCAATAGAGCACGAACGCCGCCCGTTCTCGCCCCATCCCTGCCAGGGCCAGCATGGCGTCTCCGCACACCTCGTTGCCCTCCTGCTGGATGCGGGCGATCTCTTCGTGGGCATCGAACGGGATGTCGGAGACGGGTGGTCGGATGCGTACCGACACGGGGTCTATCCGCGCAGACCAGCTCGATGCGTGCCGCGTCATTGACAGTACGCGGACCAGGTCGCCTCCTGGCAGGTCGACGACCTGGTCCAGCATGAGCTCGCCTCGTCCGGCCATCTCCGCGAGTCCTGTCCCCAGGGTGTCGGAAAGCAGTAGACCGCACACCTCCATCTCGGTCACGCGTATGTCGCCCATCGTCATGAAGAACGACGCATGGAGGCCGACCCCCTTGGATTCGATCTTGAGGCAGTCGACCGGCAGGTCGGTGCACAGACCACGGGCGGGGATGGTGAGCACCTCCAGCTCACGCATGCCCAGCTGGCCCATCCAGTGCGACACGGCCTCGGCCGCGGGACGGGTCAGCGTGCTTAGCATGGCGGCCAGGATTGGCGAGGCGTTGAGGTGGTCGAGCGTCTGGTCGAATCCCGGACCGACCTCGGCGAGCAGCTCGTCGCGTACGGCGAAGAGCGTCGCCGCGAACGTCGTGGGCGCGGCGCCGATCTCCCGGCGGAAGAACCCGTGTCCTGACGACACTTGGTACTTGCCGCCCGACCATCTGATGCTTTCGTTGACGCGCGCGGGAGCCGGGTGTTGACGCTGGATCAGGCCATGATCGTCCACGGCCGCCGTGCCGCTCAAGTAGCAGGCGACGTCGTCCGGAACGAGCGCCATCGCCTCGGCGAAGCTCGGCTGCCGCCTGGTCGTGACGTACCGCTCGCGTGGCTGGACGATGTCCTCGGGAAGGAAGTCGCGCTGTGCCAGCTTGGACAGGGTAGCCGCGTCCTCCGCGGTCGTCGTGAGAATCCAGAGATTCTCGCGATCAGGTCGCAGCGGCTTTCCCAGCCACCTGATCGTGGATTCGTTGATCGCGGACCTCCAGTCGCGCACCACCACCGCGTGGAAGCCGCCAGCCAGTTCCACCACCGGGAAGTCGGACAGAGGCCGGCGCATCAGGACTGGCTCAGCGTCAGCGTGCCGACCTCGAAGGGAGTCGCACGCTTCGCGAGATCGCGGATCGCGGCCAGCGCCGCCTTGGGCGTGGCCTTCCCGTCGAGGATCTCGACGATCTCGTGGACGAATACGAACGGCTCGCCGCCGGAATCGGCCTCGCGCTCGGTCGGCGCGGACATGCCCGGCGACCACCAGCACACCATGCCGGTGTCGCCGTGGTCGGGATCGTGCTCGCGGCGGTAGGAGAGACCGTGCTCGCGGCAGAACGTCTCGAGCGCCTCGAGGCGTCCACCTCCGGCGACGTCGTTGTAGAGTCGCAGTGGATCGCCTGACGAACTTTCCTCGTCGATCATGTCGCGCAGGCGCTGCAGTTCGGAATCGGTCTCGCCGAGACGGTCGCCGTTCCAGTCGAACCCCGTTCCGCAGTGGACGGCCGCACTGAGCAGCTCAGGCAGGAGCGAGACCGGCAGGACGCCGCCGATGGAGATGTTCGTGGCATAGTCGTTCATGTCTGGACCTTTCAGTCGTTGAATCCATGGTCGCCCTGCGACCGTTCACGTCTGGGCTGATGTAGCGCGACGTCCTTCCCGAGGGCGTCGTCGTCCACGCTCATGCCGCCTTGCGGGCCTGCTCGATGCCGAAGGCGGTGACGAAGTCGACCAGCCCCTTCTCGAGATCGACCTGGGCCGACGGGACGTGCAGGCAGTAGGTCGGGTTCCAGCTGAGCTGTACGGGAACGTGCAGACGCCCGTCGGTCCAGTCCATGGTCATGCCGACGAACGGCGTGATGGGATCGCGGAAGCCGACCAGGGCGTCGATCGCGATGCGCCCGAGCGCCAGGATCGCGCGCGGCTTCACCAGCTGGATCTCGCGGAACAGGAAGGGGCGCGACGTCGAGACGAGCGTCGCGTTCGGGGTCTTCTCGCCGGGCGGCGACCAGTGCACCGCATGGGCGACGTGGAAGTCCGACAGCTGCAGGCCGGCCATCTTCATGGCGCGCAGCATCGGCTGTCCGTTCGGCCCGGAGAAGGGGTGTCCCGTGACCAGATCCTCCGGCTCGGGCCGCTCCGCCACGATCATGAGCGGGTTCGTGCGGCGCGTCCGCTTCGGGAGAGCGGCTGGACTCTCGGAGGTCGCGGGATGCGCGTCGAACGCGGTCAGCGCCGCGCAGAGCTGCGGCACGCTGCGCAGGCGCGCGCTGGCGGCGATCGCGGCTGCAACGGGCTCGCGATCGGACAGGTGGTACTGCATTTCGTTTTCCTTAGTTCGAGACCTACAGCTCGATGCCTTCGTCCGGACGGTAGTAGAGGCTGGAGTGGTGCCCGATGATCAGGTGGTTCCGCTTGACCACGACGGGCCTCGACGGATCGGAGAGCCAAGGTGCGATGTCGATCTTCGCCTCGTCCCGCGCCATCAGGCTGCGGTAGACGTGGAGCCTGACCGAGGTCGGCAGTTCCGCCATCAGACGCAGGACCACGCCCTCGATCATGGTGCCCCGTGGCATCTCCAGAGCGCGCAGATCCGCGGCGGCCGTGTCCTCGTCGACGGGATCTGGATCCGGAACGGGAACCGGTACGACCTCGCCCTCGAGAACGAGGCTGACGCCGCTTCCCTTGCCGATGCGCCTGACCGTCAGGCCGGCGAGGTCCGGGTCGCCCCATATCACCGAGGCGTTCTGACCTACCAGGCCGAACACCAGCGTCTGAGGAAGCGCCGCCTTGAGATCGAGCAGCCGGTCGACGATCGCGGTACCTCCGTGATAGTCGCATCTCGACCACAGCGCGTAGGATCCGCGCACGCCCTTCAGTTCCAGGCTCAGCAGATCTCCGGGAGCAGCCATGCTCGAGGACGCCACGAGAAACGGTTCCACGTCCTGATGGGCGTCGATGCCGGCAGCCTCCATCTTCGAGCGCCATCTCGCAAGGCGCTGAGCGGCGTGCCAGTCCAGACGGGACAGGATGGCGGCCACGTGCGGCGGACACGTGAACGTCGAGACCGACGGAGGTGTCCTGAGGGCGAAGCGCCTGTACCCCTTCCGGATCTGCTCGTCCCAGTCCGGACCGTCCTTCAGCACGATGCGCTGCGAGGCGGTCTCCCCGCTCCTTGCGGTGGACAGGCAGCGCATCCGGTAGCGCTTCTCCCTGGCGATCCACTGAAAGTCGATCATCGGTCCCGCAGGCACCGGGTGCAGCGCCCTGAGGCGCTCGTCGTCGCAGGCCGGTCCGAGAGCGTCGCAGGCCACCGCGTGGCCTTCGTCGAGCAGACGCGTCGCGATAGGCCCGTAGGTGGGCTTCCGCCCGATGGCGATCTCCTGGGCCACGGAGAAGGGATACTTCACCATCACGGCGAGAATCTCGTCGGCCCGTGCGGCGTCGTGGCACAGGATGTACAGATCGCGTCCCCTGGGGAGGCTGTCGTCGTACTTCTTCTCGCCGCAGTAGTGGCCCAGCAGCGAGTGATAGGAATGCCAGTCGGGCACGACGACGGCATGGGCGCCGCCGAGGTCGACGACGTTCGGTGCTGTCTCCATGTCGTTCTCCGCTATTGAGTGTGCACGCCTCCGTCCCAGCTCCCGGCCAGGCTGCGCGCCAGATCGATCATTCCGGGAAAGCCTCCCAGGAGCGACAGGTAGTAGTCCTCGTGTTCGGCCGAGTAGAAGCCGCGCCCGTCGGTCTCCTCGAGCAGCTGGACGTCGTCCAGCGTGCCGGCTACGGCCTCATCGTATGACGTCCGCGCGCGACGCAGGCCCTCCGGAATCCTCTTCTCCCACGGACCGATTCCGATCATCTCCAGGCCCGCAGGCATGAACATGGCGTGATTCGATCGCATCGCGATCGAGGCGAGCAGTCCGGGGGTCAGCGGATGGATCACGTTTTCAGCACTCCTGCGGCCTTCGCCTTTTCCAGCCAGTCGGGATACTCGGCCATCATCAGATCGTACAGCTCCGTGTCCGTGACGTCATCCGGATCTTCGACCGCGAAGAAGTTCGCGTTGTCGACCGTCCGCCCCGGCATTGTGTCGAGCATCTCCAGGAAGTCGAACCCCTTGGGCAGGGTCGAGCGACCGCGCTTCAGGCCGCGCGGAAGCTCGCCGATGGCCATGAACTGCCAGAAGATGCCCTCGCTCGACGCCTCGACGATCTGCTGCTCGGTGAGGCGCGGATCGTTGGTTCCGCCATCGGTGAGGAACATGACGTAGACGGGCACGCGACCGAAGTCCGGCTGCTGGCGGTAGTGGTCGCGGATCATCCGCATCGTCTTGCCGTAGTAGGTGTTGGGCTCCAGGCCGGGCCGGCGGAGCAGCCGCGACGTGAACGTGCGGTAGGTGTCCGCCGTCTCCTCGCCCAGCCAGTGGGCGTTGAGACCGAAGGCGCACGTGTCGATCGCGCCGTCGTCGTCGATGTTGAGGGCGAGACCCAGGCACCGGGTCAGCAGCCTGTCGACGGCTCCACGGGCATAGCGCTCGCGCATCGAGGCGGAGATGTCGGTCGCCAGACACATCTTGGCGGTCAGTCCGCCGAGACCCCGCTTCGACAGGCTTACGCGGGCCGTCTCGGCCACTCCTGCGAGGTCCGCGTCCTTCTTGCGCAGATCGACCAGACGCTGTCCGCGAAGGTCTGCTGGCGCGGTCTGCGCCGCGGGTGCGGGCTCGGCATTCACGTCGATGCCGAACGATCGCGCCAGTGGTTCCATGCCGCCGAGGAAGCCCTGTCCGATCGCACGCACCTTCCATGCGCCCGCACGACGGTAGAACTCGCACATGATGGTCGCGGCCGTCGCCTCCCGTCCGAGGCCGTGCCTGAACACGGCCGATCCGTCGAGCTCGAACACGATCTCGTCGAGCGAGGCCGGGTCTCCCCCGTCCACCACCAGGCAGAACCGTATCGTCTCGGCTCGCGCCGGGACACGGTCCAGATCGATCTGGAAGCCTCGCCTGTCGACGTCCATCACGACGCAGTCCGCTCCATCGGAGCGCTGGTTGTAGAAGACCATGTCGCCGTCACCCGATACGCGTCCGTCCGGTCCGAGGAGATATGCCGACAGATCGATGTCCAGACCCTGCGGATTACGTAGGGGATACAGACGGACATGATGCCGCCCCGTCGAGACCGGCGCGTTGGCGCCTCGGGCGAGATCCACGGGCATCAGTCCTTGAACTCGATGTCGCCGAGGCTGACGTCGAAGGTGCCGTCCCGGTGGAGACGCGGGGCGGCCTCGGCGTCGGTGCCCTTGGGCTTCTTGCCGAACATCGCGCCGGAGACGCCGTAGGTCTCGACGTGCGAGATCTGGATCTCGTCGCCGACGTCGACGTGGCTGATCGCGACCCAGTACGAGAAGTCGTTGGGGTTCAGCAGAGGGATGGTCACCTCGTTGCCGGCGTGGTCCGTCAGCACGACCCGCGGTCGGAAGCTCATGAACGAACCGGTGCCGTTGCCGACCGCGCTGTATGCGGCGAACAGCGCATAGCGCAGCTGGTCGGGGCGATGGAGTACGATCTCCTCCATGCCTGCGGACTGCGAGTCTCCGGACAGCGTGACGAAGGGCGCGCGATCGCGGCTGCCGTGGTCGTTCCAGTAGATCTTGCCGCAGGTGCCGTCGCGCATGACGTAGAAGCAGTAGAAGTCCAGGTCGCCCTCGCCTTTGTCGTCGCGCCCCTCCCAGTAAAGACGCGCGCGGATCTCGCCGCCGCCCTTCTTGAGGCTGACGCTGCCCTTCTTCTCGAGGGTCACCTTCTTCAGGCTGACCGGAGCGGACTTGGGCGGCGTGGGGGGCGCGGCCGGCGCGGGTGTGGCCGGTGCTGCCGGTGCTGGATCGTCACTGACGTCCATGCCGAAGGAACGTGCAAGCGGAGCCATGCCGCCGGTGAAGCCCTGCCCGACGGCGCGGACCTTCCACTCGCCGTTGCGACGGTAGATCTCCGCCAGGATGATGGCGGCTTCCGGCGACGCGCCGACGTCGTGACGGAAGACGATGTCCTGCCCCACCCTGAGCTCGATCGCCCCGAGCGATGACGCCGGCCGACCGTCGACGACGACGCAGATGGCGATCTTGTCGACGTCGGTCGCGACGCCGGCGGTATCGAGATCGAAGCTCCTGCCGTCCGCGTCGAGCGCGAGGCCGGGAGCCGAGCGCTGGTTGAAGAAGACCATGTCGTCGTCTCCGCGCACCCGGCCATCACTGCGCAGCATGTAGGCGGAGACGTCGATGTCGGCACCCTCGGGGGTTCGATCGAAGGCCAGTGCGAGACGGATGGATGTGTCGACGAGAGGCGCGTTTCCGCCCTTGCTGAGCTGCATGATGATTCTCCGATGATTGAGGAGACCGCCGAGGCGGTCAGTCGTATGATGCTGGATCGACCACGTCGATGACCGTGCGGCGGATGCCTGCGCGCGACACCACGAGCGCATGGGCCTCGCGGCCGCACACGACGGATCTGCGTATCCGGCGTCGGCCGCCGGGAAGCACGATCTCGTCCTTCTCGCGGGTACGTTCCTCGCAGAGCGCCGCGATCCGGTCGACTACCTGCCAGGGGGCTTCCAGCCGGTCGGGATCCACGGTCCTGGTGCAGCCGGCGACGCGGGCGATCGCGTCCTGACGGTGGGGGTGATGCGCCATGTCCGTCATCGTGCGCGTGGCGTCGTCCGCGACCATGTCCCTGCAGTCCCAGATACCCTGGGTCAGGGACAGCACCGAGCCTTTCTCGTGCGGCTCGGTGTACGATATGTTCTGCAGACCCGCTGCAGGTGCCGGACCTGCAGCGCAGGCGGCGAGCAGCATGGCGACGACGCGACCGTGACGCATTTGGCATTTCCCCTCTTCGGCGACGATCGTGCTACGGATCGTGCCCGCTTACCATTGCTTTTCCGCCCTGCTGCCGGGGCTTTTGCGACGAGCCGATTCGATCGGGTCAGTCCTCCGTCTCGCGGTCGCCGAACGCCCGCGCGAAGCGCACCTGCTCGGCGTTGAACGACAGCATCGACGGGTACGGCACCCCCTGCGGCGTGACCGCATCGTAGAACAGCGGTCCGGTCGACGTCTCCACTTCCACGTAAACGTGAAAGTCGTAGTCGTATCCTTCCGGGCGCGGCAGGCAGGGATCGTCGGCCAGCATGTCGCCGGTGTCGCGGTCCTGGACCCGGACGCCCGCAAACGCCTGTCGGACCTCCTCCGTCAGACACTCGGCGAAGGGGCCGCAGCCGCCATAGGCCACGTCGAAGGCGCTGGTGATCAGGACGCTGCGGTTCTCCTCTACGTAGCGGTCGACGAAGGATCGCACGAGACGCTCCACGTCCGCCGGAGCCGGGCGTGCCGGATCAGCGGTTGAGATCATCGAGCAGCGCCCTGCGATATTCCGGATACGGCTCGATGCAGCTGGGCTCGATCGTGGCCCCTTCGGTACGACGCGCAGCCTCGCTCATGGCGCACTGCGTGGCGAACGCGGTCCGTGCGTCGGGGCAGACGATGCGCATGGTGACGACATGCCGCGCATCCGGTGCCGGCAGGTCCTCGTCGACTTCCGGCCCCTGGTATCCCGACACGGGGCTCCAAGGACGCAGCGGACGCACCACGCGCCAGCCGAAGGACTCCCACCGCTCGTCGAGCGTCGTTCGTTCCCTGGTTACCAGCGTGATGCGGTGTCGCCCCGTCGATGGCGGTTCTCCGCATGCCGCCTTGAGGGCCAGGCGATCCTCCTCGCCTGCTGGCCTGGCGCCGTCGCGCCGTAGCATCTCGAGCGGGAACGGGCCCTTGCCCTCGACGACGTAGCGGTCTGCGCTGGGACGCTGGGTCATGCTTCGATGTCCTTATGTGCTAGGGGCGCACTCATGCGCTGGAGATGGATGGCGACGGCCGGTCGTCCGTCGATTCTCGTCCGGACCGTCTTCCTGATGGCGACGGGAGCCAGCCCGTCTAGGGCCGGATGGTCCACGACCTGGTCCAGCGTCATGACGCGCATCGCGACGAGCGCCGTTTCCGGCATGTCGCATGCCACGGTCAGCACCGGCCCTTCCGCCCGGTGGTCGCAGTAGCCGATGTCGATCAGGTCGAGGTCACGGAAGCGTATCGTCTCGGCGTGGATCCGGATGCGGTGGTTGATCGTCCTGTCGGGATGGGCCCGCGAGATCGCATCGTGGCTGTCCTGCACGGCCCGGTCGCCGTCGCTGATCCGCTCCAGAGCGGCCGAGCATATGTCCTTCGCGGGATAGCCGGCGTACAGTGCGAGCGCCAGGCCGACCGGATGGCATCCGAACGTGGTCGGGCAGGGCTCGTAGCGGGTACCGCAGCGCGCCTCGGCCTCCGCGTCCCGGCGCTGCAGACGTGAGATCAGCGCGACCTCGTTCGTGACCAGGCTGCGGAAGCGCTTCAGTCCGTCGGACTTCAGCAGGTTCACCTTCCGGCCGTATGAGGCATATCCCTCGCTCCAGTGACGAAGGCGCTCGAGGGTAACGCCGCACTGGCCGTCATGATCGAGCCTCATCCAGATGCGGGCATCCTGTGGGGCCCATCGCGCCGTCCTGTCCGGGTCGTGGACGATGTCCGCGCCCTGTGCGCATGCCTCCTCGACGGCCTCCTGAAGAATTCGCTCGTGAAGAGCCATGGTCGTACTCCCATGTGGTTCAGGATGCGTAGCGGAAGGTGCCGGGATCGTCGAAGTAGATGCCGTCCAGTCCTTCGAAGTGCTCGATGGCCTCCTCCTCGGTGTCGAACCGGCGGTAGAACGAGCGGTCCTCCGC
>Ga0308163_10001574_pt1 | contig 24024 bp, 4 predicted proteins | sample PhyTR1_FD_201037 | JGI IMG/M metagenome (GOLD analysis project Ga0308163, IMG submission 201037) | Phyllosphere microbial communities from UC Gill Tract Community Farm, Albany, California, United States - DLSLT.R1 | ecosystem: Host-associated > Plants > Phyllosphere > Unclassified | place: USA... | reverse complement strand
GCCGGCATCGGCCGAGCTGCTGACCGTCCAGTACGAATGGCGCGCGCGCCGCGGCAGTGGCGCCTTGCGGGTGCTGATGATGAGCGGGGACTGGATCGCTCCGACGCTGCCCGCCCGTATCGCTGCGGTCTTCCCGGGCGTGGCCCTGCACAGCCTGGGCGGAGCGACGGAGGGCTCGGTGTGGTCGATCAGCTATCCGATCGTCGCGGACATGAGCGGCCGCAAAAGCGTGCCTTACGGTAAGCCATTGGCAAACCAGACCTTCTATGTGCTCACCGACGATCTCGCGCCCTGTCCGGTTGGCGTGATGGGCGAACTGCACATCGGCGGGATCGGCGTGGCGCGCTGCTATTACGGCGACCGGGAGCGTACCGCCGCCAGCTTCGTCCTGCACGAGGAAGTCAATGACAGGCTCTACAAGACGGGCGACCTCGGGCGTTACCTACCGGACGGCAACATCGAATTCATCGGGCGCAAGGATTTGCAAGTCAAGCTGCGCGGATTCCGTATCGAGCTTGGCGATATTGAAGCGGCACTGACCCGTGCTCCCGGCGTGGCCGACGCCGTCGTCATGGTGCAGAAGGACGCTACCGACATGCAGCAACTGGTGGCGTACGTCCAGCTCGACGCCGACGCGCCAACCGATGCCCACGGGCCGGGCGCGCGCCTGCGCCTGCATCTCGGGGCGCTGCTGCCCACCTACATGGTGCCGCTGTATTACGTGGTGCTCGATGCGTTCCCGCTGTCCCCCAATAACAAGGTCGACCGCAGGCAACTGCCGCCGCCGGTCTGGCACCGCGACGACGACATTGTCATCGCGCCCGAGGGCCCTGTCGAAACCACGCTGGCCGACATCTGGCGGCAAGTGCTGGGGCGCGACCGGATCAGCGTCGAGCGCAATTTCTTCGACCTGGGGGGCAGTTCGGTGCACCTGATCGAGATCGCCAGCAAGGCCAACCTGATACTGGCGCAGGACCTGAGCGTGGTGAGCTACTTCGAGCATCCTACCGTGCGCGCCATGGCAGAGCACATCAATCAAGGGCGCCAGCGCGAAGCGGCTGCTCCGGATCTTACAACACGCAGCAAGAGCCGCCTGTCGGCGCGCCTGGCGCAGAGAGGTACACGATGAAACAGACCCATACGACCGGACTGGAAATTGCCGTGGTCGGCATGGCGCTCCGGCTGCCGCGTGCGGCCGACACCGAGGAATTTTTCGGCCACCTGTGCCGCGGCGAGGAGCTGATCCGCTTTTTCGACGACGACACGCTGCGCGCGCATGGGGTGCCGGAAGCCGATATCGCCAACCCGGCCTATGTGAAGGCCGCCGGCTATCTCGACGGACGGTTCGAGTTCGACGCCGACTTCTTTGATTACAAGGCGCGCGAGGCAGAGTTCATGGACCCGCAGCTTCGTCTGCTGCACGAGTGCTGCTGGGAAGCGCTCGAGGCTGCCGGCTGCGACCCGCAGCTGGGCGCCGGCGCCGTCGGCCTGTACGCCGGCTCGAGCCAGAACATGAACTGGCTGCGGGCCGTGGCGCAGCACGTGGGCGACAAGATCGGCGAAGTCTACGATTTGAAGATGCTGTATCAGCGCGAGTTTTTCCCCACGCGCATTTCTTATCGCCTGAACCTCAAGGGACCGGCGATCGGGATTGACAGCACCTGCTCGACCTCGCTGGTGGCGCTGCATATGGCAGCCCAGGGTCTGCTCAGCGGCGACTGCGATGTGGCGTTGGCTGGCGGCGCGTGCGTCTCCCCTCTGGTCAAGGGCTATATGTACCACGAAGGCATGATCCAGTCCCCCGACGGCCACTGCCGCGCTTTCGATACGCAGGCGAACGGAACCGTGCCGGGCCAGGGCGTGGGCATCGTAGCGCTCAAGCGCCTGGACGACGCCATCGCCGACGGCAATCCCATTCTTGCCGTGCTCAAGGCATCGGCCATCAACAACGATGGCAATGACAAGGTCGGTTACACCGCGCCGTCGGTAGCAGGTCAGAGCCGGGTCATCCGGAGCGCGCTGGACCTGGCGGAGGTCGCGCCCGGCGACGTCGATTTCATCGAATGCCATGGCACCGCCACCCGCATCGGGGACCCAATCGAAGTCGAGGCGCTCGGGCAGGCTTACGGCGCGCGCGGCGCCGCGGCGCCGTGCCTGATCGGTTCGGTCAAGTCGAATATCGGGCATCTCGACGCCGCTGCCGGGATCATGGGTTTCATCAAGGCCGTCCTGGCCGTCCGCCACGGTGTGCTTCCGCCATCGCTGCACTATACGCAGCCGAATCCGATGATCGCGTTCGAACGCAACGGCTTTGCCGTCAACACCGCGCTCACCACGCTCGAACACTGCGCTCGTCCGTTGCGCGCCGGCGTGAGTTCGTTCGGGGTGGGCGGCACCAATGCCCACGCCATCGTCGAACAATACGTGGAACGGCGCGTGGCCTCGGCCGACGCCGGGCGCCATCGCCTGGTGCCGTTGTCCTCGCGCACCCCGCAAGCGCTGCGCCGCTACGCCGCAAAACTGCGCCATGCGCTCGGCACCGGCATGCCTTCGCTCGACGCCGTGGCGCGCACACTGCAGCAGGGGCGCCGCCACTTTGCCGTGCGCCAGACGCTGGTGGCCGCCACGCGCGAACAATTGCTGACGCAGCTGGCGGAGATCGAGGCCGGCGCCGCCGAGCCCGTGGCGCAAGCACGTCCCGTGGTGTTCATGTTCAGCGGCCAGGGCGCGCAGTACGCGGGCATGACACGCCAGCTGTATGCGTGCGAACCCGACTACCGTGCGCAGGTGGACGCCTGCCTGGAACTGCTGGAGCCAGCCTTGCTGGCGCGGGTGCGCGGCCTGCTGCTGGCCGAACCGGCGGACGACCGGCACACCGAGGCTGCCGATACCTCAGTCGCGCAGCCGCTCCTGTTCATCGTCGAATACGCGCTGGCCCGTACCCTCATGGCCTGGGGTGTGGAGCCGGCGGTCATGATCGGACACAGTCTGGGCGAATTCGTGGCCGCCTGCCTGGCGGACGTGTTCACGCTGCCTGATGCGCTCGCACTGGTATGCCAGCGCGCACGCCTGATGGCCGGCGCCGCGCCGGGCGCCATGCTCAGCGTCCGGCTGGCGGAAGCAGCCGTCGGCGCCTATCTCGACGACAGTCTCGACCTGTCCGCCGTCAACAGTTCGGCCCTGACGGTGGTGAGCGGACCATTGCCGGCGATCGCCGCGCTCGAGATGCGTCTGCTGGACGACGGCGTCGCATGCACCCGCTTGAAGACCTCGCATGCTTACCACTCACGCATGATGGACGCAATCCTGGGCGAATTTCGCGCCATGGTTGCAGCCACGCCGCGCCGCGCGCCGCAGCGCCCCTTCATGTCGAACCTCTCCGGGGCGCCAGTCACGGCCGCCGAAGCGCTCGATCCGGCGTACTGGTGCCGGCATCTGCGCTGCGCCGTGCGCTTTGCCGACGCCATCGGCGCACTGCAGCAGAGGGGCCCGCACACATTCCTCGAAATCGGTCCGGGCAATGCGCTCACCACGTTCGCACGCAGTCACGAACGTTTCGACGACACCCATCTGTGCCTGCAAAGCATCCGCCACCCGCGCCAGGACGAGGCCGACGATGCGTTCCTGCTGCGCACGCTCGGCCAGCTGTACGCCGACGGCGCCACCCTGCGCTGGGACCGCATGTCGGCCGATATCGAAGGGCCGTTCATCGCCCTGCCGACCTATGCTTTCGCGCCCACCGTCTACGACCAGGTCGCCGGCATGCAGCACGCGCCATCTGGCGCCGCACCCACCACGGCGCACGCCGGCAATACCGCGCCGCCGCGCGCGATCTGCCACCCGCGTCCCAATCTGAGCACGCCGTTCGCGGCGCCGGTCAGCGACGCTGAACGCCGTCTGGCCGCCATGTGGTGCGCCATCTTCAAACTCGATCGCATCGGCGTGGACGACAATTTCTTCGACCTGGGCGGGCATTCGCTGCTGGCCACCCGCGTGCTGGCCGACGTACGTGAAGAATTCGGCGCCGACATCGCCATCCATGCCCTGTTCGACCATCCCACCATCGCAGCACTGGCGCGCCTGGTCGGGCAGGCCGATACGGGCAGTGCGCGCTATCCGGCCCTGGTGGCGGCCGACCGTGGCGCCCCGATCCCGATGTCGTTCCAGCAGCGCAGGCTGTGGATGATCGACCGCCTCGGCGGCGGCAGCGCCCAATACAACATGCCGGCGCCGTTCATCCTCAATGGCGCGCTCGACCTCGGCGCGCTACAGGGCGCGCTCGACCGCCTGGTGGCGCGCCATGAATCGCTGCGCACCGTGTTCTGCGAAGTTGACGGCGAAGCCCTGCAAATCATTCGCCCGCACCAGCCGGTGCCGATTGCCCGCCTCGATCTGTCAAGCCTGCCCGAGAAAGAGCGCGCCGGGCGTCAGCGCGAGCTGGTGGACGCCGATGCCAGACGCACTTTCGATCTGACGACGGAGCTGCCGCTGCGCGTGACGCTCGTGCGTCACGGTGAGCGCCAGCACCTGCTGCTGTTCAACGCACACCATATCGTCTCGGACGGCTGGTCCGAAGTCATTCTGGTCAAGGAGTTTGCTGAACTCTATCGCGCCCTGGCCTCCGGCACCGAACCGGCACTGGCGCCGTTGTCCATGCAGTACGCCGATTTCGCCGCCTGGCAGCGCAACTGGCTGGTGGGCCCGCTGCTCGAGCAGGAACTTGACTTCTGGCGGGCACGCCTGGCGGGGATGCGCGCCGTCCACAGCCTGCCGCTCGACAAGCCGCGCGCGGCCGTGTCCAGGCATGCCGGCGCGCTCCTCAAACGCACCCTGGCGCCGCAGCTGCTTGCGCGCTTGCGGACATTCAGCCAAGCGCACCGGGCCACGCTGTTCATGACACTGCAGTCGGCCTTTGCACTGTTGCTGGGACGCCTGAGCAACAGCGACGATATCGTCATGGGCACACCGATTGCCGGACGCATGCACAAGCCGCTCGAACCGCTGATCGGCTTTTTCGTCAATACCCTGCTGTTGCGCACCGACCTGTCGAGCAATCCAAGCTTTGTCCAGCTGCTGGAGCAGACGCGCCAGATGGCCTTGTCGGCCTTCGAACACCAGCACGTGCCGTTCGAGATGCTGGTCGAGGAACTGGCGCCGACACGCGCGCGCAACCATGCTCCGCTGTTCCAGATTCTGTTCGCGCTGCAGAATTACGAGCGCTGCACGCTGTCGATCGATGGCCTGGAACTGGAACGCGTTGAAGAAACCGTTGCCGCCAAGGTCGACCTGACGCTGATCATGGCCGAGTCGTCCGAGGGATTGTTCGCCAACTGGTACTACGACACCGACTTGTTCGAGCCGGCCACCATCGAGCGCATGGCCGACCAGCTGGAAGTGTTGCTGAGCGCCTTGCCGGATAGCGGCGACTGCCCCGTGCTCGGCTTCGATATCGTCGCCGGCGATGAGCGTGCCCTGTTGCTCGAACGCTGGCAGGATCGGGATGGCGCAGAACGCCGCTATGTCCTGAACCGTGCCGGGATGCTGGCGCCGGTCGGCGTGTACGGCGAACTGTGCGTGAGCGGGTCCGCCGTCGACCACGCCGGCCAGCCCGATCCATTCGCCGGTGCACCCGGCGCGCGCATGGCGCGCACCGGCCAGTGCGCGCGCTGGCGCGCCGACGGCCAGCTCGACATGCTCGGTGCGCTCGACGAGCTCGCCATCCTGCACGGCTACCCGATCGCGCTGGCACCAATCGAGGCTGCGCTGGCGCGCCATCCGGCCGTTGCTGAAGCGGTGGTACGGATCGTCGATCAGCGGCTGGTAGCCTACGCCGTCCCGGTACCGGGAATGGCCGCGCCCGATGCCGACGCGGCGCGCCTGTTCCTGGCCGAGGTACTTCCCGAGGCCACGCCGCCACAGGCAGTTGTGATGCTGGCGCGCATCCCCCGCCTGCCCGGCGGCGGTCCCGACCTGGAGGCCCTGGCGCGGGAAGCAATCGACGTTGCCTCGCCCAGGAAGCTGCCGCGTGATGCCATGGAGCAGCGTGTCCTGGACGCCTGGTGCAAGGTGCTCCAGATCGCGCCGCCGTCGATCGACCAGGATTTCTTTTCGCTTGGCGCCGATTCCATTCTGCTGCTCAAGCTAAGCGCCCATCTGGGCCGTGAAGGCCTGAAGTTCTCGGTCAAGGATTTTTACGCCGAACCGACCATCGAGGCGATGGCGCGTCTGGTTGAAGTGGTCGAGCATCCGGAAGCGGATGCCCGCCCGGCCTGTGGCGCGCAATTGCTGCATCCGATGCAGCGCGAACTGCTCGAGGATGGCAGCCTGGACCCGCATCACTTCAACCAGTCGGTCCTGCTCGACATCGGCCGCGAATTCGATCCGGCGCTGATCGAGCCGATAATGGCCGCGCTGTACGCGCGCCACGACGCGCTGCGTCTGCACTTCGTGCGCGACAGCGACGATGGCTGGAGCGCACGTTACCGCGCGTCTGCCGACGTGCAGCCAGGCGAAAGCCTGTGCTGTGTCGTCATCGACGCCGGCGACTCCGCACCGTCCGACACCTTCCTGCGCGAAGCGAACCGCATCCAGCGTTCGCTGTCGCTGGATGGGCCATTGATGAAGTTTGCGCATGTTTTGCTGCCCGATGGCGGCGCACGTCTGCTGATCGTGGTCAATCATCTGGTGGTCGACGGCGTCTCGTGGCGCGCCCTGTTGCAGGACGTGGAAACGGCCTACCGCCAGGCCGCCGCAGGCCAGACAATCGCGCTGCCGGCCAGGCCGGCCACGTTCCAGCGCGCAGTCGAAACGATGCAGCGGCTGGCCAGCTCGCCCGCCGTGCTGGCCGAGCTGCCGTACTGGCAAGCAGTGCTGGCGATGGCCCTGCCGCCGGTCCACGGCCCCGGCGAAGACGACCTCGTGGCCGACGAAGACGCGACGACCGTGGTTCTGCCACAGGCGCTGACCGAGCAACTGCTGGCGGGCTGCGGACGGGCTTACCGCATGAATGTGGACGAGGTGTTGCTGACGGCCCTGCGCCTGGCCTTCGACGAATGGCGTGGCCATGCGCCGCTGGCCGTGCTGATGGAAGGCCATGGCCGCGCCACACTCGGCGAAGTGCTCGCCATCGGCGACACCGTTGGATGGTTCACGGCCGTATGCCCGGTCGTGTTTTCCAGCGTCGACGGCAATCTGGCAGCCCTGCTGCGCGACACCAAAGAGGTGCTGCGCCGGATACCGGCCAAGGGCGAACACTTCGGGGCGCTCAAGCATCTCGCGCTGCCGTCGACCGGGCTCGACGACAGTGCGTTCCGCGCCGGCGCGGTGATGTTCAATTACCTTGGCCAGTTCGACCAGGTGGTGGGCGCCGGCGCCCTGTTCGCGCCGGCCCCGGAAGCGTCGGGCGACAATATCTCGCCGCGCCGCCGCCGTGCCGCGCCACTGGCGTTCGACGGTCTGGTCTCCGGCGGACGGTTGCGCTTTAGCATCAAGTACAACCGGCGCCATGTCGATGGCGCCGGCATCGGCAAGCTGGCCCGCGCTTTCGAGCGCGCCCTTGCCGAGCTGGTCGGCTGCTGGCAGGAACAGCCGCTCGGCGGGCTGACCCCGAGCGACGTTGCGCCACTGGCGACCGACCAGGCCGAACTCGATCACTGGCAGCGTCAGTGGCCCGCCCTGCGCGACGCCTATCCGGCCACCGGATCCCAGCAAGGCATGCTGTTCAGGTCGCTGTCCGAGAGCGCCGGGCACAACGCCGCCTTTGTCAACCAGCTGATCTTCAATATCGAAGGCGAGCTTGATTTGCAACGCCTGCAACATGCGTGGGAAACGCTGCCGCAGCGGCACGACGTGTTCCGCACCGTGTTCGCCCTGCTGCGTCAGGGCGGCATTGCCCAGCTTCAAATGGCGCCCGAGCATGTGACGCTGCCGTTCTTCTACGAAGACCTCTCGGCGCTGCCGCCGGGCGAGCAGGATGCCGGCATCGCGCTGTACACCGCGGCCGACCGCAGGCGGGGCTTCGACATCGCCCAGGCGCCGTTGAGCCGGGTGGCGGTGTGGCGGGTTACACCAGGCTGCCATCGCGTACTGTGGACCACCCATCACGCCATCATCGACGGCTGGAGCGTGCCGCTGGTGTTCCATTCCTTGCTCGACAGCTACGCCGCCGGCGACCTGCGGAGCGCACCGGCAACGCGGACGTTCAAGCATTACGTCCAATGGCTGCACAAGCAGGACGAGGCCGGCGCCAAGGCCTACTGGCGCGCCCGCCTGGCGCCGCAGGAAGCCCCATGCGTCATCGCACCCGACGTGCGCACTGCCGGGCCCTCGCTGCCGGCACAGGTCCAGCTCAAGCTCGATGCCGGCCAAGTGGCGCGGCTCGAGGAATTGGCCCGCGACGTCGGGGTCACGCCGTACAGCCTGGTGCAATGCGCATGGGCTTACGTGCTGCATACCTATACGGGACAGCAGCGCGTGTGCTTCGGCTCGGTCAATTCAGGCCGCCCGCCCCAGCTGGCCGGCGCCGATGCCACCGTCGGACCGTTCATCAACACTTTGCCGGTCACGCTCGGGGTGGACGCCGGCCAGCCGCTGCGCCAATGGCTGCGGGATGCGCATCACCAGCACCTCGACTGGCAGAACCATGGTTTCCTGCAGCTGCCCGACATTCTGGCGCAGTCGCCGTTCGGCCCGCGGGTCGAGTTGTTCAACACCACGCTGGTGTACGAGAACTATCCCATCGACAGCATCAGGGATGCGCAGTCGGCGCTGCGCATGACTTCCCTGCATAGCCAGGAAAGCACCGGCAGTGGTCTTACCCTCGTGCTCATGCCGGGCGATGGCATGACGGTCAAGCTGATGTACCAGAGCGGCGAGTTCTCGGCCGCCCAAAGCGAGCGGATTGCCCGCCATGTGGTGCGCCTGTTGGCGGCCTTGCCCGTCATGGCTAACGGTCTGGTCGGCAGCCTTGACGACACGCTCGACGAAAGCGACGACTTCGCGGGCGGCCTGGGGCATCTCGATGACGACGATCTGCTCACCCTTCTGGACGAACTCGAAAATAGTTAACACGTTAATCCGATGAAAGAATCGAATAGCATGAGCTTGACCGAAACCAAGGCCGTGGCCGGCCAGAACCGCCTCGATACGCTCAGTCCCAGGCAGCGCGAGCGCCTGATGGAACTGGCGCGGGCGCGGCGCGCGGCGGCGAACGGCAACTTGCACGACAAATTCGAAGAATGGGTAATCCGCTGTCCGCAGGCAATCGCGGTCAGCCATGGCAAGCAGCACATGTGCTATGGCGAACTGAGCGCACGCGCCAGCGCGCTGGCGCGGCGCCTGCTCGCCGCCGGCCTGCAGCGCGGCGAGCTGGTCGCCATTACGCTCGATCGCAGCATGGAAGTGATCGTGGCGATCCTGGCTGTACTCAAGGCCGGCGCCGCCTACCTCCCGATCGACCCCATCGTGCCCGAGGAGCGTCAACGTTTCATCCGCGCCGACGCGGCGGCGCGCTTCACGCTGACCACATCGACGTACGCGACCCTGCTCGCCGGCTACGAAGGCCGTGTGTTTTACCTCGACCGGGCCGATCTGGACCAGTACGGCAACGAGCCCTGCACTGCCCTGCCGACCGTCGCGGGAACCGATCTTGCCTACGTCATCTACACCTCCGGCTCGACCGGCAAGCCGAAAGGCGTGATGGTCGAGCACCGTCACGTGGCGCGGCTGTTCACCGCCGCCGAACGCCACTTCTCGTTTTCGTCGCGGGACGTCTGGACCCTGTTCCACTCGTATGCGTTCGACTTCTCGGTGTGGGAAGTCTGGGGCGCGCTGCTGTACGGCGCGCGCTTGGTGATCGTGCCGCATGACGTCGCGCGCGCCCCTTCCGAATTTGCCCAGCTGCTGATCGACGAACAGGTCACGGTGCTGAACCAGACCCCGACCGCGTTTGCCAACCTGATGCCGGAACTGCTGGCCCGCGACGGCCGCGGCGCGCTGCGCTACGTGGTCTTTGGCGGCGAAGCGCTCGACACCAGGCGACTGCGGCGCTGGTTCGACCGCTTTGGCGAGCATGCCCCCGCGCTGGTGAACATGTACGGCATCACCGAGACGACCGTCCATGTCACCTACAAGCTCGTGTCGGCGCAAGATGCGATCGACGGCCTGAACGACATCGGTGCGCCGCTGGATGACCTGACGCTGCACGTGTTCAATGAGCGCTGCAAGCCGGTGCCGCCGGGCGTGACGGGCGAACTGTACGTGGGCGGCGCGGGTGTCTCGCGCGGCTACCTGAACCGGCCGGAACTGACCGCCGAACGCTTCGTCGCCCACCCATCGCTGGCAGGCGAGGTGCTGTACCGCACCGGCGACCTGGTGCAGCGCCTGGAGAACGGCGCGCTGGCATACAAGGGTCGCAACGACGGCCAGATCAAGCTGCGTGGTTTTCGCATCGAGCTGGGCGAGATCGAGCGCCACCTGATGGCCCACCCCAGCGTCGACGCGGCCGTCGTGGTACTCGCCGCAGGGGAAGACGCCAGCCAGCTGGTCGCCTACCTCGTGTTGACCGGCGATGCCGGCCCCGACTGGAAGCAAGGGTTGTACCGGCATCTGTCGGCTGCCGTGCCTGACTATATGATGCCGGGGAGCGTGGTGTCCCTTGACCAGCTGCCTCTCACCGAAAACGGCAAGGTCGACCGCCGCGCATTGCCGGCGCCGGCCGGCAGCGATGTCTGGCAACGCGCTTACGTGGCGCCCGGGACGCCTGCGGAAGCGTTGCTGTGCACGCTGATCGGCGGGCTGCTTCAGGTTGACCGCGTCGGCACTGACGACAACTTTTTCGGCCTGGGCGGCGACTCGATCAAGGCCGTCAATCTGGTCGCGCTCGTACGCGACGCCGGCTTGAGCCTGAGCATTGCCGATATCTTTGCCAGCCCCTGCGTGGCCGACCTGGCCCGGATCGGGGCCAGCGCAGCGCCTCTGGCGGCCATCGCAACGGGCCCGTTCGATCTGATCGGCGCAGACGACCGCGTGCGCCTGCCGGCCGGCATCGAGGCCGCCTGTCCGATGTCGCGCCTTCAGCAAGGAATGATTTACGAAAACATGGCCAGCGCCGACAATTCGGCCTACCACAACGTGATCAACCAGCGCTATCGTGGCGAACCCGACCTCGAGCGCATGCGCCTGGCGCTCGCCAATGTCATGTCGCGCCATGAGATCCTGCGCACGTCCTTCCACCTGGAAGGCTACAGCGAACCCCTGCAGCTGATCCACCAGGCGGCGCCGACACCGCTGCACGTGACCGACCTGCGCGGCATGCACGCCGCCGCGCAGGATGCCCACGTGGCGCAGGAGCTGGCGCGCCTGCGCGGCGAACGCCTCGACCTGACGACGGCCCCGCTGTTCCATGCCCATATCTACCGCCTCACGGACGCCGAGTTCGAATTGATCTGGCTCGAGCACCACGCCATCCTGGATGGCTGGTCGCTGGCCAGCTTCATGACCCAGCTGATGAAGGAGTACACCGTGCTGGCCGACGGCGCCGCCGTGCACGCTGCGGCGCCGCTGTCTTCGTCCTATCGCGACTTCATCGCCGCCGAACGCCGGGCGATCGCCGACCCGGACGAGGAAGCCTATTGGGCCGCCTACCTGGCCGACGCCACGCCCACCATCTTGCAAAGCGCGCCAGCGCGCACGGGAACCGGCGCGCGCCAGATCCCCCCCTTCGACATCCCGTCCGACCAGTTCGCCGCCTGTCGCGCGCTGGCGCGCGCCGTCGGCGTCCCGCTCAAGTCGGTGTTTCTGGCCGCCTACGCCAAGGTGATGAGCAAATTCAGCGGTGAACTCGATTTGCTGGTCGGGCTCACCACCCATGGGCGTCCGGAAACCCGCGACAGCGACGGCCTGCTCGGCTTGTATGTGTCGCAGCATCCGCTGCGCCTGTCGTGCAAGCAGCCGAGCTGGCGCGAGCTGATTCTCGGCTGTTACCGCGCCGAGGCCGAAATCTGGCCCCACCGCTTCTACCCGATGTCGGAGATCAAGCGAAAGCAAGGTGCGCATGCCCAGCCGGAGACCACGTTCACCTACAACCATTTTTCGGTCACCGAAGGCGCGCAGGACATCGGCATGCGCGGCACCCGCGCCCGGGCCAGCTTCGAATTCAACGAGATCGGCCTTGGCGTGACCTTCGTCGTGCGCGACATGCAGGCCAATGCTGGCCAAATCAATGTTGCATTCGACGGCGTGCGCTTCGACGACCGCTTCGCGTTGCGCATCCAGCAGTACCTGGGCGAGGCGCTGGTGACCCTTCTGGCGGGTGTCGATGCCGTCGCCGACGTGCTGCGCGACGCGGACGCGCAGATCGCCGCCGTGCTGGCGCAAAGCACCAAACTGGTGGAACCGCACGACACGCTGGTCGGTCAGTTTCAGAGCCTGCTGGCGGCGCACGCGGGAGTTTGCGCCGTGCAACTGGGCGAGCGCGTGCTCAGTTTCGGCGAGCTGGACGACCAGTCCGGGCGCATCGCCGCTGTGCTGCGCCGACGCGGCGTCGAGCGCGGCGATCTGGTCGGCTTCGCGACCACCCCCTCGCCCGACATGGCGGCCGCGGTAGTGGCCGTGCTCAAGCTGGGGGCGGTGGTGCTGGCGCTCGACCCGGAGCAGACCGCCGCGCGCCTGAGCGACATCATTGATGAGTCGAAAGTGGTCCACATCATCGCCGATCCGGGCCACCGCAGCGCGCTGCTGCCGGACGGACTGACCGTACACGCCCTGCCCACGCTGGCGCACGAGGCGGGCCGGACGGACGAGAGGGCCGAGCCGGTCAACGGTCTGACGGCATGCGATCCGGCCTACGTGATCTATACCTCCGGCTCCACCGGGCGTCCGAAAGGCGTGACCATCGACCATGGCAACGCCCTGTCGTACCTGCGCGGCAGCGAGCGGCGTTTCGCGTTGGCGCCGGGTGAGCGTCTGCTGCAGGTCTCGAACACCGGATTCGACATCTTCCTGATGGAGCTGCTCTACACCCTGCTCAACGCGGGCACGCTTGTCCTGCGCACCAGCCCGCTGCTGCCGGACGGTCCGCAGTTGTGGGAGCTGGTCGATCGCGAGCGCATCACGATCCTGTGCCTGGCGACCGCTTACCTGCATCTGCTCTGCGACGAGTTGCCGCCCGACCTGCACGACGGCGCCGGCGACAGCCTGCGCCTTGTCCTGGTCGGCGGCGAAGCGATGCAGCGGCGCCACGTCGACCGCTGGCTGGAACGCTGGGGCAACCGCAATGCGCTGGTCAACATCTATGGTCCGACCGAAGTCACGGTGACGGCCACCACCTTCGATACACGCACGCTGGTCGACCTGCCGCAATGCCACACCGGCGTGCCGCTGGGCCGTCCGCTCGTCCACGCAAGCTTCTACATCCTGGGCAAGGACCTGCGCCCACTTCCACAAGGCGTCGCCGGCGAACTGTATATCGGCGGCGGCGGTGTGTCGCCCGGCTACATGCACCGGGCGGAATTGACCGCAGAACGCTTCCTGCCCGTGGGCACCGTGCCTGGTGTCAATGAGCGGTTGTACCGGACCGGGGACCTGCTGCGTACGCTGGAGGACGGCCAGCTCGAATTCGTGGCCCGCGCGGATACCCAGCTAAAGATCCGCGGCTACCGGGTCGAGGTGGACGAGGTGCGCCACGCCATCTGCGCGCATGCCCAGATCAAGCATTGCGCGGTGGTGCCGAAGGCCGATGCCGCTGGCGAACGCAAGGTCGTTGCCTACGTGGTTCTGGCCGATACGGCCGGCGACGACACGCTGGAGGCGGTCAAGTCGGACCTGCGCAACCGGCTTCCCGGCTATATGCAGCCGTCGGCCTGGGTCGCACTGGCAAGCCTGCCGCTGACGCCGAATCGCAAAGTCGATGTCCGGGCCTTGCCCGCACCCGACTTCGGTGCTGCCGAAGTGTACGTGGCGCCGGCTTCCGACCTGGAAATGCAAATCCAGCACATCTGGTGCGATGTGCTCACCCGCGACGAGATCAGCGTCGCTGCGGATTTCTTCGCCCTGGGCGGTCATTCGCTGCTGCTCACGCGCCTGCTGTTACGCATCGGACAAGCCTGCGACGTCGAACTGTCGCTCGCCGAACTGATGCGCGGCAGGACCGTTCGCGACATGGCCGCACTGGTTGCGGCAAGCCGCAGCATTGGCAGGGCCGTCACCGGCCAAGCCCCCCCGGACTCGGTCGAACAGGAATGGTAAATGACGTGCGCTCCGGCGCCCCGGACCGCGTCACCGCAACTTCCTTCACAGACACTCGCAGAAAGTAAGCATGTTCACCTATTTCGCAAAGAAACTTAGCGGTATGCTGGCCCTGGCGACGATCTCAAGCAGCATTTCCGCGCTGCTCGCCGTCTCGCTGTTCGTCATGATCTCCCGGGCCCGGACGGCGGGACTGCAGGACTTCGATACCCTTCGGTACGCGCTGGCCTGGCTGCTGCTGCTTGTCACGTCGATCGGCGCTTCGCGCCTGCTCTCGCTGCTGGCCGCCAGGTCCGTCTACAAGATCAGGACATCGCTGATACGGCGCATCCTGGGTACATCGTACGAAAAGCTGGAGCAGGCAGGCTCGCCACGCCTTTACAACGTCCTGACCAACGACGTGACAACTCTCTCGAACACGTTCTCGGAGCTGCCCACCTTCGTGTTCAACGTGATCCTGATGGTGTGCTGCCTGTCCTTTCTGGCGTTCCTGTCGCTCAAGCTGTTCGCCGTGCTGGCGGTAGCGATCGGCGTGTCCTTCCTGGTCTCCAAGACCCTGATCCGCCGGCTCGGGAAACTGGGAGCGAAGCTGCGCGAAACACAGGACGCGTCCATGGAAGCCTATCGCGGCATGCTCGACGGCAGCGCGCAGCTCACCGTGGACGGAGCACGCAAATCGTTCTATTACAACCACGACCTGGAACAACAGGCCAGAACCCTCGGCAACGCCGAGGTCAAGTACCGGTTTTACTCCGACATCAACCGCATCGTGACGGTGGCCCAGATCTTCCTGCTTCTGGGCTTCATGATGGAAGCGGGCCGGCGCCTGGGCGACACGACCATCGTGATGACGTTCGCTCTGGTCATCACGTACTGCGCCAGCCCATTTGCCAACGTGCTCAATCTGCTGCAGCTGTTCGCCAATGCCCGGATATCGCTCAACAAGATCGACAGTCTGCAGATCGACCCGGAAATCGATCCGCAACTGAGCGTAACGGCCCCGCTCGAATGGACAAGCATCCGCTTTTCGCAAGTCGAGTACACCTACCGCAAGGACGGCAGCGAGACCCCGTTCGTACTCGGCCCCATCGACCTCGAAATCCGCAAGGGTGAAGTGACCTTCATCACGGGCGGCAACGGCAGCGGCAAATCGACCTTCATCAAGCTGCTGCTCACCCTGCACGAGCCAAGCAGCGGCACCGTGTACATCGACGGCGTGCCGCTGGACGCGGGCAACCGCGACGGCTACAAAGCCTTGTTCGCAATTGTGCTGTCGGATTTCTACCTGTTCAGGCAGGTGCTCGATGCAGACGGCGAGCCGGCAGCGAATGCCGATGTCAAGACCCTGCTCGACCGCTTCAACCTGAGCTCGGTGGTCAAACTGAATGACGGCGCCTTCGACACGGTGCGCCTGTCCCAGGGACAGAAAAAACGGCTGGCGCTGGTGGCGGCGATTGCGCAGAACAAAGATATCTACGTGCTCGACGAATGGGCCGCCGACCAGGATCCGCATTACCGCCAGGTGTTTTACGAGCAAATCATTCCCTGGCTCAAAGCCAGCGGGAAGACCATCGTCGCGGTCACGCACGACGACCGTTATTTCGGCGCCGCCGACCACCGTCTCGATTTCGAGGCCGGCAGCGTGCGCAACGATAGCGTCAGCCACAGCTTCACGGGCGGCGTGGCCATACCATTGCTGAAAAAAACGGTCGCCTGAACGGCGCGCTGTTCACCTTCCTTCCCCAATTTTCAGGAGACATCGATGCAACACACACACCGCACACTGAGCTCGGAAGACAGCGAACGCATCGCAGCGCTGGTCCATCCACTGACACCGCAGGAATTCATGGGCAACGTATGGCCGGGCACGTTCCAGCATTTCACGGGACCGGTCGAGCGCCTGGCCGAGCTGCTCACCCAACCCGGACTGGCCGACGTCGAAGCGCTCGTGCGCAACCCGATGCGCGGCGAAATCCGCGGCGAACCGACGCTTCCGGGACGCAGCATCACGCGCGAGCTGACGCCGGAGCGGGCGATCGAACTGTACAAGGAAGGCGACACGATCTTCCTCACGCGACTGGCGAGCGAGCCGCTGCTCGAATGGGTCCGGACCCTGGACCGCGCCTTTGGCCTGATGCCCGGCACGACCCAGATCAATGCATTCGCATCGAGCGCCGGACCGGGCCTGAACTGGCACTGGGATCCGCAGGAATTGTTCATCGTCCAGATCAAAGGCGCGAAGCGCTGGAACGTCGCGCCCAACGACGCGGTGGAATGGGCGTCGATAGGCAGCTCGCAGGACTGCGACAAGATTCCGGCGATGCGTTACCAGATGAACAATCCGGGTGCGCCGGTGATACCGCCCACTGAATGGACCACGATCGACATGGTGCCGGGCTCGGTGTTGTACATGCCGCGCGGTTACTGGCACTGCACGGAAAGTATCGACGAAAGCATCCATTTGGTCTTGCAGGTGAAGATGCTCTCGTGGCGCGATGTATTTGAATACCTGTTCGAACACGTCCCCGCGTTCTACAGCCTGGAGTGGCGCAAGCCGAGCCTGGCCCTGGCGCCGGACCGCTTGCTCGACGACGGCCTGAAGGAATTCCAGGAGCGTTGTGCAGCGTTGAGCGCCTTCGCCACGCCTCAGGGCGTGCTGGCGCTGGCGCGGACGTTCTCCGAGAGCCGCGAATAAAAATAACTGCATCGAATGACGAGGGAGTATGCATCAATGAACCATGAAGTTGCCCTGATTAATCGGCTCGACGCGATCGGAATTCAAGTACGGCTGACCGATGGGAAACTGACGACGCGAAGCGCGCCCGGCAGCGTGACCGCCGAAATCGCCGCCCTGATCCGGCAGCAGCGCGACGCGCTGATCGCCTTCCTGCGCCAACGCGAACTGGGCGAGTCGCTGAAGTCTTCGGCCATTCCCGCGCGCGCAGAGAACGCCCATCCGCTGTCGTACGCGCAGAGGCGGTTGTGGCTGATCGACCGCATTGGGGATACGGGAACGGCCTATCACATACCGGCGGCGCTGCGGATCGAAGGCCTGCTCGACCGCGACGCGCTCGAGCAGGCCTTCGACGCCATCGTCGAGCGGCATGCGGTCCTGCGCACGGTGTACATCGCGCACGAAGGCGAGCCGATCTGCGAAGTGCGTCCCCATGCCCGCTTCGCGCTGGAGAGCGTGCGCCTGTGCGCGGGCCACACGCTGGGGACGGTCATGGCCGCGGAAAACGCGCGGCCCTTCGACCTGTCGCGCGACCTGATGCTGCGCGCTACGCTGGTACAGGTGGCTCCGGACCACAACGTCCTGGTGCTCAATATGCACCACATCGCCTCCGACGGCTGGTCGATCGGCATTCTGGTCAAGGAACTGATCGCATTGTACGAAGGCGCCACGCTTGCGCCACTCGCCGTGCAATACGGCGACTATGCCGCATGGCAAAGCGACTGGCTGGCCGCCGGCGCTCAGGCGCACCAGCTGGATTACTGGAAGCGGCGCCTCGACGGTATCGCCCACCTGCACGCGCTGCCCACCGATCGGCCACGGTGCGAGCGCCAGCAGTATCAGGGCGCGCAGTACAGCTGCACGCTGGACGATGCATCAGCCCTGCAGGCGCTCTGCCGCGGCGCCGGCGCCACCTCGTTCATCGCATTGCAGCTGGCCTTCGCGGTCCTGCTGTCGCGCTGGAGCCACGAAACGGACATCGTGTTCGGCACGCCGGTCGCCAACCGCCTGCGGCCCGAACTCGACGGCCTGATCGGTTTCTTCGTCAACACGCTGGTGCTGCGCAACCAGATCGACCCTGCGCGCTCTTTCGCAGACCTGCTCGCCGAAGCGGTCAGCAACACGGCCACCGATTTCGATCATCAATCCTTGCCCTTCGACGTGCTGGTGGAGGCGCTCAATCCGGTGCGCTCCCCGGCCCACCCCACGCTCGTGCAAATCATGTTTTCCATGCATAACGCGGTCCCGAGCACGATCCGGCTCGAGGGTTTGTCGCTGTCGGGCGTGGACACGGCCGGCATCAGCGCGAAGTTCGACCTGACCTTGAACGTGGTCGAAAGCGGCGGCACGCTGAACATGAGCTGGCAGTACAGCACGGCCCTGTTCAATCCCGGCACCATCGAAGCCATGGCACAACAGTACCTGACGCTCCTGCGCGACATCGGGCGGCGCCCGGCGGTGCCGGTGGCCAGGCTGGACATGCTGGCGCCCGGAGAAAAGGAACGCCTGCTGGCCCTGAACGGCGCCCCGGGCACAGGGCCTGGGGACGCGATTCCACAGCTGTTTCGCCATCATGTCGAGCGCGCTCCGGGACGCGTCGCACTGATCGAGGGCGAGCGGCAACTAAGCTATGGACAGCTGGACGACGAAGTCAGGCGCCTGGCTGCCTGGCTGGTCGGGCGCAACATGCGCGACGAGCAGGCCATCGGTATTTACATGGACCGCGGTATCGACATGGTCGTGGCGATGCTGGCGATCCTGCATGCCGGCGGCTGCTACGTGCCGATGGACGTGACGATGCCGGCCGAACGCGTCGCACTGGTCGTGCGCGATACCGGATGCGAACTGGTGCTGTGCAACGCGCGCCGACGCGCCCTTCTCGACGGTCTGCCGACCGAGCCGGTGGCGATCGACCAGCTCGACCTGGACTGGACACGGCTCGACGAGCTGCCCGATGCACGCGGCGGGCGCCGCCTCGCCTACCTGATGTATACCTCCGGCTCGACCGGGCAGCCCAAGGGGGCCATGATCGAACAGCGCGGCATCGTGCGGCTGGTGTGCGACGCCGGCTACTGCCGCATTACCCCCGCGCACACCGTCTCGCAATCGTCCAACAGCTCGTTCGACGCCGCGACCTTTGAAATTTTCGGCGCCCTGCTCAACGGCGCCTGCCTCAGCTTCATCGATGTCGATACACTGATCGATCCGGACCTGCTCGAACAAGCGATCGAACGCCAGAACATCGACATCATGTTCCTGACCACGTCACTGTTCAACCAGAGCGCCCAGCTCAGGCCGCGCATGTTCGCGCACCTGGACACGCTGCTCATCGGCGGCGAGGCGGTCGACAAGCGGGTGATCGACCGCGTGCTCACGTCGGGCGGCAAGCCGCGCCACCTCATCAACGGCTACGGCCCCACCGAAAACACGACCTTTACCACCGCCTTCGAGATGCAGGAGGTCGGGGCCGCGTATCCGATCGGACGCCCCATCCGGAACACCACCTGCTACGTCCTCGGCCGCGGGCGGGAACTCTTGCCACTGGGTGCGCTCGGCGAGCTGTACACGGGCGGCGACGGGGTGGCACGCGGCTATCTGAACCGGCCGCAGGAAACCGCCGCCAGCTTCATCCCCGACCCCTTCGCCGGCGACGGACTGCTGTACAACACGGGTGACCTGGCGCGCTGGCGGCCCGACGGCACCCTCGACTACGCCGGCCGCAGCGACTTTCAGATCAAGCTGCGCGGTTTTCGCATTGAACTGGGCGAGATCGAAGCGAGCCTGACCCGGCTCGCCGCGGTGCAGGACGCGGTGGTCCTGGCGCGCGCCGATGGCCCGGGCGAAAAGCGCCTGGTGGCCTACGTGACCGCGGCGCCGGGCGAAACCTTGCGCACAGACATATTGCACGACGCACTGGCTGCCCACCTGCCGTCTTACATGATGCCGAGCGCCTATGTGCTGCTCGACGCACTGCCGCTGAACGCCAACGGCAAACTCGATCGCCGCGCCTTGCCGGCGCCGCACGCGGACGCCTACCTGCATGCCCGGTACGAAGCGCCCCAGGGCGAACACGAGCAGGCCATGGCAACGATCTGGCAAGACCTGCTGCGGGTAGAGCGGGTCGGGCGGAACGATAACTTCTTTGCGCTCGGCGGCCATTCCCTGCTGGCGGTGCAGCTGTGTGCCCGCCTGCGCGGTGGAAACGCGATCACGCTGCGAGACGTCTTCGCCCAGCCGACGCTGCAGACGCTCGCATGCTGCCTCGAGAAGGCTGTCGATGTCGAGCAGCACCCCATCCTGCAGGCCGATCGTAATGCCCCCATTCCCTTGTCGTGGAGCCAGCAGAGCATGTGGCTGCTCGAGCAGCTCGGCGGTATTGGCGCAGCGTACCATATGCCTTTCGGCGTGCGCCTGGCCGGTTCCCTCGATTTGACCGCGCTGCGCCGCGCGCTCGACAGCCTGGTCGAACGCCATGAATCACTGCGCACGACCTTCAGGGCCGACTGCCAGGTCATCTCCGAGCCCGCGCCCTTCACGCTGCGCGAGATCGATGCAACCGCCTGGAGCGGCGACGAGATTGCCCGCTACAGTGCGCAGGCAGCCAGTGCACCCTTCGACCTGGGCGCGGGCCCGCTGATCCACGCCACCCTCCTGAAGCTGTCGGCCGATACGCACCTGCTGCTGTTCGTCATGCACCATATCATTTCGGATGGCTGGTCGATCGGCGTGCTGGTCCGGGAACTCGGCGCGCTGTACACCGCCTTTCACGGCGGCCTGCCCGATCCCCTGCCGCCGCTGGCCATGAGATTCGCCGACTACGCGCTGTGGCAGCGCGCACGGCTGCAGGGCGCACTGCTGCAGGAGCACGTCGATTACTGGAAGCGCCAGCTTGGGGACGCGCCCGCATTGCTGGAACTTCCCCTCGACCGCCCCCGCCCACCGGTCCAGAGCCACGCAGGCCGCAGCATCGGCTTTGTACTGGATGACGAGCTGGGCGCCAGGCTGAACGCGATGGCACGCGAGCACGGCGTGACCCTGTTTACGATCCTGTACACGGGTTTCTCGATCATGCTCGCCAAGCTCAGCGGCCAGGACGACGTCGTCGTCGGCGTGCCGGTGGCGAACCGCCATTCGGCGCAGGTGGAAAGCCTGATCGGCTTCTTCGTCAACACGCTGGCCCTGCGTCTGCGCATGACCGAGGGGGCCAGCGTGTCCGATTTGCTGGCCCAGGCCCAGGAGACGACGCTGGCTGCCTACGAACACCAGGAGTTACCCTTCGAGCAGGTGGTGGAGGTGCTGCAGCCCGCACGCACCCGCGCGCACAGCCCGGTATTCCAGGTCATGTTCAGCCTGCAGAACACGCCTTCGGGCACGCTCGATCTGCCGGGCTTGCGCCTGGAGGCGCAGGCCGTTTCAGCGAACGTCGCCCAGTTCGACCTCTCCATGTCACTGCACGAATCCGCAGGCCGGATCGCGGGCGATGTCAACTACATGAGCGACCTGTTCGACGCCGCAACCATCGAACGCTGGATCGACCATTTCCAGACAGTGCTGATGGCAATGGCGCGCGACGCGAGGCAGCCGGCCGCTGCGCTGTCATTGCTGAGCGACGCTGAACGGCACAAGGTCACGCAGCTGTTCAACGCCACTGAGGCCGATTATCCGCGCGAGCGGCTGATCCACCAGCTGTTCGAGGATCAGGCCGCGCGCACGCCCGACGCCGTTGCACTCAGTCACACCGGCGAGCAGCTGACTTACGCCAAGCTCAACAGCGAAGCCAATCGCCTTGCGCGTTGCCTGCTTTCACACGGCGCAGGCCCGGGGCGGCTCGTCGCAATCAGCGCCAGGCGCAATGCGGCGACAATCGTGGGCCTGCTGGCGATCCTCAAGGCGGGTGCGGCGTACGTGCCGCTCGATCCGGACTACCCGAGCGAGCGGCTGGAATACATGCTGCGCGACAGCGCGGCCATGGCCCTGCTCACCGATGGCGAGCCGCCCGCCACACTGCGCCGGCAACTGCGCGGGGATGCGCCAGTGATCGATTTGCGCAACGACCAGCAGTGGCGGCATCATGGCGACGCCAACCCTGTCGTGGACGGCCTGGACCCTGCATGCCTGAGCTACGTGATGTACACCTCCGGCTCCACCGGTCAGCCCAAGGGCGTGATGGTGGAGCACCGCAGCGTGGTCAACCATCTCGACGCATTTTGCCGGCGTCTGGACCTCGGCCCGGCCGACCGCATCCTGCAATTCGTTTCGCTGTCGTTCGACGCCGCCGTCGAGGATATCTTCGGCGCCCTGGCCTGTGGTGCGGCCCTGGTGCTGCGTACGGACGATTGGCTGGCGGGGCCGGCGGCATTCTGGTCACTCTGCGAGGCGGAGCAGCTCAGCATCGTCGACCTGCCGACGCGCTTCTGGGCCGAGCTCGCGCAGTCCGGCGCGAGCTCTCCTGCCTGCGTGCGCTGGGTGGTCATCGGCGGCGAGGCGATCGGCGAGCATACACTCGTCTCCTGGCTCGCCGCCGGGACCCAGCCACGCCTGCTGAACACCTATGGGCCGACCGAAACGGCCGTCAGCGTCACGGAGACCGAACCGCGCGCCGCCTGCGACTGGCGCAGCATCGGCCGCCCGAACCAGAACACACGCATCTACATCCTCGATCGGAACATGGCGCCGGTCGCGATCGGGGTGGCGGGAGAACTCCATATCGCGGGCGTGCAGGTGGCGCGCGGTTACCTGAACCGTCCCGATCTGACTGCCGAGCGCTTCGTCTCCGATCCGTTCGGTGCCGGCGGCCGCATGTACAAGACTGGCGACCTTGGCCGCTGGCGCGCTGACGGCAGCATCGACTACCTGGGACGTAACGACTCCCAGGTCAAGATTCGCGGTTTCCGCATCGAGCCGGCCGAGATCGAAACCAGCCTGGCACAGGCGCTTGGCGTGGACGTGGTGGTGCTGGCGCGCGAGGACGAGCCGGGCGACAAGCGCCTGGTGGCCTATTACGGTGGCGCAACGGAGTTCGCCGCGAGCAGCGTGCGTGCGCAGGCCAGCAGCTTGCTACCAGCGTACATGACGCCGACGGCATTCGTCCATATACCCTCCTGGCCACACACGCCCAACGGCAAGCTCGATCGCAAAGCCCTGCCGGCGCCCACCGCCGGTGCGTATGCCGGCCGGACCTACACCGCGCCGCAGAATCCGACCGAAGCGGCCGTTGCCCGTCTTTGGGAATCACTGCTCAAGACCGGGCCGCTCGGGCGGCACGACAATTTCTTTGAACTTGGCGGTCACTCGCTGCTGGCTGTCCGGATGCTGACGCAAGCGCGCGCCGCGTTTGGCGTCGCCCCACCGCCCGCCAGTGTGTTCACGCACCAGACGGTGGCCGGGTTCGCGGCCCTGCTGGGCGCGGTCGGCGAATCGGCGCGCCTGGCGGACAGCGCCGACGATCACATAGTGCTGCGCGAGCATGCGGGCGGCAAGGCACCGTTGTTCTGTTTGCCAGGCCTGTTTGCCAACGGACTGGAGTTCAGCGGCATCGCCGCCGCGCTGCAGGACGAGCGCAGCGTGCATGCATTCGTCTGCCCTACCCTGACCGCTGCCCGCTGGGAAGAATGGGACATGCCGGGGCTGACGGCAATGTACGCCGACCGCATTGCCAGGCTGGCAAACGGCGCTCCGGTGGCGCTCCTGGGCTGGTCCGTGGGCGGCTACCTGGCCTTCGACGTGGCAAAGCTGCTGCAAGGGCGCGTGGCAGTGGAATTTGTTGGCCTGGTCGATGTCCACGATGGCGGCGAAGCGGCGCTCGAACCCGGATTGCTGCTGGCCGATGAAGCCAGCCTTGACAGCATGCTGACAAACTGGTCGGAGGAGACCGGCATGCCGCCACAATGGCAGAGCCTGTTCAAACGTCTGGATCACGTGGAGAAGCAACTGGTCTGGGAGAAACTGCAGGACATGCCTGCTTTCGTGCGTACCGGTACGGATGTGGGCGGTGCCGAGTACGCGGCATGGGCGCACCTCAATCATGGTCGCATGATGCGCCGCCA
>Ga0308163_10001572_pt1 | contig 24050 bp, 18 predicted proteins | sample PhyTR1_FD_201037 | JGI IMG/M metagenome (GOLD analysis project Ga0308163, IMG submission 201037) | Phyllosphere microbial communities from UC Gill Tract Community Farm, Albany, California, United States - DLSLT.R1 | ecosystem: Host-associated > Plants > Phyllosphere > Unclassified | place: USA... | reverse complement strand
AATCTCCCCTACGGAGAGATTACCCGATGCAAGATATTCCTTGGCTTTATCAATCAGCTTTTCGTGAATATGCTGCTGCGCACTTTGCCCGCTTACCGACCGGAGCATATCACTCAGGTAACGCGGACTTACATGAAATTGCTGGGCCAGGTATTCTACTGTAGGCAAACCCTCATCGAGCGACCTCCCATCTCCAAAATAATCACTCAGCAAATTTTCAAGACGACTGAGCAGATCGCTGTTTGCCGGTTTTCTGGTGATGAACTGCCTTTTATAAAAGCGGTTGCTGTAGCTAAGCAGCGTCTCGATATAGGACACCAGTACATCCTGGGTGCTGTCGTCAATAGTACTGTTTAACTCTTCCCTGATATTATCAAATATTCTGAAGATAATCCTCTTCTCTTTGTCCGACAGAAACAGGGCTTCATTGGCCGAATAGGAGAAGAAACCGTAGTGCCGGATTTTCTCTGCAAGTGGATAAGCCCGGATCAGGTCGGGATGAAACAATAAAGTGTACCCAGCCAGGTCCCTGTCTGCTTCGCCCCTTGCCATCACCTGCTGTGGGGCTACAAAAGCCATCCGGCCCTCATCAAAATCATAAGCCTGCTGACCATACCCAATTTTACCGCTGAGGTTGAGCTTATAAGACACCTTATAAAAATTCAGCAAAAAAGCTGCAGGCTGCTCATCAAATGGTCTTTTCATGTCTGCATAATTTACCAGGCTAACCATAGGATGGAGCGGTTCGGGCAATCCCAGTACCCTGTTAAGTGCAGACAGTGAACTGAATTTTTCTACTTTTTTATCCTTTTTCATTTTGCAGGAAACTTTCTGGTTCATCAAAAGTAAACATTGCTTTGATTTTTTGATAATGTGCCTCAGCACCAATTCTTTCCCTCTCGCCACAGACAGCATCTGCATCAGCGCCGGTGATATAACGAAGCTGGTCTTTACGATCTGTTGCAGCCTGATAAATTACCAAAGCAACATCTTCCGCAGAAGAAAACTTTCTTATACCCTCAACGATGCGGCCTTCGCCCATCTTTTCCTCCAATGGCCTGTAGGCCACATGCTGGGCTCCATTCACTGCATTATCACCGAAGCCGGTAGTGATTCCTCCCGGTACGATAATTTTCAGTCCGATGCCGAAACCTGCAAGTTCATAAGCCATGCTTTCAGAAAAACCGTCAAGGGCAAATTTACTTGCCACATAGACCGACCGCTCGGGGTAACCAAAAAGACCTACCATGGATTAAACATTGATGAACATTCCTTGCTTCCTTTCCCTGAAATAAGGTGTAAAAGCTTTTGTCAAGCGGATAACGCCAAATAGATTGGTATCAAACTGCTGCCTGATCTGTTCGTCATTGAGGGTTTCCAATGCTCCGGTAGTATAATAACCTGCATTGTTCAATACAACGTCAACTTCAGTACCGGAGAGAGCTGCAGCAACAGCCTGATCAACCGAGGCAGGATCAGTAACGTCAAGTTTCAGCAGCCGAAGATCATTGGAAGCACTGAGTTCCGCCTCTTTTTCCGGATTTCTCATTGTAGCGATCACTTTCCATCCCATCGCATTAAAAAGTTTGGCCGTAGCTTTTCCTACGCCTGCAGAGGCACCTGTAATAAAAATTGTTTTTTTCATTTCCCTTTGAGTAATTAGCTGACAAAGCTGGCGAGAAAAACAAAACTGGTTGTTTCCGTAATGAGTTATTTTGTGGTCATATTGACGTGCCTTCGGAATGGCCCAGGCTTTTTTCAGGGCTCACTACATCACGGATAATCTGCTTGAGCTCTTTGATCTCAGGAAAACGGCCTTTGTCTTTTCTGTCAAAAACAATTTTGCCGTCAATACGGACGATAAATGAGCCTCCGGATTCGCTGGGCTGCAAAAGTACACCATAGACTTCATCAGTGAAGGTGGTAAGCAGCTCCTGCGCCATATAGGCAGACCTGAGCATCCATCCGCATTTGGGGCAATATTCTATACTGATCGTTGGTTTTAATGCTGACATCTCCTTAATTGAATTTTACTTTGAATGAATAGATCAGGCCTTTATTTCCTGCCAGCAGTACAAGGCTGCCTTTTTTAGCTTTTTTTATTGCATTGAAGCTTTCATCTGAAATATGATACCAGGTTTGCCCGCCATCCCTTGAAACGTCAGTTCCGGATGTGCCGGTAGCAAAACAGTTTTTGGCATCAAACCAGATTACACCTGAACGGTAACCGAAAACCGGCCGCGAAGGCTTATTCCAGGATTTGCCACCATCCCTGGTCAGCAGGATATTATTTGTATTTTCTTTGTCCTTCTGATAATCTCCGCCTACCACAATTCCCTGGCCGGCGTCATAGAAATCCATGGAGAAAACGCCCGTACTGCTTTGGCCCTGCAGGATAGGACAATCGTATTTCCGCCAGTTGCGGCCGAAGTCATCAGAAGTGTAAATATTTGATTTGGTTCCTCCGGTAGCAATCCAGACCTTACCGCCCGGCAGTGTTTTGATGGTACTGCCACTTGCTGCGAAACCGGCTTCGCCTTTTGCCATCTGAAACTTCAAAGCCTGACCCGAATCTTTCCAGCTGCGTCCGCCATCCTCTGTAACCAGCAGCTGCAGATGGTTTTGAATGGGATCACCAAAGATGATCCCATTTTTTTCGTCCCAGAAGTCCATACCGTCCAGGAAAATTGCCGAATCCACATTTTTATAGTTTTCCGTCCAGCTTTTGCCTCCATCCTCAGTACTGAGAATATATGCCGGAGAACCGGCATTTACAATCACTGCACGGTTATTGTCAAAAGCTTCAATATCACGGAAATCGAGTTTCTCATAACCTTTCGGTTTTGTCCATTTCCATTTTTTACCCCCATCGGTAGTAATGCCAATGGAGCCATTGCTTCCGCTGACCCAGGCAACACTATCAGAAACTACGGAAAGGCCCCTGATACTGGTATTGGCTGCTGTGGTTAAAGATCCCAGCTCATAGGTTTGTGCAAAACCTGAAAAAGGAAGGAGCAGCATTAAAAAAAGGAGTTTCCTCATTATTTAACCCTTTTCCAAACCTCAGATCTTCCAAGTAATGAAACCCCTATATATCCTCTCATATTTAAATCGCCATTTTCTTTAATATTCATATTGCAGCTGTAAGTTTTACCCGATTTAGGGTCATAAATTTTTCCATCCGTCCATTTGCCATCCTCATACACAAAATCCCTTAATATTTGCATACCCAGTATTGGTTTGCTGCGCAGGCTCACATCAGGATTTTTCAAATCTGTTTTCACAATCCCTTTTTCGTCCTTCTGTGTTTTCAGCCAGACGATCTTGCCATTGTATTTAACGCCGGTTTTAAAAATCTCCACATGTGCCTCGCCGGTAGAATTAATCCACTTTCCCAGAATAGCATCTTTATTCTGCGCAAAACCTGTAAAAGATAGCACTGTAAACAGCAATAACATTGAAAATTGTCTCATAAGTTTATATTTAGTTCAGGCTAATTTAAGAATAAAAAAAGACTGTACTCAATACGCTTAATATAATTTTGGCAATGGGTTGAGAACGGTATCCTGCCTTTGGTGCCAGTAAGGATAAATGGGATCAGCAGCACTTGCATCATCCAGTTTTTTCACCTGTTCTGTTGTCAGGTTCCAGCCTACTGCCGCAAGATTTTGTTTCAGCTGTTCTTCGTTTCTTGCACCAATGATGATATTTGATACGGTAGGACGCTGTAACAACCAGTTCAGCGAAACCTGCGCTATAGATTTACCGGTTTCTTCTGCAACTTCATCGAGGGCATCAACAATAGTAAACAGGCGTTCTGTGTTTAAGGCAGGGCCATGGTGACCTCCTTTTTGATCACGGCTGTCAGCTGGAAGCGGCTGGTTCCTTCTGTATTTTCCTGATAACCTTCCCGAAGACAATGGGCTCCACACAATCGTTCCAATGTTCTGGTCAAGGCCAAGCGGCATCAGTTCCCATTCAAATTCCCTGTCGAGCAGCGAGTAGTATGCCTGGTGCGCAATGTATTTGGACCATCCGTATTTTTCAGAAGCCGAAAGTGATTTCATCAGGTGCCATCCAGAAAAATTTGAACAGGCAATATAGCGCACTTTACCGCTCTGAATCAGGTTGTCCAAGGTTTTTAAAGTTTCTTCTACAGGAGTATTTCCATCAAAGCCGTGCATATGATAGATATCGATATGATCCGTTTTTAGCCTTTTGAGACTGTCTTCGCATTGTTTAACCAGCTGTAAACGCGAAGAGCCATACCCGTTTGGCCCGTCTTCCATTTTGAAAGTAGCCTTTGTAGAGATCAGCACCTGATTACGGATACCCTCCAGTGCCTCTCCCAGGATTTCTTCAGAAGTACCATGAGAATACACGTTTGCGGTATCAAACAGGGTTACACCGGCATCCAGACAAAGATTTACCAGATGTTTTGCCTCATCCAGCTGGGTTTCTCCCCATGCTTTAAAAAACTCATTTCCGCCACCGAAGGTTGCTGTACCAAAACTTAATACCGGTACTTTAAGACCCGATGCGCCTAATTGTCTGTATTCCATACGCTATAAAATTTAGTTAAAGTTCATTACAGCCGGGTAGTTCAAATCCGGCTGTTGATTCAGTTTTCTTATCCAAATCTCTGCAGCCGGTTAGTTCAGTACCGGCACGTTGATTTTTTTGATTACATCTGCAAACAGTTCGTACGAATGCAGCCTCGCCTGGTGATCATAGATATGAGAAGTAACCATTACTTCGTCTACTTTTGTCTGGTCCATGAACGACTGTAAGTCTTCCCTGATTGTTTCCGGGCTACCAATAAATGAACAGCCCAGCATCTGCCCTACGGCTTCTGCTTCCTGTGCGTTCCAGATGTCATCCATACTCTCTACCGGTGGCTGTAGTAACCTTCGTCTACCTGTAACTACGCCCATAAAGAATTGCAGCAATGAGGTAACCAGGCGGTTTGCTTCGGCATCTGTATCCGCAGCCACAACGTTTACACAAGAGATCACATACGGTTTTTCCAGGTGTTCTGAAGGTTTGAAGTTCTGACGGTAAATATTAATAGCTGTGAGGAACTGTGCCGGTGCGAAGTGACTTGCAAAAGCATAGGGAAGCCCTTTTTCAGCAGCCAAACGTGCGCTGTCTGTACTGGAACCCAGTATCCAGACCGGAATATCCAGTCCCTCGCCCGGGATTGCACGTACCTGGCTGCTGGCATTATCGTCCGAGAAGTAGGTTTGTAACTGATCCACGTCTTCCGGAAAATCATGTGCAGCATTGAAGCGGCTTCCCCTGATGGCCATAGCGGTTACCTGATCTGTACCAGGAGCCCTGCCCAGGCCAAGGTCTATTCTGCCCGGATATAATGAAGCCAGTGTTCCGAACTGTTCTGCAACAACCAGCGGGGAGTGGTTAGGCAGCATGATGCCGCCTGATCCTACCCTGATCGACTTTGTGCCGCCTGCTATATAACCGATCAGTACTGACGTTGCGGAACTTGCAACACTGATCATATTGTGGTGTTCTGCCAGCCAGTACCTTTTATAACCCAATTGCTCAGCATGCTGTGCAAGATCAAGGCTGTGACGAAAAGTGTCTACAGGAGTTTTGCCTGCAACCACTGTAGCTAAATCTAATACTGAATATGTAATTCCTGCCATTTTATGATGTTGATTTACCTGTAATGTTCTTTTATAACGCAAGGTTAAACCTGCGGTTTTTATAAAATTAGAGAATATATAGGGTAAAGACTGACTGAAGCTAAAGATTTGACTTTACATACAGATGTACATGATATCTGCTTCGGATTGGGTGAAGGGAGGCTAAAGTATGTGATTTGTACAGAAACAAAAAAACCTGCAAATCAGGATCTGCAGGTTTTTTTCTGACATTTACAGACGAATCTGTTTAAATGTGCCCGAAGAGAGACTCGAACTCTCAAGGATCTTACTCCAACGGCTTCTGAGACCGCAACGTTTACCAATTTCGCCATCCGGGCATTGACAAACACTTAGAGTATCCTGTCGTGGCGACAAATGTAGCATTATTTATTACATGATGTAAAATTTTTTAAAAAAAAGCTTTTACTAATTTAAAAACAAACGACTCCCATGCACTGTTCATCGTACAAAAACCGGATTTTACCGAAAATTACATTCAGGACCGGTTTTAAGAACTAAGTTTACCGATATGAACCCACCAATTTCAAAACTACAGGCCGTTATTCAATGTAAATGTCCAAGATGCAGAAAGGGGGATATCTTCTCAGGTAAGATGTATTCCTTTTCATTCAAGGGACAGACTACCAATGAGTACTGCCCGCATTGCGAACTCCGTTTTGAAAGAGAACCTGGTTTTTTCTATGTATCCATGTTCATCAGCTATGCAATGAATGTAGCGGAAATGATTACAGTAAGTGTAGCAGCATATATTTTAGGCCTGCCCTTAATTTATGATAATCTCTGGTATTATGTAGGCCTGTTATTTTTTACTGTACTGGTTTTTTCTCCATTTAATTACCGTTATTCAAGGGTCATGCTCCTACACTGGTTAACGCCAGATCTTGGTTATGTACCAGGGAGCGGTGACAAGAACGAGATGAGAATATAAATAGAACTGTTCATTCACAGTATTTTAACTTATACCTGAAATACTGATTTCAAATATCTGGTATTTGCACCAAAATTCTCTTTGACGCTTTTCGGGTTTTTAACATCTCTGGATCTTTCGATTACAAGCCAGCCCTTCCAGTTCATTTCGTCAAGTACCGCTTTCACTTTATGCAGATCCAGGCGGGTATTGTCCTGCAGCCAGACACCATCTTCATCTGTACAGTGGATCTGGCAAATATTCTTTCTGCCCAGTATTCTCAATTCTGTAATCAGGTCCCTGCCCTGTTTAAGGGGATTGGAAAAATTAAAATAAACCTGAACCGATCTGGAACCGATGTCTTTCAGTAATTGCAATTCTTCAGCAGCTGGAAGCGCGGTTTCTATACCGATGACTACACCTGCTTTTCCAGCCATCTTTCCCGCAACCTTCAAACGCTCTACAATAGCCGGCCTCAGTTCCGGGTTTTTCACCAGGTCTCCGCTTACGCCCAAAGGTAGAAATGCAATTTTCACATTCATTGCTTTCATCGTTGCAATACAGTCGCCGATCATTTGCTGGTAGGTAGGCCGGGTGGCGAAGGACTGTGCATAAAAGCCCGTCATGGCCATTGAACAGATCTGTATATCGAGTTCTCTTGCTTTATCTAAAAACTCTTTTCTCACTGCAGGATCGGCCAGTTTGTTGTCAAAAGTATCCCGGTTGCCCAGTCCGCCCATATCCAGTTCCACACCATCGGCCCCAATTTCCTTTGTAAGCCCGATCGCGCCGAGTTTTTGTCTTTTTAAGATCATAAGGTCGATCACGGCAATCTTGTACCGCATCCCATTACTCTGTGCAGTTGCTGTATTTAAAAAATCAGGCAGTAAAAATGCCCCCGTCAGCAGTGCAGAATTTCTGATAAAACAACGTCTGTTTAAATTATCCATATAGCAATCATTTGTATACTGTGAATAGTTTTTCGAGCTGATCAAAGCCTTTGATCGCGTTCGCAGGCAGGTGCTCGCCTTTTTTTCCAAAGACATATAATTCAGCTGCCGCTTCTACCTTAACCGAAGATTCATCATATTTACCTTCATCATCCTTCAGCTTAGCTCCATTCAGTTTAAATTCCTGTATAAGAAAGTCATAAAGGGCCTTTCTTTTAGAAAATCCAAAATCATGTCCCTCTTTGGGCAGGTGTACGTTACGAATCCGGGGCACTGCGCCATAAAACCCATAGATTTTTTGCAGATAAGCAAAATCATGTTCCGGGAATTGTGCTGTCCAGTCGCTTCCATCAGAAACTACCAGTTGCGGTGCCGGTGCAGCTATCGCTGCCAGCTCTACCGGATTGGTACCTTTCCCACAGGAGTATACCGGCATTCCACTTTCGCAGGGACAGCCCCCATAAAAGTAGGATGACAGGGCAACTACCGGTGCGGATAAACGGATCCGCTCATCCAAAGCTGCCATCAGTACCGTGTGGCTTCCTCCACCAGAGCCTCCGCTGATGCCCACTCTGGCAGTATCCGCTTCTGGTAAAGCCAGCAGATAATCCAGTATTCTGATTGCACCCAGCGTTTGTACAGTTTGCGCCAGGCTTTTGCGGTGGTCCTCTTCTTTAAACTGCAGCAGGGATTCGCCCCAGGCAAACAGGTCATAACTAAAAGCAATTGCGCCCATCTTTGCGATCATTGCGCAACGGATCTGGCAGTCGGCACGGTAGCGCTGCTCTGCCCAGTGCCCATCCGGACTAAGGACTACAGGGATTTTTCCCCGGAATTTCTGTGGCCGGTATAGAGAACCATTAATGTACAATCCCGGCAGGATTTCCAGTGCAATATTTTCTATAGTATACCCATCCATCACCCTGTGATTGGTTATAATAGGTTTTGAATTGGGTTTCGGGGGCAATGGTGATAATTGCAATGCCCCGAACAACTGCGGCCGCAGCAACTTTTTACGTTGCTCCCAGCTAGTCTTATCCGGCACTGCCGATGCAAGTTTGTCGAGTTTTGCCCATCCGTCTGCCACATTCCAGCGGAAGTATTCATAAGGCTTTAACTTGTATACTGTTTCTTTTTCCTGGTTCACTTTTAAATCCAGGGGGCTTAGCACATTGGTAAATGTTTCAGCGAGTGTTTCCCTGAACCTCCAGGCCGCGTATTTTACGTAGCGGCCTTTTACCTGCTCTTCAGTAAACTTGATCTTCACTTTGAAATGCGCTTCGATCTGCCGGAGTACATTCGCTAAAGGCTCTGCATATTCAGTATCGGAATTTTGCGCAAAAGTATAGTCGGGAAACAACGCTGCAAACGTAGTCTGCATCAGCATTGCCGTTAAGAATAGTTTTATCCCTCTTCTCATGGTTCTTCAGATTTGCCTTCTGTAATTGCAGGCGCAGCATAACCCTTCAGTGCCGGCCATTGTCCATTTTCAATTCTTTTTAACTGTAACCGCGAAGGATCAACAACTACATGCCTGATCTTTTCCCTGCGCCAGGTGAACACGAAATTCAGCATTCCGTCAGCAGTCTGGATTACGGAGGGATAAGAGTACTGGCTGATGGGTGAATCCTCCAGGATGAGGGCGGCATCCCAGGTTGTGCCGTCTTTAGAAACAGCAACATTCAGCGGCGTTCTTGCACCTTTCGCCAAGTCGCCAGGGGGCAGCACATGATTATATACCAGCACATCCCTTCCATCTTTCATGGTCAGCGCATCCGTTCCGGAATTGTTGTTTGGCAGATTTGATTTAGTTAAGGGAGACCAGCTTTCACCATAATCTTTAGAATACGAAGTAATCAAAGCTCTGTTTCTGCTTCTGGCTATTAGTTGCAACTGCCCATTGCCATGGTCTAAAATACTGGGCTGGATAGCTCCGATTGTTTTCCCTGCATCAGGCAGAAAAACTTTTCTCCAGGTTTTTCCCTGATCTGCTGTCACTTCAAAATGCAGCTTCCATCCTCCCTCACCTTCGGTACTGGAGGGGCAGAACAGGTTTCCATTGTTCAGTAAAACCGGTTTGTTTTTTACCGGCCCGATATATCCTGGCGGTAAGTGGCGGGCTTCTGACCAGGTTTTGCCATAATCTGAAGATTTTTTCATCATCCCCCACCATTCCGAAGGTTTGGGGCCAATCTTATAAAACAGCAATAAATCCCCTCCAGGCACCTGATACAGCACCGGATTCCAAGTGGGCAATCTCGGCCCTGCTGATGAAACGCCATCAGCAACACTGTAAGGTGCCGTCCATTTCCCATTCACAAGCCTGCTTACATAAATCTCCACGTCAGGATTGCGTTCTTTTGTTCCTCCAAAAAAGGAGACTACCAATCCTGCAGGAGTTTCAGCAATCGTAGCAGAATGACAGGAAGGGAAACTGGCCTTATCATAGATAAACTCTTCTTTCAATAAGCCTTTCTGCCATTTTTTTACTTGCGCAAAGCTGTTAATAATGCTCAGCAACAGCAGCAATAAACACACAATTTTTTTCATACCCAAGGTTTAATTCAACACAAATTTATATTCACCTGAACCGATTTCAATCAGGGCCTGCTGCCCCTCCATTCTGATCAGCCGGACACCATCGGCATCTTTTAGCTCACTGCCACTCTCCCGGAGCCGGCTGATGTTCTTTACCGGGATATAAATTTTTGCAGAAGTATTGGCAGGCAGTGTAATATTCCATTCAAAGTGGCCTTCGCTTTTTGTCCATTTACTTTTTACTGTGCCGTAAACAGATTGGTAACCGGCATCCACATGTGATAGGTCCTGCACAAAATCAGGCTTCATAATCAGTTCCCTGAATCCTGGTGCCGCAGCTTTGATACCAGCCAGGTTTTCATAATACCAGATCAGGAGGTCGCCCAGCAGCATCACATGGTTCTGGGAGTTCATACCCGGATCTGCAGTGTTGCCATTCCAGAGTTCCCAGATGGTTGTGGCACCATTTTCCACCATATAACCCCATGAGGGGTAAGTACGGTTTGTGGCCAGCCGGTAAGCCAGATCGGGCCGGCCATTGGATGACAGGCCCCTCATCAGCCATTGGGTACCAATCACGCCAGTACTAATGTGGCTCTGGTTGCCAATCTCTACTTTATTTGTCAGGTTCTTGAACACCTCTGCCCTGTCTTTGTCAGGAACCATCCTAAAACTCAGGGGCAGCAGGTTTGCCGTTACACTGTTATTGCTGTACTGCCCTTCATGAAGAAACTTTTGATTAAAAGCGTTTTTGATCTTCTCTGCAAGGTTATCAAACGCAGCTGCGTCTCCATCCAGTTTTTGCAGCAATGCAAATTCCTTCATCAGCGTCAGCAGTTTATAATAGGTAGCAGTAGCCAGTAATACCCCATCCGTTTTACGCAGCGGATCCCTGGAAAAAATCATTTCCTTTGATTCTGGCGGCACACACCAGTCTCCATATTTGTCCCTGGTCAGCAGATAGTCCGTCATATATTTTCCTTCCATGTAGTTCATCCATTTCTTCATCGAAGGATAGTGTTTTACAATCGGGCGGAGATCGCCATATTGCTGCCATATCATAGCTGCAATGGTAAAATAAGTTGCCGGCCAGGTTACATTGTCGCTATAGTACCGCCAGAATGCGGGGGCTACATCAGGGATGCTCCCGTCCTGCTTTTGCGACTGCTGGATATCATCCAGCCATTTGGTATATAACCTGCCATTATCAAACAAAAAACTTTCGCCATAGGCGCCTGTGGTACGGTCGCCCAGCCAGGGCTGCCGCTCATTGCGCTGCGGACAATCAACCGGCATGCCTTTGTAATTGCTCCTGATTCCCCGGTAAGCATTTTTGTAAATGCTGTTCAGCGTCGCGCTGGACGAAAGAAACTGTCCGCTGCTCTGCATATCGTCGTAAACTACCCTTCCTTCAAAATCTTTTAACAGGGGTTTACCAGGATAGCCGCTGATCTCTACATAACGGAAACCGTGATAGACAAAGGATGGCTCCCAGGATTCCCTGACAGCGCCTTTCACCGTATAACTGTCTGTAGATTTTGCATCTCTCAGGTTACGGACAAATAATTCCCCGCCGCCCTGTAAGGTTTCTCCGAACCTCAGTTTTACGGTTTGCCCGCGTTTGCCTGTTACGGACATCCTGATCCAGCCCGCCATATTCTGGCCCATATCCATTATGTACACCCCGGGTTTCAGCAGAGTGAGGGAGACAGGTTTTATAGTCTCCATGACTTTCATATTCTCATTCATCTGGGCTACAGGCATACCTATGGCTTCCTGAACAAACTGTGCTTTCTGCCAGCTTTGGGTATTATAGCCTGCATCAGCCCAGCCCGGCATTTCCCGCGTAGCATCGTACTCTTCGCCATCATATTCATTGTTACTCCGGATTGGCCCTTCGGCTGTCATCTTCCAGCTATCATCTGTGCCAACTACCTCTTTTGTACCATCGCTGTATTCAATATCAAGGTTCAGCAGCATTTTCGGATAGCCAAAGGTTTTTATTTTATAGGGCTTGTAGGCCTGCCTCATGGTATAAAAACGACCGTTTCCCAAAACTGTTCCAATGGCATTGTTTCCCTGCTTCAGGTAATTTGTGACATCGAAGGTATTGTACTTTACGGTTTGATTATAATCTGTAGGTCCGGGAGCCAGCACCTGATCGCCCATCTTTTTTCCATTGATATACAACTCGTACAAGCCGAGGCCAATGATATACGCTGTAGCAGATTTAACCTGTTTTGCTGCTTTGAATTCTTTTCGGAAGTACCGGGCGGAGAGTCTGGAGAACTGCGTTTCGCTGTCTCCTTTTGCAGCGTGGTCCATCCCGATCCAGCGACCTTTCCAATCAGCCCCGTTGAGTAATCCCATGCTCCAGAATGCCGGGGCAGTCCATTCACTGCTACCTTTGTTTGTCCAAACTTTCACCTTCCAGTAACACTTTGTTCTGCTCTTTAAGGCTAAACCCTGGTAGACTACGTTTGCCGATTCCGGGGACCTTATTTTTCCTGAATCCCAGAGATCCCCTTTATTTACTGCAAGCTTCTCCTGAGAAGAGGCAACCAGAATCTGATAATCCGTTTGCACCGTGCTTCTTGAATTGCTCTCTATTCTCCAGCTGAGCGCAGGTTGGAGTACATCAATTCCCATTGGGTTTTCCCTCATTTCGCAACGCGGAAAACTTAGCTGTACCTGTCCTTTAGCGGTAAGAGTCAGCGTTAAAATAATAAACAAACCTATTGCAGCTTTAGTCATTCCTGAGCTCCTTTCCAGTAAAATCGAAATATAAAACCAGGTGTTTGGCTCTTAGAGGCTCCTTCTCATAATCATAAAAGATGTTCTTCATCCCCATTGGGCCGGTAGTTTCGGGCTTCTGGGTTTTGGTTCCGATACCGGAGATCGCCTGCATGAAAGATATATCCCCCGATGGGAATGTAGGCTGCAGATTATCATACTGATCATCTGATTTCTTTGGACTGAACAACCTGAAGAACAAATCCTCCTGGTCAGTTACCACGGTAAATGGCTGCCCAGTGGTATTAAAGGTGATCCAGTACATATTGGAATGGTAGCCTTTAAACTCCGGATAGGTACTGGGATATTCTCCTGTTGCTGCATCATTGTAAGCTTTGTTCCAAACACCAAAAAGGTTTCCTTTCATTCGGTTCTTCCAGACGCGGTTAGGCCCGTTACCCATATAGCGCACTCCTTTGAGCTGCTTTTCCGGGAAGGAAAAGTTAACCCCGGCAAAGTTGGTAAAGTAGGCCCCCGGGAAATAAACAACTTCCATTTTTACCCATCCTGAAGGATAAATTGTCCATTTCAGGGTATTATAGGCAGTCTTTCTGTTAAACTCCGAGGAAATCACTACTGTCTCACCCTCTCTGCGGGAACTGAAATTCCGGAAGTTATTCAGTCCCTCCTGTAATATTGGTCCATTTGTAAAAGGAATATCCCCTTTTCCGTTACTCAGCTTTTCCAGAATTCCCGAATCTCTGCTGACAGATATCCGGAGATCTTTAACTGATACCTCAAAACGTTTATCAGTTGCCCTGACTACTACTTTTCCGTTACCATTTTCGGGTACCAGCAGGCGGGCAATTTCATCAGGTCTCTTCACAGGGAAACTCCAGGTGAACAGTTCCCTGCCATCAGGACCTTTGATTTTAAGGTATAAGACTGTATATGTATTCCAGTTTTTGGGCAAATCCAGTTGTAGCTTTCCTTTCGCGAGGGGCAGAATATCCGGAGCTACCGCATTACCGGAATCTGCGCGTAATACATCAGTATTTTTGACCAGAGCACTGGCCCCGCTGTTATACCGGGCCAAATTTTCCAGCTTCCAGCTGAAGCTGCAGTCTTTTAAATTTGTAAAGGCAAAGCGGTTTTCCAGGTTAAAGGTACCGTCAAAATCATTGCTCAATTCTCTGTGTTCTACGTATACCGGGCTCCAGATTTCTTTGATTGCAAAATAACTGCCTTCCTTTTCGTGAAAAGGCCCTACTATCCCATCCGCGCCATGGTTTCCATCAGTATCTATTCTGCCTTTCTGATCGGTACGTAGCACACCCTGATCGGCAAAATCCCAGAGAAAGCCCCCGGCAGATAATGGATTTAACCACATCGCTTTCCAGTAATCTTCGAGTCCGGCACCATGGCCACCGTCAAAGAGCCCATGCAGCAATTCTGTAGGCATGACAATATTATGCCCATGGTCATAGTTGCCTATTCCATAGTTGTATTCGCGGTAATGCTGGGTATCAAAACCTCCGAATGCCATCCATGGATGGATAACAGGTCTGTGCTGCAGATCCTGCTCTGCAAATAAAGTATCGAGTTCCAGGTTATGCCCCCCTTCATTCCCGTTCGACCAGAAAATTATTGAGGGATGATTTTCATCATGGGCAATCATTTCCGGAACCAGTTTTGAACCGGTTGGTGTATCATACTGCCCATGCCATCCGGCGAGTTCATCCATCACATAGAGACCCAGTGAATCGCAGACATCGAGGAAGTGTGCATCAGGCGGGTAATGCGACATCCTTACCGCATTCATGTTCATATCTTTCATCAGCAGCACATCTGCCACAGATATTTTTTTGCTGGTGGTTCTGCCCGATGTTGGCCAGAAAGAATGGCGGTTTACCCCTTTGAATTTGATTTTTGCACCATTGACATACAGACCATCACGCTGTTTTACAACAATACTGCGGAAGCCTGTTTTTTGCCGCAGGCTATGCAGCAGTTTGCCATCTTTATAGAGGCTGATAATTGCAGTATATAAAACAGGTGATTCGGCAGACCATTGCTTTGTGCCGGTGTATTGTGTTTGAAACAGGACTTCGGAAACACCTGACCCCCACTCTTTTTTATATATATTGCCCAGTTGAGTACCATCAGCCGTATAAAGAGCTATGGAAAGCTGATTTGCTTCTCCTTTGAAGGCGATTCTGCCCTTTAATGTTCCATCCGCTTTTGCATCAAGCGCTACCCTTTCCAGATGGTCAACAGGTAATGCTTCCAGAAACACAGGTCTGAAGATCCCTCCAAACAGCCAGAAATCGGCTTTGCGCTCTGCTGCATTCACTGATGGATTTGCAGAGTGTTTTGAAACTGTCACTTCCAGCAGGTTTGTTTTGCCAAAGGTAACCAGCTTGCTGATATCATATTTAAAAGCATAAAATGATCCCTGGTGAATTGCTCCGGCAGCAGTGCCATTTATCTTCACTTCCGTGTCCGTCATCGATCCCTCGAAAACGAGATTGATCTTTTTACCTTTCCAGGCAGCTGGTATTTTAAATGTGCGTTTATATAATCCTTTTTCTTTTCCACGCAGACTGTCTGGCCTGAAACCATAGTCATATTTGCCAAACCCCTGTAACTCCCAGTTTGAAGGAACTGCAATTTTTGTCCATTTGCCTGAATTGCGGCCGGCAGTACAGAAGAAATCCCATTTAATGGTATCGTCATTTCCTTTTCCTGAAAGAAAGAGTATTTCGGTTTCGCTGGCTGCAGCAGTTTTTATTTGCTGCGCATAGCCATGTTGCAAGCCGTATAGCAAAATACACAAGAATAATATAGCTCTCCTCAACATTTTAAAAGGATTGGGTTTTAAATGATTCGATAAAATAAAGCGCTTCGGGATCAGACGCACCTGCATCCTTCAGATCAAAGTCCTGATCTGTTTCAGTGTCAGCATCAGGGAAACGGCGTACCTCACCTGTTCTGAAAGTTACCCTGGCAATCTCGGATACAGGAGCAAAAAATATTTTGGTTCCTTTTTTTTCTCCGTTTACAGTTACATCGTATGACCGGCTGGTGGTATTCAATTCCACTTTAATTGTATACTTTCTGTTCTTTTCGTACCGGGTAATCCCTGAATAGCGATAACCTGCTTTGGTTTTCAACAGGCTCTCTGCATCAAATACCAGCCGCACAGCGGCCTGTCCCCGGCTATCGGTAAATTCTATATGCAACACGCCTTTGTCCGACTGTGCGGGAATGACGCTGAATTCAACAGCAACATGTTTTGCTGCCGGGATTACCCGCTCAGCCTTCGCATAATCAAACTTATCATGGTCGCGCAGCGCCAATGCCCTTTTACCATCAGGTAATTTTTCAATCTGGGCAGAAGCCCAGAGGGGGCTGAATAAATTCCAGTAACGTAATTCTGTACCCGCTTTCATTTCTGCAAACACTTCATTTACGGGTTGAGCAACTGTAGAAATAACCGGAGTCGGGATAGCTGCCAGCCAGATATCCTCTTTGTTCATACTATAGGTCACCCACATGTTTCCATCTCCGGGATCGCCATCGCCCTCCTGGATCCCACGGACATATTGGGGGCCGTAGGATTTGAAATTTCCGCCATACCTCATGGTCGTAATCTCGCCATTCAGCAGCAGCAAATCTTTATAATTTAATCCGTCATCACTGGTAGAAATTGCCAGAGGCCAGCGGAATTCTGATGGATTATATACCGTAGCATAACCTCCGCCGGGCATTCTCTGTCCCCAGATTTTCGCATTGCTATTCACAAAACCAGGCGCCCGCAGGGGATTGAAAACCCAGGTCTTTCCTTCGTCTGTACTTACCGAGGTCAATGCGTTTTTCCATAAGCCTACTACCCTGCCATCGGCCAGGTGATAAAAACTAAATGCCTTGATAGGTCTTTTTAAGGGGATAAGCGGATCGTTCCGGTCGGCCTCTTCTACCCATTGCTGCATCATCAGCGGCTGTGCAAGGAGTTCGTTGCAGGCGGCAATAAAGCCCTTGTCCTTGCTGCTCGTATAAAACGGATAGGCTGACTTGGATTTATCCCAGGATGCATTGTTCCTGATAAAATAGATAGGCCCGTATTTTCCGCTGGCATAAACTTCCCTTACTACCCTTCCAATACCGTTACCGTCGTTGGGATCATCTTTTGCATCCATGGCCACGCCATAATACGCCAGCGCCAGCAGACGTTTATTTTTTGCAGTATAAAAGCCGATACGCTGGTGCATCACGGCATACAGGTCTTTGGCGACTCCAGGGTAATCTTTCTTTGTGAAGCCATCAGGCACTTTATATGGCGGAAAGATCGTTTCGGGGGCCGACCAGTGATAGCCATCTTTAGAGGTAATCATTAAGGTTTTTCCCGGCGGGATGTGCTCCCCCGCCGGAGTACTCAGAAATTCAAGGTAAAAAGTATTATTCCAGTACGCCAGCATAGGCGCATGATTGTATGTCCAGTTATGGCCACCTGCAAGTTCAGGGTGTTCCCTGTTGGCGCGAAAGGCCTGGATATTATGTACCCCAACAGCAAGGCTCAGCTGCCCGTGGTGGTAATCTACATTTGAAAGTGTACTGCCAGTATAACGTACAGTATCCTGCGCATGAACATTACGTTGGAGCATGCAGGCAGATACCATCAAAACCACTTTTAAAATTCTTTTCATGCTATTTATTCTTTTCCTGTTGGTTGCACAATGGTATTCACATTTGCTGCTTTCTGTTTTAATCCTTTAAGGATGCCTCTGGTAGATTTGAAAATCGTCCCGTGTTTATGCCCTGCGGGGACTTCGATCTCAGCAGAGCTATCAGTGAAAGTTTTGAAATCACGCGTGCGATAGGCAGCGTAACGTTTTTCTCCGTAGGCATCATAATAGATCAGCCAGTCCTTTCGCACTTTTACAACCGACGGTCCTTCCGTCAGATTGCCGCTGAATGGGGCAGATATGTTGCTGTATGGTCCCAGTACATCAGTGGCAGCAGCAACTTTCAGGTTTCTGTTTGCACGGGTATTATCTTTTAATACCAGCACATAATCATTTGATTTCTTTTGCACAATAACCGCATCAATCACACTAAAACCCGGATCAAGAAAAAGCTGTGCCTCAGAAAAATGTTCAAAATCTTTAGTCAGCGTAAAATACATCCGGTGATTATTGTTCTCTTCCTCGGTGCCTTTTGGAAAGCGGTTTGGGATGGTTGATGCCCAGATGATGATAAATTGTTTACCCTTACCGTCATAAAAGATTTCCGGTGCCCAGACATTCACCGTTGCGGTTTCATGTTCCATCACGTTTATCATTTTTTGTGGCGACCAGTGTACAAGATCTTTTGAAGATGCATAGCCAAATCCTTTGTCGCCTTTCCAGCTGGAAGTCCACACCAGGTGATATACCCCATCCGGTCCCACCGCAATCGAAGGGTCCCGCATTACTTTTTGAGTACCTGCTTCCGGTTTCAAAAAAATATACCCCAGGTCTTTCCATTTGTAACCGTCATCACTATATAAAAAACGCAGCCCTTCGTTGGCCGGCTCATGAAAAGAAGTAAAAAGATATACCTCTTTTGAGCAGGAACAGCAGCACAGGATCAATATGTAAAGAAGGTTTCTCATCTTAAATACTATCGAGGATCAGTACCCAGTCGTTTCCGTCCTTTTTCTCCCCCGGAGGATTAAACCGGGCAGTTCCCCTGTTGGAGATCTCCCCAAATACCCTTGTTTTTCCGCTGCGGGGATCAAACCAGGATGCTTTGACCTTCTCACCCGGAATTTTCCCCATAATGAGGGAGAAATTTATGCCTGTATAGGTATAAGCCATCACATAATTCTTTCCGCGGGTCACAGCGATCCGGTCATATTTTTCAGGCTGTGCAACTGAAAGCAGTTTCCCTGCCTCCGGCGCAACCAGCGATTGATCAGGTACCCTGTCAAAAAAGGAACGTGACAGCAGCAGATTTTTCAGGTAAAGCATTTGAGAAGCACCGGGCGCATTGATTGCAGAGGTCCAGAGTTCATCTGATCCATAAGCACTTTCCTTATCTTCTTTTCTGTGCATCTGCATGACAGAGTTCTGCCCGTAGGTATAGCCAAATGCGCCTGCAAAGACCGACCAGTAGCCGTACCTTCTCACATCAGCAGCAGTCCAGCGTGGCTGTGTAATATCATGTAATCCCTGTGGAATACCCTCATAAGAGGGCTCTGCATCTATTGTGGGCTTAATGGGTTTCAGCTTGTAATCCGCCTCTATATATTTCCAGTTATCCTCTCCGTAATGCAGGGTCTCTTTTCTGGAGGTATCCTGTTCGTACCGCTGATGGCCTGATTGTACCATATTGAAGTCGAGCCATGGGGCCGACTGAAACCAGAATGAGGATTGTGACCTTCCCCGGGGGTGAAAAGTGATCAGATGGTTTGGATCATTGGCCCTTAGTGTTTGCCCGATGTTTTGCCATACCCTGATAGAATCACTACCCTTGATGTCGCCACCGTTCATCCAGATGATATTCGTTTTGTCCCGGTAACGTTTTGCAAGGAATGCTGCGTATAGTTTTGCCTGTTCAGGATTTACCTTACCACTTTTAACCGGAGATCCCCATACAGGGACCAACGCCATATACAGGCCTTTCCTTTCTGCCGTTGCTACCATATAATCAAGATGGTCCCAGTAGTCATATTGTGTTGAATCTGCCGGCAGATTGCCTTTTGTAGTATCTGGTTTACTTATATCCCCATCAATCAATGCTCTTCTGCCATAAATATTTTTTTCAGGTATGGTATGGAGCACCATTACCTGGATTACATTGAATCCCTTTTTTCTGCGGTCTTCAAGGTATTGATCTGCCTCTTTGCGGTCGAGCTTATTCAGCAGCAACCAGCCGGTATCACCCAGCCAGAAAAAAGGCTTTCCGTCAGCAGTCATCAGGAACCTTTTATTCTCTGAGACAGCCAGTTTCTGCATTCCATCCGGTTTTTTTTCAACCTGGCAGGCAGTGATGCACAATAGAAGAAGGGCATTTATAAACTTATTCATCTTCATAAACTTAGTTTTTTGAAATCCATATTACCTGCTCAATCTTTGATTGATTCTGATAGTCAAACGTGGTATTCCCTTTGATCTGTCGTTCCTTCTTTTCGATCTTGCCGTCTACCGGGTTGATTGTCCTCAGCTTATAATTTCCTGCGGGGAGATTCAAACTGGCGGATTTACCTCCAAATAAATAAATCAGGTACGATTTACCTTTACTGGCAAGCATGTATTCATTTTCCGGCGCCATTGCAGCAAGCTCAGCACTGAAACCTGCGTTCCCTATTTCCGGTATTACAGACAAAGATCCTCCGGCCATCAGGGCAGCCCAGCCCAGATGATCAAAATTATCACCTGAGTAAGTGACCGCCTTATCCGGGAATTTTTGTTTGTATTCCTTTACCGCCCTGTAAACCTGTTCAAACGATGTTTTTTTGGGTTTATACAATCGCGCCTGTTGTCTGGGTGCCAGGCTTTGTCCTCCGGGGGGAGCATACGCCTTCCCGTCAGTCTGGTAATGCCAGTAACGGATATCGATCATATCTACCACCGCAGCCCTGTCCGGATCCGCAAGAATAGCGTCCTGCACATCTTTTGTGGTGCTCAGGGCAATCAGCGCTTTCTTTCCGCTTTCCTTTTCCCAGGCTTTGATCGTATCGATCCAAAACTGTACAAAATGCAGCGGGCCGGTAAATTCTGCGCCAATAAACTGGATCACTCCTGTATTGTGTTTAAAGTTTTCCAGACACTGGCGGATATAGGCTTCGTGTATCTTCCGGCGCTGAGGATTGCTGATATCATAGAACTGCTCAGCCATAAATATCCGTTTATCACCGGCATAGGGAACAGGTTCAGGGAACCCTGTGTCATTTATGTTATTGGCCGGGCGCCATGGGAAATCTGCATAATGCGCACCGGCTTCGATAATATTGTGCTGAAAATAATTCTGGTGGAGCAGCAGCAGGCCTTTCTGATCGGCGAGGTCGGCAAACTGCCTCAACCTTGCCCAGTACCATTTATTATACTTAGTGAGGTCATATTTGCTGAGCCCGTCATAGGCTGTACCCTGCCCGCTTCTGGCAAATGGCAACTCATAAAAAGGCGGCCATACATCCCCGTCTATTCTTCTGATCCTTTCATGGTCATCACGCCGGCGCTCATACCACAATGCATAATTATGGTCTATCGCCACAACATGATCTGCCCGCATACTATCTGTTACTGCATTCAGATCATCTGTTAGCCCTGTACCGGTTTGCCCCGGTACGAAGCGGGTTATATGTGCTTTCATGCCTTTCAATGCATAAGGACGGGCACTGCCTGTCCACCATTGCACATCCTGCCGTCTGCCGCTGATAATGCTTTGTCCGCGTACCAGCCAGCCATTTCTGACAGCCATTGCCGGTGCTCCAGGGCTGGAAGCAACTTTCTTCAGCCCAATCTGATCGATTGATTTTGCACCTTTATCCTCAGCAGGTATTGATGTACGTGCGGATGCCTGGTCTATAAATTCTTCGAGTGTGAAAGCTGGTTTGACAGACAATTTTATGAGCTGTGCAGCCGCTTCTGCCGTAGGGCTGCTGGAAGCTTCGGTTGGTGTGGGCATCAGATAAACAGCAGGTGTTTTTCCCAGGCGGTCCTGTAACTGCGCGTAGTACAGACTTCGTGGTTTAATCTGTTCGTTTGAACTGTCCCAATAGCCGTCTCCAGCAAACTCTGCCCAGCTGCCAAACGACCAGTTTTGGGCACCCGGCGGTTGGTAGCAATTAATTCTGGATGCTGAGCATTGCCAGAACACACTGTTAGCCGCTGCCCATCCTGCCCCCATACCTTCCTGTCCGCGGTTCATAAAACTCAATGCCGCCTGTCCGTCGATATTGACAATATCAAACAAAACCCCTGATGCCCAGCTATCGGTTGCCCCGCTAAAACTATACGGCATATATGCTTTACACTCTACAAAGGCATTGGGTCCTGCAGCTGCAAAACCTGTAGAGAAATCATGGTAGCCATAAGCAGAATAAATCCGCTGGAACAATGTCTGCTGCCCGGTAGTTACAAATGTATTTCGCCGCTGGCCTCCGATCTCAGATACGGGATCAAGTGATTTACAGTCTTCCACGGTAATTCTTCTGGCGCTGGCGAGTATTTCTACTGCTGAACCGGCAAAATGTTTAAAATTCACCTGCCTTACCCAGGCATCCTTTACATTTTCTATAGTAATTGCCATCCAGCGATGGGCTTCGTCTTTAACATTTGCGGCATCAAAAGCAGAAGCCAGTTCCAGGTTTTCTATCCCGGTATTGGCAATTCTGCCTTTCCATTGATACACGGATATATATCCACCACCGTAATTGCTATCCAAAGCAGTTGTCAACGGGGCATCCAGGATAATCAGCTGGCCTTTTATCTCTTTGATTGTTCTGTCCCAGAACAGGTCCCGCGTGCCTGTCTTCCATCCCAGAGCGGTAATTCCACCGCCAAAATGATCAGCACCAATCTGGCTGATCCAGGCTGCTGTTGAAGGCCTGCGGACAGTTACCTGATCACCCAGCCTGAATTTTGAAGCATCCGGCACTTTAAACCCCGAAGAGTTTACAGTTACATAGGCTTCATCAATTTTCACTTCTTTATCTTCTCTTTTGTTGTTTGTTCCGGCAACACTGATCAGAGTCTCACGACTTGTGCCCGTTCCCATGATCACTGTTCCTGCCGGCCCTGTTCCGGATCCCCGCAGGACCACGCCAGAGGCATGAATAGACAGGGTACCACTGATTTCATACAGTCCTTTTTGTAGGAGTACCGCACCACGTAAACCGTCCTTTCCTGGCGGCAGCCCAGAAACATAATCGAGAGCCGACTGAACCGCATTTGTTGCATCACCATTTCTGGGCGGCACAACAACTTTGATTACCGCATCAGGAATGGGAACCTCTCCCGCCCTGTATCCGCAATAAGAAAAATCAGGGATCCTGTTTCCCATAGCGTCAGGTGTGTAGGCCAGCTTGCCATCTTTCTCCAGGTATACCGGAGCTTTGGGTATCACTTTCTTTTGCCCCAAAGCAATAAAAGAAGTACAGACAGTTATGACTGATAACAGGAAAATCTGTTTATACAGGATGCGACAGCCGGATTTGAAAAAGTATCTGATCAAAACGTTTGGTTCTAAATTTATACTGGTTAACTGATACTAAAATACCTGTTTAATTCAGCAATTCGGTAAAGCGTACAAGCTTTGTTTCTAAAGCTAAATAAGGGGGACACCGTGTCCAAGCGGCGCCCCCCATTCACACTGTAACCAAATAATATTTTTAAGGTTTTACGGTCTTTACAGGTACAACGCTGTTCAGGTAAACCTCTATGTTTGCATAACCCGATTTTGTGATTGCCGCAGCATCAGCAGCATTTTTAGGGTTAAGGCCATTTTTAATTTCATACGCATCAGGCAACCCGTCCTTATCAGTGTCCTTATAGGGCGTACCTTTATATTCGGGATATCCTCCAACCTGGCTGATATCAGTGATGATTCCCATTTTATACGAATCAACCGGCATACGGCGGTGCTTGAAATTGGTTTCCGGAAGTTTCACATTCTCTTTCGCATTGATTTTACCGGTTTTTACCTGTTCTATCACTCTTGTATCTACAGGATCCCGCAACGGAAGTGTTGCTCCAGCATTGGCCAGGACGTAGGTACGGGCTTCAAGCGCTGGTATGATAGTGACTGCAGGCATTGGCAAACGCTCCTTCACACGCATGGCCGCGAAGTACTGTTCTGCTTCTTTCTCTTCAAATACCTTTCCGTCTTTCCCTTCAATCTGGATACCTCCGTCCCAGTTATTTTTTGTTACCTGCTCATTCCCTTCCACAATGTTGCCTTCTACGTGAGCGCGTCCGAAAACAACATATTTCAGCTTGCTCCTGCCCGACTCAGGTTTGAGGATACGGTACCTGATAGGTTCATTTTTTGGGGTAATAGGTCCTGGCTGGTAGTAATTATTGATAATGTTATACAAAGCGGTATAATCGCCACCATCTGTAGAACGGTTATACCAGTTAAAAACGACATTATTTGCAAAATTGAAGATCCCGTTCCAACCTATAGAGGGGTTTCTGCCGGCATTATTGGCCCACAAATTCCGCATAAATGTACAGTTCTCTCCGCCCAGCG
>Ga0308163_10001569_pt1 | contig 24091 bp, 11 predicted proteins | sample PhyTR1_FD_201037 | JGI IMG/M metagenome (GOLD analysis project Ga0308163, IMG submission 201037) | Phyllosphere microbial communities from UC Gill Tract Community Farm, Albany, California, United States - DLSLT.R1 | ecosystem: Host-associated > Plants > Phyllosphere > Unclassified | place: USA... | reverse complement strand
AGCAGTTCGGCTTTCGCGGCAACAGCCGCCACCTCGACCTGAACCGCGACTTCGTCAAGTGCGACACGCTCACGGCGCGCGTGTTCAACGAACTGTTCACGGCCTGGGACCCGGACGTGATGGTCGATACCCACACGTCCAACGGCGCCGACTACAGCTACACGATGACGCTGATCCACACGCAGGCCGACAAGCTCGGTGGTGGCCTGGGCGAGTTCCTGCGCGCCGAAATGCTGCCGGCGATGTACGCCGGCATGGATGCGCGCGGCTGGCCCACCTGCCCGTACGTGAACCCGGTGCAGGACAGCCCCGATCACGGCATCGCCGAATTCCTGGAAACCGCGCGCTTCTCGACCGGCTACGCGGCGCTGCACCACACGATCGGCTTCATGCCCGAGACGCACATGCTCAAGCCGTTCCGGGACCGCTACGAATCGATGCGCGCACTGGTCGACGTCGCGCTGGCCTTCACCGTGCAGAACGCCCCGCGCATCCAGGCGCTGCGCCGCGCGGCCAAGGATGCGGGCCGCACGCAAGCCGAGTGGCCGGTGCGCTGGAAGATGGACGAGGCCAATCCGTCGAGCTTCCGTTTCAAAGGGTATGAAGCCAAGTATAAAAAGAGCGTGCTGGGCGACTATACGCGGCTGTACTACGACCGCAGCAGCGTCTGGGAACGCGACATCGCCTATTACAACCGCTTCCCGGTGGACGCGAGCGTGCCGGCGCCGCAGGCGTACGTGGTGCCGCAGCAGTGGCGCGAAGCGATCGAGCGCCTGGAGTGGAATGGCGTGCGGATCGAGCGCATCGACGCCGAACGCATGCAGCAGGTCGCGTACTACCAGATCGACAGCGTGACCTCGCGCCCGACGGCGTACGAAGGCCACATGTTCCATGACGATGTGGTGCTCGAACGGCGCCACGCCATCGTGCAGCTGCGCGCGGGGGATGTCCTGGTGCCGCTGGACCAGGACAATGCGCGCTACGCGGTCGAGACGCTCGAACCGCTGGCGCACGACAGCTTCTTCCGCTGGGGCTTCTTCAACAGCGTGCTGGAAAAGAAGGAAGCGTATTCGGAGTATGTGTTCGAGGACGAGGCCGAGCGGCTGCTGGCGCAGGAGCCGGAATTGGCAGCGAAGTTCGAACAGTGGAAGGGCGCACATCCTGGCTTGCTGACGAACCAGGAAGCGGTGCTGGACTTCATCTTCGCCAACTGCGCGCGTTACCGCGAGCCGGAATGGCGCCGGTATCCGGTGCTCATGATCGAGCGTTGAATGAGCGTCTGATCAACGGCCCGCTACATATGCACGTCGTTCCCGCGACGGCGGGAACCCAAGTTTTCATGCGCCGGCCAAAAGTGCGATAGTGGCCTGCGAATAACTTGGGTTCCCGCCTCCGCGGGAACGACGTGGTAATGCTCAGGCGCCTTTACTTCGACGCTGCAATCCAGCGATCGACCTTCGCCTCCAGCACCGCCAGCGGCAGCGTGCCTTCATCCAGCACCACGCGGTGGAATGCCGGCAGGTTGAACTTGTCGCCCAGTGCCGCCTGCGCGCGCTGACGCAGTTCCATGATCTTCAGGGCGCCGATCTTGTACGCCAGCGCCTGGCCCGGCATGACCATGTAGCGCTCGATCTGGGCGCGCGCTTCCAGTTCCGAGTAGCCCAGCGTCTCGCGGAAGTACGTGATCGACTGATCGCGGCTCCAGCCCTTGCTGTGCATCCCGGTGTCGACCACCAGGCGCGCCGCGCGCAGCATCTCGTCGTTCAGGTGGCCGAAATAATCTTCCGGCTTGTCGAACAGGCCCATCTCCTTGCCCAGCGTTTCGGCGTACAGCGCCCAGCCTTCGGTGAATGCCGTGTTGCCGCCAAACTTGCGGAAGTTCGGCAGGCCCAGCTCCTGGGTCAGCGCGATATGGAAGTGGTGGCCCGGCTGGCCTTCATGCAGGTACAGCGTGACCATGCCGGTGCTGCCGTACTTGGTCGGATCGTTCACCACCGACCAGAACACGCCCGGGCGCGAACCATCCGCCGCCGGTGACGAGTAATGGTCCGACGCCGTCTCGCGCGTCAGTTCCGGTTCCAGGCGTACTTCGAGCGGCGCCTTCGGCATCAGCGAAAACAGCTTCGGCAGCTTGGTGCGCACGTCGGCGTCGATCTTCTTGAACACCGCGATCACCTGCGCATCCGACGTGAACGGCTTGTACTTCGGCTGCTCCGACACCCAACGCGGCAGGCCGGCCGCAGGGCCCGTGTACCCCATCTTCGGGCCGATCTTGCCGTACTCGCCCTGGATGCGCGCCACTTCCTTCTGGCCGATCTCATGGATCTGCTCGGGCGTCAGGCTCGTCGTGGTCATCGCTGCCACGCGCGCCTTGTACCATTCGGCGCCGTTCGGCAGTGCGCCCCAGCCGGCCGTCGTGCGGGTGGCCGGCAGGTAGTCCTTCTCGAAATACGTGGCCAGGCGCGCCAGTGCCGGATTGAGCTTGTCAGCGATCGTCTTGCGGTACGACGCCGTCAGCCTGTTCTTGTCGGCGCTTGAAAAGCCCGCCGGCAGCGCCTTGATCGGGCTGTAGAAGATGCTGGCCTCGGGCGTGGCCGCGACCAGTGTCTTCAGTTGCGGCAGCAGCGACATCATCGGCTCGCGCGGATGCACGACGCCGCGCTTGACGCCTTCGCGCATATTGGCGATCGCCTGGTCGATGTAGGCGACCATCTGGTCCAGGCGGCTCAGGTAATTGCGGTAATCCTGCGGCGTGGCGAGTGGCTGCGCGCCCTGGCCGCCGGCGTAGATGGCCATGAAGACCGGCATGTTGAACATCTGGTCCACCGGCAGCAGGTGCTCGGGGAAGGCGCCCAGGCGCAGTGCGGTCTCGAGCTCGAACTTGACGATATCGTAGCTGGCTTGGTCACGCGGATTCAGGCGCTCGCGCGGGATCGTGCCCAGGCGTTTCAGGTAGCCGCGGTACAGCGCAAACTGGGCGTCGCGGTTTTTCGGCGCGATCGGCAGGCCAAGCTGGCCATCGAAGCGGCCGTCGCCGGACTCGGTCGCCCAGACCGGCTCGAAACGCGCGTAGGCGTCGTAGTACTCGTCGACCAGCTTGTTGATGGCCTTGCCGGCCTGGGTGTCGGCAGCCGATGCCGATGCTGGTGCAGCTGCAGGGGCCGTGACCGGCGCCGCGCCGGCACTGGCGCACAGGAGCAGGGCGGCCGTGGCCAGTATGCCGGGTTTGAAGAATGGGTTCATCGTGATCGAGGTCCTGGTAAAAAATCAGTAACTGGCCAGCGGCGTGAGAGCGCCGTTCTTGAAGGTGTACACGGTGACGGCCGTTTTCTTCAGATTGCCCTTGGGGTCGTAGCCATAGGTGCCGACCACGCCCTGGTAGCTGATCGTGTGCATCGCCACGCCAACCGCCTTGGCATCGACCGCCTTGGCCGACTGGATCGCCTGCGCGATGAACTTGGTCTGGTCGTAGAACGACGGCGCGTATACGTCCGGCTCGCGGCCGAAGCGTTTCTTGTAACCGGCCAGGAAGGCCGCGCCGCCCGGCTGTTTGGCGACGATCGCGCCGGCCTGCGCGCAGCGCACGTTCTCGCCGACGGCGGCGCCGCCGAGTCTTGCCATCTCGGGGCTGCACAGGGTGTCGCCGCCGAGCAGCGGCACGTTCAGTCCGAGCTGCTTCATCTGGCGCACCATCGGCGCGGCCTGCGGCGCGTAGCCACCGTAGAAGATCGCGTCGACTTTCTTGGCGCGCAGCGCGGTGAGAATCGCGGCGAAGTCGCTGGCCTTGTCGTTGGTGAACTCGTGGCCCGCGATCTTGATGCCGGCCTGCTGCGCCTGACGCTTGAACTCCATCGCGATGCCCTGGCCGAACGCCGTGCGATCGTCGATCACGCCGATGTTCTTGATCTTGAGTTCCTTGGCTGCGTAGCCGGCGACCGAGGCGCCGACCTGCGTGTCGCTTGCGACGATACGAAACACGGTGGGGTAGCCGCTGGCGGTGATCTTGGGATTGGTGCCGACCGTCGACATCAGGATGCCACTGTCGTTGTAGACGCGCGAGGCGGGAATCGCCACGCCGGAGTTGTAAGGACCCAGCACGAACTTGACGCCGGCGTCGGCGAATTTCTGGGCCACGGTCACGCCCTGTTTCGGGTCGCCTGCGTCGTCTTCGGATTGCAGCACGAAGCGCAGCACGTTGGCGCCAACCTGGATCTTCTGTGCGTTGAGCTCTTCGATGGCCATGCGCACGCCGTTTTCATTGTCCTTGCCGGCAAACGCATTGGCGCCCGACAGCGGACCGCTGACGCCGATCTTGACGACCTGCTCGGCAGCGTGCGCGTGCACGCCGATGGTGGCAATCAGTGCGGCCAGCGCCAGCGGCGCCATGGTGATTTTCGATGGCATTGACTCAGTCTCCCGTTGATGTGGACGGGCGCCATCATCGCACGATTCGGGCGCGCGGCGAAAGCGCACAACGCCTGTAAAGACTCAGGCTGGCGTGCCGTGCGAGATCAGTTCAAGGGGCAGGGCGGTGGTGGACTTGATCTGTTCCATCGAGAAGGCCGACGACACGCCGGTCAGGCGCGCGGTCTTGATCAGCTTTTTGTAAAAGCGATCGTAGCCGGCGATATCGGTCGTGACGACCTTGAGCAGGTAATCGACGTCGCCGCTCATGCGATGAAATTCCAGCACCTCGGGCAGCGCGATCACGGCGGCGGCAAAGCGCGCCAGCCATTTTTCATCGTGCTCGGGGGTCTTGACGCTGACGAATACGGTGACCGGCAAGCCGACCTTTTCGCGATTGACGATGCTGACGCGGCTTTCGATGAAGCCTTCTTCTTCCAGGCGCTTGACGCGTTTCCAGCAAGGCGTGCTGGACAAGCCCACCTTTTCGCTCAGGCCCGAAATGGACAACGTGGCATCCGCCTGCAGGGCAGCGAGGATCGCGCAATCAAACTTGTCGAGTGAATTCATATTCCGCATTGCTGGTTATAAGAATAATTATCCTACTGTTTGATTGAAAACCAGAAAGTTTAGGACGTATTGACCGTCTTTAGCTCGTACCATATTACTGGACAATAACATGTTGTGCGACACCTTTTTTATATTTTTGGCACCTATTCATGCAGACCGAAATTTACCTCGATACCAATGCCACATCCCCGGTATTGCCCGCCGCCGCTGTCGCTGCCATGGCGGCCATGCAGGGCGGCTTCGGCAATCCGAGCAGCAGCCATGCAACGGGCCTGCGCGCCCGGGCGCTGCGCGAGAGCGTGCGCGCCAGTGCGGGCCGGGTGGTCGGCGCCGGGGACGGCCGGCTGATGTTCAACAGCGGTGCCACCGAAGGCATCCAGACGGCCGTGCTCTCGGCCCTGTGCGCGGTGCGCGAGCGGCGCGCGCGTGGAGAAGCCTGCGGCGACATCGTCCTGATCGGTGCGACCGAGCACAAGGCGATACCCGAAAGCCTGGCGCACTGGAACCGGCTGCTGGGCACGGACCTGGAGCTGCGCGTGCTGCCGGTCGATGGCGATGGCCGCCACCGGCTCGATGTACTGCGCGCGCTGGCGCCGCGCGTGGCGCTGGTGTGCACGATGGCGGCGAACAATGAAACGGGTGTGGTGTCCGACCTGCGCGGCATCGAGGCGGTGCTGCGCGACGTTGGGAGCGATACCGGCAGCGATGCACTGTGGCTGGTCGACTGTGTACAGGCGCTGGGCAAGCTCCCGCTCGACCTGGCCGCGAGCCGCATCGACTATGCGCCGTTCTCGGGACACAAGCTGTATGCGCCGAAAGGCATCGGCATGCTGTACGTGCGTCGCGGTGCGCCCTACACGCCGCTGATGTGCGGCGGCGGGCAAGAGGATGGCCAGCGCTCCGGCACCGAAAACATGGCCGGCATCGCGGCGCTGGGCGCCGTGTTCTCGGCGCTGGAACGGGGCGACACGTTCCGCGACGGCGCCGCGCTGCTGGCGTGCCGCGCGCGCCTGGTGGCGGCGCTCGAAGGGGCCTTGCCCGGCATCGTGTTCAATGCGCCCCTGGCGCTATCGCTTCCCACGACCATCAACTTCTCGGTGCCCGATGTGGCCAGCGCCACGCTGCTCGACCTGTTCGATGCCGCCGGCATGCGCGTCAGCGCCGGCTCGGCCTGTTCGGCCGGGAAGGCCGGGTCAAGCTACGTGCTCGATGCGATGGGCGTGCCGGCCTGGCGCAGCGCGGCGGCAGTACGCCTGTCGTTCGGCGCGCTGCTCAATGACGCGTCGCTCGACCTGGCGTGCGAGCGCATCGCGCGCTGCGGCGCCGCGCTTACCACGCCGATGCCTGTGACAGGCGCCGAGCCGGCGATGGATGGCGCCATCGACAGCACAATGCTGGTGCCCGCCGCTGCTGCCCGTGACTGGCTCGCTGCGCATCCGGACGCGATCGTGATCGACGTGCGCAACCTGCGCGAGCACAGTGTTGCAGGTACGGTCCGCCTGCACGGCCACACGGTACGCAACGTGCCGCTGGCGTGCGTTGCCGACGAGGCGCCCCAGTGGCTGGGCGCGACGGCGCCGTTGCTGTTCGTCTGCCGCAGCGGCGCGCGCAGTGCCCGTGCGGCGCAGGCCTTGCGCGCGCTGGGCCACCCGGGCGCCTGGTCGCTGGTGGGCGGGTTCGCACTCGCTACTTGATCTTCTGGGCCCGGATGCGTGCCGCGCATCGGTGGGGTGTGTTCGTCAGCGCACAGTAATGACGCGGGTCTTTGCCTAGCATGGGATCAGCCGTGCGCGCCCAGCGTTTCCTGCCCTGATCCGTCCCGGACGCCACTGTGCTCCAGCGGTCTGCTGCGCACGCTCAGTCCCGAGGCCCCGTTGAACGTCAAGAACCACAACCTGCCCGCCGGGCAGCGCACGCCGCATCATGCGGCGCGCGCGACCGGCGACGATGCGCCATGGCGCGCAGCACCTCTCGGCGCGCTCCAGCGCGCGGAACACGCACGCCAGTTGGCGGCGCGCCACGTACTGCAACCCACCGCAGCCGGCAAGGGCGGCGCCCACGCCCTGCGCGCACTCCTCGGCACGGATGCCGACGCCATTGCCGCTTCGTGCGACGCGCTCGACGAGGCAGCCCGCGCCGGCTTTGCGCTGCCGCCTGCCGGTGCGCGCCTGCTCGATCAGCACCATCTGCTCGACACCCAGGTGCGCCTGGTGCGCGCCGGCTTGCGGCCGGTCGCCGCGACCTTGCCGACACTGGCCCCGGATGGCGCCGTGCGCGCCTGGCGCCTGATGCTCGATGTAATCGCGCATGGCGATGGCCGCATCGACGCCGGGGAACTAGCGTTGTTCGTGGCCGCTTACCAGGAAGGCTCTCAGAGCGCAGCGCTGCACATCGCCGAGCTGGATGCGCTGCCGGCGCTCCTGCGCCTGGCCCTGATCGACAACCTGCGGCGCCTGGCTGCGCGCGCGGCGCGTGCCTGCGCCGCGCATGAGCAGGCCGCCGGGTGGGCCGTGCGCCTGCTGGACACGGCCGAGACGCGGCCCGGTGATCTGATCCTGCTGGTGGCCGACATGATGCGCAGCGTCGAGGCCAGCGACAGCTTCATCGCCGAACTGGCGCGGCGCCTGCACGGCCGCGGCGGCGCCGTGAGCCAGGTACTCGACTGGCTCGATGCGCGCCTGGCCGATGGCGACAGCAGCATCGCGCAGCACACGCAGCGCGAACACAGCGAACAGGCCGAGGATGCCATCTCGGCCGGCAACACGCTGGCCAGCCTGCGCCTGCTGGGCGGGATCGACTGGCGCGCCTTCGCCGAGACGCACGGCGCCGTCGACGCGCTGCTGCGCACCGACCCGGATGGCAGTTACGCTGCCATGGACGGCGCCACCCGCGACAGCTACCGGCACGCCATTGCACGCCGCGCCCGGGCTGCCAGGGCTGACGAAGTCGAGGTCGCGCGCGACGCGCTGACACTGGCCGGCACGCACCGCGCGCCGGGCGAAGGTGGCCTGGACGTGCGCACCCGCCACGTCGGCCACTACCTGCCGGCCATGGCGCACAAGGCGCCGGTTGCCACGCGCATCGGAGCAACCGCAGTCCTGACACTGCTGCTGACGATCGCCATCCTTGTCCACGCACGCCAGGGCGATGCCGGCGCCTGGTTGCTGGCACTGATTGGCCTGCTGGCGCTGCCGGGGGCGAGCGCGCTGGCGCTTTCCCTGGTGCGCATGATGGAACGCTGGCGCATCCCGCCTGTCACCACGCCGCGCATGGATTTCAGCGCCGGCATTCCCGACACCTGCCGGACCGTCGTCGCCGTCTGCGCGCAAGCGGGCGACGCTGCCGCGATCGAACGGCTGCGCGAAGAGCTCGAAGTGCGCTACCTCGGCAACCGCGACCCGAACCTGCGCTTTTGCCTGCTGCTGGATTTGCCCGACGCCGCCAGCGAAACGCTGCCAGCGGACGACGCGATGCTGGCGCAGGCACGCACTGCCATCGAGACCCTGAATGCCCGGTATGCCCCTGACGGTGACGGGCCATTCATGCTCCTGGCGCGGCCACGTACCCGCAGCGTCGACCAGCAAGCCTGGATCGGCCAGGAACGCCAGCGCGGCCAGATCGCCGACCTGAATGCCTGGCTGTGCGGCGCGCGCGAACGCTTCCTGCTCACCGCCGGCAATACCGGCGCCGGCGCCGCGATGCGCTACGTGATTGCACTGGACGCCAATGCCGGCCTGCCGCGCGACGCGGCGCGCAGCCTGGTGGCCGCGATGGCGCACCCGCTGCACCAGCCGGTACAGGATGACAGCGGCCGCGTGCTCGAAGGGCACGGCATGCTGCTGCCCGCGCGTGGGCCCGCGCCGCCGGGCCATCGCGCGCCGCGCTTTGCCCGCATGGGCGGGGCTGCACTGGATGCGCGTTACGGCTGGGTCGCGATCCATGATGTGGATGCCTGGCGCCGTGCCTGCGGCGACGTCGTGCACGATGACGGGCGCGCCTGGCCCGGCGCCGTCGAGCGCGATCGCCTGCGCGCCGGCCGCGTGGCGGACCTGCGCGTGGATGCACTGCGCCCGCCCAACTATGGTGAGTACATGCTGCGCCGGCACCGCGCCGTGCGCGCAGCCTGGCAATCGGTGCAGCGCCTCGGTCGCGGTCCCGATTACCTCGAGTACGCGCCCGCGCGCTGGATGCTGTTCGACCAGCTGCGCGCGAGTCTCGTCGCGCCGGCATCCCTCGCCTTGCTGATCCTGTGCTGGAGCCTGCTGGCAGCGCCCGTGTTCTGGACGGCGGCGGTGCTGGCAGTCGTGTTCGTGCCGGCGCTGGTGGGCATGCTGGTGGCGCTGGGAGACCGGCCGCTGGACGCACCATGGCGCCAGCACCTGGACGGCTGGGTGCGGGGCACGCGCCTAACGCTCACGCGCAGCGCCCTGTGGGCAGCCTTCCTGCCGCATGCGGCGCTGGTCGATGCCCATGCCCTCGTGCGGGGCCTGTGGCGCCGGCACGTGACGCAGCGCGGCTTGCTCGACACGCAGACGGCGTCAGTCCCGGGTCGCTCGCTGGAAATCAGCGGCCGTGCCATGTGGTTCCCGCCGCTGCTGGCGATGGGTACTGCCATGCTGGTGAGCTTTGCCAACCCGTACGCCCTGTTCGCCACGGCGCCGCTGTTGCTGCTGTGGTTCCTGTCGCCGGTGCTGGCCTGGTGGACGGGACAAGTGACCCGCCGCAGCGCGCGCCTCGCGCCGGCGCAGGATCAGTTCTTGCGTGCGCTCGCGCGCCGCACCTGGGGCTTCTTCGAGCGCCATGGCGCCGATGGCCATGGGCTGGCGCCGCACGCCGTGCTCGAACATCCCGAGCCCGCGGTCGATGCGCGGGTCTCGCCCGACGGGATCGGCCTTGGCCTGCTGGCCACGCTGAGCGCGCGCGACTTCGGCTTCCTGCCACTGGAGGGACTGCTGGATCGCAGCGAGCGCGCATTCGCCTCGCTGGCGCTGCTCGAACGGTGGAACGGCCATCTGCTGCACTGGTACGACGGCGCCACGCTGGCCCCGCTCGAGCCACACCACGTCGATACCGCCGCCAGCGGCAGCCTGGTTCTGGCGCTGCGCACCTTTGCCGTCGGCATGGACGAATTGCTGGATCAACCGATCGCTGGCGCTGCGCCGGACGGCATCCGCGCCACGCTGCTGGTCGTGCGCGAGCACGCGCACGGCTCGCCGGCGTCATTCCTGAACGCGCTGGACGAGATGGATGGCGCCCTGGCGCCCGAACGCTGCCGCGCCCTCGATACACTGCCGGGCCTTGCCGATTGCCTGCGCCTGGCGCTGGCCAATGCCGAACGCTTGACGGCCAGTCTGCCCGGGGATGCGGCAGCAGAGCCGGCGCTGCTCGCCTGGGTCGAGCGTCTGCATGCCGGCTGCGCCGCGCAGCTGGACGACCTGTATGCGCTGGCGCCGTGGATGCGTGCTGTCCAGGAATACGTCCTCGGCGCCAGCCTGACCCGGATCCCGACACTGCGCGAACTGGCGCAGCTCGACGCACCGGTAACGGGTGGCGCTGGCCTGGCTGCCCTGGTGGACGCGGGCCGCGCCTGCGCGCAGGAGCGCATCGAACGGCTGGCTGCCCTGGCCGCCGCGGCGCGCGACGCCGCGCGTATGGACTTTGGGGCGCTGGTCGATCCCGCCACCGGCCAGCTGGCCGCCGGCTACCACGTGCGCGACAAGCGCCTGGATGGCGACAGTTGCGACTTGCTGGCGTCGGAGTCGCGCATGGCCAGTTTTGCCGCCGTGGCCCAGGATCAGCTGCCGCAGCAGCACTGGTGGTCGCTCGGTCGTCCGCAGCGCATGGCTGGCGGGAGCACGCTGCTGCTGTCGCGCCGTGGTGCCATGGCCGATCTGCTGGCGCCGCAACTCTGGATGCCGGTCTGGCGCGACACGCTGCTCGACGCCGCCGCCCGCGCGCTGGTGCGCATCCAGGCTGCGCACGCCAAAAGCAGGGACGTGCTGTGGGGCTTCTCGCCATCGCGTTGCAATGCCGTGGACGCCGCTGCGCGCTACCGCTCCGGCCAGTTCGGCTTGCCCGCCGCCGCCCTGCAGCGCCAGCGTGATGACGACCTGGTCGCCGCGCCGTATGCCGCCGCGCTGGCGCTGGGCGTGACGCCGGGCCTGGCCAGCACCAATCTGCGCGCTTTTGCGGCGCAAGGCATGCTGGGCGAACTCGGGTTGTATGAAGCGCTCGACTACGCGCCCGCCCGTTTGCCGCAGGGCGAGCGTCAGGTCGTCGTGCGCGCCTACGCCGCGGGGCATCAGGCGATGCTGCTGCTCGCGTTGGCCCGCCATCTGCTGGGCGAACCGATGCAGCGCCGCTTCTGCCGCGATCCCGAATTCCGGGCCGCGCTGCCGTTGCTGCAAGAGCCGGTGCCGGTCTCCGGCGCGGCCGCCGAACGTCGCTACACCGGTGCGGCGACGGCCAGCCAGAGCGTGACGGCGCGCCCGTATGCCCGCGTCATCGGGAGCGAGCCGCCGGTGCTGCCCGAAGTCCAGCTGCTGTCCAATGGCCGCTATCACCTGGTCGTGGCCAGCGATGGCACTGGCGCCAGCCGCTGGGATGACAAGCAGATCACCCGCACCGGCATCGGCGACACCGGCTTGACCTGCCATGTGCGCGACGTCGCATCCGGCCAGGTCTGGCCGGGCCTGCTGCCGGAGAGCGAGCGCGAAACGGTGTTCTCCGAGGGCCGGGCCAGCGTGCGCTGCCTGGATAACGGGCTGGCCATGCACACGGACATCGTGGTGGCGCCGGACGACGACGTCGAGCTGCGCCGCATCCGCATCGTCAATCAGGGCTTGCAGCCGCTGACGCTGGAGCTGACCAGCAGCGTGGCGCTGGCCGGGCCGGCGCTCGAGCCGGGCGGCCGCAGTCACATCATGATCGAGTTCGACGCGCCCCACGACAGCCTGCTGTGCGTTACGGCGGCCGATGCACCCGTCGTCATGCACCGCATGGCAGTGCGCGACATCGCGCCTGCCGTGACGGTGGAAACCGACCGCGCGCGCTTCATCGGCCGTGGCCACGATCTGCGCGCGCCCCAGGCCATCGGCGCTGGCGGCGCGCTGCCGGGCCTCGTCGCCGAACCGGATGACGCGTTGCTGGCCTTGCGCCGCACCGTCACGCTGGCGCCGCAGCAGGAGATCACCGTCGACCTGGTGCTGGGCGTCGCCGCCAGCCGGGCGATGGCGCGTGAACTGGCGGTCCGCTACAGCGCCGGCCATACGGTCGACCGCGCGATCGACGCCGCCTGGACCCAGGCCCAGGCCTTCCTGCGCCGCATGGACGTGAGCGAAGCCGATGCGCAGCTATGCAACCGCCTGGCCGGCTGTCTGCTGCAGCCGGTACCGGCCCTGCGCGCCGACCCGGCCGTCATCGCGCGCAATGTGCGCGGCCGCGCCGACCTGCTCGCATACGGCATCGATGGCGTGCAGCCGGTGCTGCTGCTCCAGCTGGCCGACGGTCCGGACACCGGCCTGGCACGTCAGGTGCTGCAGGCGCATACCTACTGGCGCAACCGCGGCTTCGCGGTCGACCTCCTGGTGCTGTGCGACAGCCGCGCCGTGCGCGAGGGCGTGATGACGCTGGCGATGGCCCTGGTCGACCCGGACACCTTCGATGCGCCGGGCGGCGTGCACCTGTTCCTGCGAGAAGACGTCGCCCAGGAAGACCGCATCCTGCTGCGCTCGAGCGCAAGCGTGCTGCTGCTGTCCGGCCGGGGCGACCTGGCCGACCAGTTGCGCCGCGCCGCACGGCCCGGCGCCGCCTTGCCGTCGCCGCTGGTGGCCGGTGCGACTACCCCGTGGATGACCGAAGCACTGCCCACCGTGCAGCCCGAGCGCCTGTTCGACAATGGCATCGGCGGCTTCACGCCCGATGGCCGCGAATACGAGGTGCGCAGCAGCGCCGCCGTGCCGGTACCGCAGGCGCCCTGGGCCAACCTGCTGGCCAACCCCGCCTTCGGATCGGTGGTTTCGGAACGGGGCCATGCCGTCACCTGGAGCGGCACGCGCGCTGCACGCCTGAGCGCTGGCAACGACGATGTCGCACCGCAGGATGGCGAAGCGTTCTACCTGCGCGACGAAGACAGCGGCGCCTTCTGGTCGCCTACGCCGTGGCCGGCGCCATCACCGGAACCCTACCTGACCCGGCACGGCGTCGGCTACACCGTGTTCGAGCACGGCGCGCATGGCATCCATTCGGCGCTGCGCTGCTTCGTGGCGCCGGATGTGCCCATCAAATACAGCGTGCTCCGGCTGCGCAACGACAGCGATGCGCCGCGCCGCCTGAGCGTGACGGGATTCGTGGCATGGCAGCTCGACAGCGTCGACGCCACGCCCGGCCTGCAGGTCGTCACCGGCATCGACCTGGCCAGCGGCGCGCTGTTCGCGCGCAATGCGTTCAGCGACGATTTCCGCGACCAGGTAGGGTTCTTCCATGTCGACGCCGAAGACGTCGCCGCAACCTGCGACCGCGACGAATTCATCGGCCGCCAGGGCAGCATCGCGCAACCGGCGGCGCTGGGCCGCAGCAGCCTGTCCGGCGCCAGCGGCGCGGGGCGTACGCCATGCGCGGCCCTGCAAACGGCCATCACGCTGGCGCCGAGCGAAGAGCGCGAACTGGTGTTCGTGCTGGGCGTGGCCGGTCCCGGCACGCTCGACGCCAGCCGCGAGGTGCAACTGCACGGTGGCGCGCGCGCCGCTGCCGCCGCGTGGGAGCGCCTGCACAACTGGTGGAATGGCACGCTGGGCGCGGTTCAACTACACTCGCCCGATGCCTCGCTCGACCTGCGCGTCAACACCTGGCTGCCGTACCAGGCGATCAGCGCGGCGTGGGGCGAGCGTTGTCCCGCCACGCGTCTGCAGTCGCTGCTCGCCAGCGTGCATGCCCGGCCCGAGCTGCTGCGCGATGCGTTGCTGCAGGCGGCGCGCGACTTCGCCACGGCGCAGTCCAACCTGCCGGCTCCCGCCGTCGACGATTTCCTGTGGCTGCCCTATGTGCTGACGCGCTATCTGGCCGTCACGGGCGACTCCGCGCTGCTGGCCGTGCTGCCATTCGGCGCCGATCCCGGCGACGCCACGCGGCTGGCTGCCGGGGACGACCTGTACCAGCACTGCGTGCATGGCCTGCGCGGCTGCCTGCGCTTCGGCCAGCGCGGCCTGCCGCTGGCGGCGGCGCGCCTGCATGACGATGACGCCGCGGGCCGTGTCGAAAGCGTGCGCACGGGCTTTTTCATGGCCACTGTGCTGCAACACTTCGCCGACGTGGCGGACCGGCGCGGCGACTTCGGGTTTGCCACCACCTGCCGCGGCGCCGCGCTGGCGCTCAGGGCGCAGTGCGAAGAACATGGCTGGGACGGCGACTGGTACCGCTGGACGTGGATGGGCAGCCGCAATGCGCTCGGTTCGATCGCCAACGCTGCTTGCCGCGTCGAGTTGTCGACCCAGGGCTGGGCGGTGCAGGCCGACGCCGAACACGGTGCGACCGCACTGCGCGCTGCGGCGCTGCGCCTGGTCGACGAGGCGCACGGCGTCACGCTGCTGTGCGATCCGGCGGTCGACGGGCACTGGAGCGAGCGCGTCGTGGCCAGCCCCGGCCAGGACCATGGCGCCGTCGCACTGGCGGCGACGGGCTTCGCGCGGCTGGGCGACGCCGGCCGCGCGTGGCAGTTGGCCGGGATGCTCGATCCGCTGACACCGACCCTGGCACCGGACCGCACGGCCGATGGCAGCGCGCCGCCATACTTCCTCGCGGGCGGCGTGCGCACGGTGACGCCGCACATCGGCCGCGCCATCGGCGGCTTGCACACTGCCTCGGCCGGGGCCACCTGGCTGCTGGCGATCGAAGCGCTGCTGGGCGTTGAGCGTAACGGTGCGCGTCTGCACCTGACGCCGCATCTGGCGCCGGGCTGGGAAGGTTTCAGCCTGCGCTATCGCTATCACAGCGCGTTCTACGAGATCACGGTGCACGCGGGCGACGGGATGGAAGGCCTGCTGCTCGATGGCCAGCCATGTCCTGACTGGACCTTCGAGATGCAGGATGACCGGCGCGATCATCGGGTGGAATTGTGGATCGCGGGGACGCCGGCCGGCGCGTAGGACGGCCGGTCAGGGATGCGCCATCAGGGCAGCCGGTTGTCAGCCCGGCTTGATATTGCCGTCGATGATGACCTTCTTCCATTTCGCGCTTTCCGCGCGCAAGGCCAGCGTGGCTTCCTCGGGCGTCGTATACATCGCGATCGCGCCCTGCGCCAGCAGCGCGCGCTGCACCTCCGGGTCACCCAGGATTTTCTTGAGCGCCGCATTGAGCCGGGCGATGATGGGCGCCGGCGTTTTGGCAGGCGCGGCGATGCCGAACATCGACGTCACTTCAAAGCCCTTGAGTCCTGCTGCAGTCGCCGTCGGCACGTCCGGCAGGGTGGCCACCTGGTCGGCCGACGCCACTGCCAGCGCACGCAGCTTGCCGGCCTTGATGTGTCCCTGGGCTGCCGGTGCGGTCTCGATCATGATGTCGACCTGGCCGCCAATCAGGTCGCTCATGGCCGGGCCGCTGCCCTTGTATGGCACATGCAGCATCTTCACCCCGGCAACGCGCTGGAACACTTCACCGGCCAGATGCTGGGGCGATCCGTTGCCCGCCGATGCGAAACTCAGGCTGCCCGGCTTCGACTTTGCCAGCGCGATGAGTTCATTGAGCGTCGTGGCCTTGATCTTTGGATTGACCGTAAACACGAGCGGCACACGGCCGACGATCGCGATTGGCACGAAGCTTTTTTCCATGTCGAACCTGGCGATCTTCGGATTGAGCGCGGCGCTGATCGCGTGGCTGGTCATCGCGCCCATCAGCAGCGTGTAGCCGTCCGGGTCTGCTGTCGCCACTGCAGCCGCGCCGAGGTTTCCTGCCGCGCCGGCCCGGTTGTCGATGATGACTTGCTGGCCCAGCTCGAGCGTGAGCTTTTGCGCCAGTACCCGACCGATCACGTCGGTCGCGCCGCCCGGGGGATAGGGCACGACCATCTTGATGTACTTGGTGGGATAGGCCTGCGCCATGGCGGCGCCGGACAACGTCATGAGTGCTGCCATGACGGCGCCGGTGAGCCAGCGCCGTCGTCCCGTTGGCGGGACCATATTGGAATAATCGTGCATTGCGTGTCTCCGTTTGTTTTGTTGATGTACTGGTTTAACGACTGTTCAAAAAACGAGTCTGGTCCTGTTGCTCCTTTCGCAGGCAGATGCCGGATTGGTTTTATTGCGGCGCCTTGCCGGTGCTGCGCGGTGCGCGCAGGAAGTCGAAGTCGACGCCCTGGTCGGCCTGCGTCACGGTCTGCAGGAACAGTTTGCGGTAGCCGCGTTCTGCGGTCGGTTCCACCACGGGCCGGGCCAGTGCGCGGCGGGCGAGCTCCTCGTCGGACACCAGCAGGCTGATCTCGCGCCGCGCCACGCTCAGGCGGATGCGGTCACCGTTCTGCACATGGGCCAGCGGCCCGCCAATGGCCGCTTCGGGCGTCACGTGCAGGACGATGGTGCCGAACGCGGTGCCGCTCATGCGGCCATCCGAGACGCGCACGATGTCCTTGACCCCGGCACGCCCCAGTTTCTTCGGGATCGGGATGTAGCCTGCTTCCGGCATGCCGGGCGCGCCTTTCGGGCCGATGTTCTTCAGCACCAGGATGTCGTCGGCGGTCACGTCGAGGTCATCGCTGTCGATGCGGTTGGCCATGTCCTCGCTGTTTTCGAACACCACTGCGCGCCCTTCATGCTCCATCAGTTGCGGGTGTGCAGCCGATTGCTTGATGATGGCGCCGCCCGGCGCCAGGTTGCCGCGCAAGACCGCGATCCCGCCCTGCGGATAGATCGGATTGTCGAACGTGCGCACCACGTCCTGCTTGAACGGTTTGCCCGAACGCGCGATTTCTTCGCCCAGCGTGCGGCCGGTGACGGTCAGTGCATCCAGACGCAGCAGCGGCTTGAGTTCGCGCAGCAGCGTGGCCATGCCGCCAGCGGCGTGGAAGTCTTCCATGTAATGGTCGCCCGACGGCTTCAGGTCGAGCAGCACGGGCGTGTCGCGCCCCATCCGGTCCAGCCCTGCAAGGTCGATCTCGACGCCCATGCGCCCCGCAATGGCGGTCAGGTGGATGATGCCGTTGGTCGAGCCGCCAATGGCCAGCAGCACGCGCATCGCGTTTTCGAACGCGGCCGGCGTGAGGATCTTGTCGATCGTCAGGCCCGACAGCGCCATGCGCACTGCTTCGGCGCCGGTTTCTTCGGCCACGCGGATGCGATCTGCCGTCACGGCCGGTGGCGAGGCGCCGCCCGGCACCGTCATCCCGAGCGCTTCGGCAATGCACGCCATCGTGCTGGCTGTGCCCATCACCGAGCAGGTGCCCACGCTGGCCACGAGCTGGTTGTTGACCTCGGCAATCTCCTCGCTGTCGACTTCATCGGCGCGGAACTTGCCCCAGTAACGGCGACAATCGGTACAGGCGCCGACGCGCTCGCCCCGATGCGAGCCGGTCAGCATCGAACCGGTGATCAGCTGGATTGCCGGGATGCCGGCCGATGCGGCGCCCATCAGCTGCGCCGGCACGGTCTTGTCGCAGCCGCCGATCAGCACCACGGCATCCATGGGCTGGGCACGCACCATTTCCTCGGTGTCCATCGACATCAGGTTGCGCAGGTACATGCTGGTCGGCGTCGAGAAGCTCTCGTGGATCGAGATGGTCGGGAAATCCACCGGCAAGCCGCCGGCGAGCATCACACCGCGCTTGACGGCTTCGATCAGCTGCGGGGTGTTGCCATGGCACGGGTTGTAGCCGCTGCCGGTATTGGCGATGCCGATCACGGGCCGGTCGAGCGCGTTGTCGGTGAAGCCGGCACCCTTGATGAAGGCTTTGCGCAGAAAGAGCGAGAAGCCCTTGTCGCCATAGTCTGCCAACCCTTTTTTCATGCCGCCGGGCTGGTCGTTGTTGCTGTTGTCGCTGTTATTGCTCATCGTGGGTCTCCGTGGTCGTGATGCCCTGAAGCGGCATGGAATGGTTCATTGTGTTTGGACCAAGAAGAAAATACAATTTGGCATAGCTTTGTTCAGAGCAAAAAAACTATTTGGTCCCACATGGAACTTCGGTATTTGCACACCTTTGTCGCGATGGTCGAGCACGGTTCAATTGCCGAGGCGGCCCGCCGGCTTGACATCACGGCGCCGGCCGTTGCCGCGCGCCTGCAGGCGCTCGAGGATGAAATCGGCACACCCCTCGTGCAGCGCATCGGCCGCGCCGTGAAACCGACGAATGCAGGCCTGAATATCCTGGCCAGCGCCCGCGCCATGCTGCGTATCGAACGCGACCTGCGGGCAATCGCATCGGACGATGCCCTGCCGGGTGAGCTGACGATCGGGACGTTCGTATCGGCCCTGACCACGGTACTGCCGCCCGTGCTCAAGCACATGTACGCCGAATATCCCGACCTGTCGGTGTCGGTCGTGTCGAATTCGTCCACCGAGTTGTGCCGGCTGGTGGCAAGCGGCGAACTGGACGCGGCGATCGTCGTCGAGCCGCAATTCACCCTGCCCAAGACCTGTGCCTGGATGCCGCTGATGGACGAGCCGCTCGTGGTGGTGGCGCCGGTGGCCGACCTGCATCGGGATGCGCACGAGCTGCTGCGCAACGAGCGCTTCATCCGTTATGACCGCTCGGTATGGGGAGGCCAGCTGGCCGACCGCTATTTGCGCGATCACGGCATCACCCCGCGTCAGCGGCTGGAGATCAACGGTCTCATGTCGATCGCCGTGATGGTGGACCAGGGGCTGGGTATTTCCCTGCTACCAGACTGGTCGGCGCTGTGGTCGGGCGGCCTGGCCATCGGCCGGGTACCGTTGCCGGGGCCGGCCCCGGTGCGCCGCATCGGCATTGTCTGGGCAGCGCATAGTCCCCGGGTGGCATTGACCGAACAATTCCTGAAACATGCTACTGCGTTGCTGCATGCTTGAATGAAGGCTGCGATCGCCGGCGCCCCACCGGGCGTGGCGGCCCAGCCACAGCCGGTGCTGAAAATCGCCGGGTACGGCGGCCACCCGCGCGGAACGAATTGGCTTGCGCTATATAATTCAAGACGGCCTCGAACGCCGCTTATCTTCTCTTATTTCACGACCAACGGCGTTTGCCACGCCCGGCCCTGACCTCGACGACTGCATGACACTAGCCACTGACCAGAATGCCGACCGCCACGGTATTTCTCCCACCGGACTGCAATTCATTTCCATCCGCGACGCCGTCATGGACCGCTGGGAACGGGAAGTGCGTGCGCGCGTCGATGGCGCCCAGAATCTGCTGCGGCCCGTGCTGACCAACACGCTGCCGGCGTTTTTCGATAATATCGCCGAAGCCCTGAGCCCGGACCATCCGCGCACGCAGGCTGCCAGCGGCAACAATTCGGCCAGCGTGCACGGGACCGAGCGCGCCCGCATGACGCCGTTCGGCCCCGATCAGGTGGTCCACGAATACCAGATCCTGCGCGAGTCGATTGCGGTCGTGGCCAAGGGCAGGGTGTCTCTGGACGACGACCACTGGCGCATCATCGACGCGTCGATCAATGCCGCCATGCGCGAGGCCGTGCGCTCGTTCACGCAGATCCACGAAGATCTGCGGCACAAGATGGCGGCGGCCCTGTCGCACGACATGCGCACGCCGTTGTCCGTGGTTTCCCATGGCGCGCAACTCATGACGATGACGGCCGACTGGGCGCAGGTGAAAAACGTCGCCGCCAGGATCGGCGCCAACGCCGACCGGCTCGACGAAATGATGGCCGAACTGCTCGACGCCCTGACGTTCCAGGGGGCGGCGAAGATCCCGTTGCACCTGACGCACTTCGATATCCTGGGGCTGACACGCGAACTGGTCGAGCAGTATGCGCATGGCCAGCATGGCACGCAGGTCGTCGTCGACGTGGCCAGTGAGCCCGTCACGGGCCACTGGTGCCGCGCCTCGCTCTGGCGCGCGCTGGAAAACCTCGTCAACAATGCAATCAAGTATGGCGACGGCGGCACCGTCAGCATCATGGCGCACCAGACGCGCGGCCGCCTGATGGTGACCGTTCACAACGAAGGCAACGCGATTCCTGAAGAGCAGCACAACCGGATCTTCGAGTATCTGCGCCGCGAACCAGGGCCGTTTTCGGCCACCGGCTGGGGCATCGGTCTGCCGTTCGTCAAGGCCGTGGGCGAAAGCCACGGTGGCAGCGTGTCGGTCGACAGTTCGCCGGAGCTGGGTACGACGTTCCTGATCGACATCCCCGTCGACTGCCGTCCTTCTGTGGGCGACAGCGGCCAGTGCGCCGCCTCGGGGGCGTTCAGCGGGTGACGGCGACGCCGTCAAGCAGCGCCCGGACGGCGCCGAGATCGGGCACGTGCGCTCCCGCTACCCGGCATGCGGCGCTGCCCGCCGCCACCGCAAACGTCAGGTGCGCCGCCATGCCCGCATCGGGCCACCGATGCAGCGAATAAATCAGCCCGGCCATCCCCGCATCGTCCGCGCCCAGCGTATCGACGACGTCGACGACGGGCGCCTGTGCATGCCACGTCTGCGGGCCGTGATACAGCGACGCGCCGCCGGCGCCGCGCGTGAGCAGCACCAGCGCCGCCGGATGGCGCGCGCGCAGGCGCCCCAGCGAACCAAGCGTGTCGTGGCTGCGAAACAGCGCGCGCAGGTCGTCGTCGGACACCTTGATGACATCGGCCAGTTCGGTCATCCGCTTCAGCGTCGCGTCGTAGGCTGGTCCCATCAGGTTGCGCCAGTGTGGGTCATAACTGATGCGCAGCCCATGCACTTTCGCCTGTTCGGCCAGCGCGATCAGCGCGAGGTCGAGCGGTCCGCGTGCCAGGCTGGTGCCGCCGAAGTGCAGCCACTGCACCTCGTGCGGCCAGGCGTGCGGCATCATCGTCACATCGAAATGCAGGTTCGCTGCAACGTCGCCGCTGATGACGTCGTGCTGCGCCGTGGCGGCCCGCTGCAGGTAGCGCAGGTCCAGGCCGGCCGCTTCGCTGGCGCGCCACAGCGCATCGCCGGCCATGGAACGGCTGATGGCGCCGGCGAAACCGCTGGCGACGCCCAGCGCAGCCAATGCCCGCGCCACGTTCCAGGTCGAGCCGCCGGCGTGGCTGCGCCATGTGTCGCCGTCCTGATGCAGCAGGTCGGCCAGCGCCTCGCCCGCGCAGAGGATGGCCGCGGGCCCGGTCATCGCGCCTCTCCGGTGCTGCTTTCGCGGACCACCAGGCGCACCGTGAGTGTCTGTTCGGGGCCGGAGGTGGCGGTCTTGTCCAGCAACAGGTCCAAGCCCATGCGGCCCAGCAGATCCTTGTCGATATGGATGCTCGAGAGCGGCGGCACCGCGGCCGCGGCGGCGCTGATGTCGTCGAAGCCGATGATCGCGATGTCGTGCGGGACCTTCAGGCCGCGCGCCAGGCAGTGGCGCATGGCCGCCAGCGCCGCGCTGTCGTTGTAGCAGAACAGCGCATCGGGCCGCGGTTCGCGCGCCAGCAGGGTGTCGACCGCCCCGTGCAGGTTGTCCTGCGTGTCGCCGATGCTGGGCAGCTGGATTTCGAGGTCGGGATCGGCCAGCACGTGCGCCTCGAACAGGGCCTTGCGAAAGCCCCGATAGCGCTCGAGGATGCTGTGGTGCGACAGCGGCCCGGTGAGCATGGCGATGCGGCGCCGCCCCAGCGCGAGCAGGTGGCGCGTGGCCAGGTAGCCGCCCAGCGCATGGTCGGGATTGACCGAGCGGTAGCCGGGCAGGCGCATGTCGAGCAGTACCAGCGGCTTGCCGGTGTCGCGCAGCGCGGCCACCAGTTCCGGCTCAAAAAAGCCGGCGCACAGCAGCGCGTCCGGCTGGTGCAGGCGCACCAGATCCAGCATCGGCTCGGCCGGACCGACCACGACGAACGAGAGCGCGATGCCGTGCTTGCGGCAGGCATCCTCGGCCCCGTGCAGCACCGGCAGGTAGAACGGGCTGGCCGCTTGCGTGTTGTGCTGGCGGTGCAGCAAAAAGGCGACGCGGAGAATCTCGCGCTGGCGCAGATTGCCGACGTCGTACCCCAGCTCGCGCGCCGTGGCGCAGATGCGCGTGCGCGTCTCGTCGGCCAGGCCTTCCTGGTTTTTCAGCGCGCGCGAGACCGTGCCGATCGAGTAGCCGGTGGCACGGGCGATGTCGCGGATCGTCACGGCCATGTGCAGCGCCGGTCAGTACGCGGTCTGCGTGTACGGGCGGGCGTCTTTCGCCGTGCCCCAGTCCTTGTTCGGCGTGGCCTGCATCGTGAAGACCAGTTCGCCGCCGGCCATGATGTCCTGGTGGCGCAGGAAGGTGCGCGCGAGCGGCTTGCCGTTCAGGGTCACGCGCCCGACATAGCCATTGGTGGCCGACAGATTCTCGGCGCGCACGGTGAAGCGCTTCCCGTTCGGCAGGTTCAGCGTCGCCTTGTCGACGAACGGGCGGCCGATCACGTACTCGTTGCTTCCCGGGGCGACCGGATAGAAGCCCAGCGCCGTGAACGCGAACCAGGCCGACATCTGGCCCAGGTCATCGTTGCCCGACAGGCCATCGGGCTTGTCGCTGTACTGCGTGGCCATGATATTGGCCAGGCGTTCCTGCGTGCGCCATGGCGCGCCAGCGTAGTTGTACAGGTAGGCGACGTGGTGCGACGGCTCGTTGCCGTGGGCGTAGTGGCCGATCAGGCCCGAGATGTCTTCCATGTGCGCGTACAGGTTCTCGTCGACCTTGGCGTCGAAGACCTCGTCCATCTTGGCCACGAGCTGCGCGTCGCCGCCCAGGAAGCCGATCAGGCCCGCGTTATCGTGCGGCATGTACCAGGAATACTGCCACGCGCTGCCCTCGGTGTAGTCGCTGCCGAAGTTGGATTGCGCCGGATCGAACGGGGTGCGGAATTCGCCGGTGGATTTGCGGGCGCGGATGAAGCCCGTGTCCTTGTCGAACACGTTGCGGTAGTTCTGGGCGCGCCGGTAGTAGCGCGCGGCGACGTCCTTCTTGCCCATCTTTTCGGCCATGCGCGCGATGGTCCAGTCGTCGTACGCGTATTCGACGGTCTTGGAGGCCGCTTCCTTTTCCAGGTCGATCGGCACGTAGCCCAGCTTCATATAGTGTTCGAGCCCGCCGTACGGGCCGTATTCGGCACTGGCGGTCATCGCGGCCAGGGCCTGGTCGGCGTCGAAGCCGCGGATGCCCTTCATGTAGGCGTCGGCGATCACGGGCACTGCGTGGTAGCCGATCATGGTCCAGGTTTCCAGGCCATGGAACTGCCACACCGGCAGCACGCCGTAGGGGCTGTGCTGCTGCGAGGCGATCAGCGAGTTGACGAAGTCGGCGCTGCGCTGTTCGGGCGCGACGAGCGTGAGCAGCGGGTGCAGCGCGCGGTAGGTGTCCCACAGCGAGAACGTCGAGTGGAAGCGGAAGTCCTTGGCCTTGTGCACCGCGTTGTCCGGGCCGCGGTAGCTGCCGTCGAGGTCCATGAACAGCGACGGCGCCAGCATCGTGTGGTACAGCGCCGTGTAGAACTGCGTGCGCATCGGCGCCGGCGCCTCGACCTTGACGGCGCCCAGCGCCTCGTCCCAGGCCTTGCCGGCGCGGCGGCGTTCGGCGTCGAAATCCCAGCCCGGCATTTCGGCCAGGTTGGCAATCGCATTGTCTTCGCTGACGGGCGAGAGCGCGACCTTTACCAGCAGGGTGCCGTCGGCCGGCACGCCGAAACTGAAGTCGCCCATCAGCGCCTTGCCTTCGACCAGCGCGCGGTCGCCCGGCGTCTTGCCCGGCTGGGCAAAGCCCTTGTACTCGACGGCTTCTTCGCGATTGAGCAGCTGGCGCGTGTCGATCGGACGCGAGAACCGGATCGCGAAGTACAGCTGGCGGCCCGGCGCCCAGCCGCGCGTTTCGCGCATGCCGGTGACGGTGCTGGCGTCGCGCATGCGCAGGCGCGACCACAGGTTCTTGCCGTCGTAGTTGTAGATGCTGGTGCGCAGGTCGAGCAGCACCTTGGCCGGCTCGCCGGCCTTGAACTTGTAGCGGTGCAGGCC
>Ga0308163_10001565_pt1 | contig 24164 bp, 17 predicted proteins | sample PhyTR1_FD_201037 | JGI IMG/M metagenome (GOLD analysis project Ga0308163, IMG submission 201037) | Phyllosphere microbial communities from UC Gill Tract Community Farm, Albany, California, United States - DLSLT.R1 | ecosystem: Host-associated > Plants > Phyllosphere > Unclassified | place: USA... | reverse complement strand
AATACTCGCCGGTCGGCGACACGCTGGTCGCGAACGGCCCGAGGCCCTTGTTGCCGTTCGAATGGCCGACATGCGCCTTCACGGTCAGCCCGGTGTTGGGGATCCCGCTGCTGATATCGCCCCAGAGGTACAGATTGTCGTCCTTCGCATTGACGCGGTCGTATACGCCGGCCGCCGCCGATGCACCGTTGGTATACCACGGTCCCAACGCCTGTTGCTTAGGTGCGTAGGCTACGCCGGCGAGCAGCGCGACCGGGCCGACGGTGCCCGACAGCTTGGCATAGGGCTCGATGAAGTCGGTGTTGTCGAAGCCGCCCGGATACATGTACCAGGTCGCGCCGACGTCGATCGCGCCGCCGCCACCGATCGGCGTCTTGTAGCCGGCGATCAGATCGAGCTCCATGTTGGAACCGCCGAACGTACCCCAGCCCGCGAGGTTGGAACCCCAGGTACCGATATAGATGCCGCTCTTGTGCGCGATCGTGATGCCGCCCTGGACGGCGAGGTTCTCGTCCGACTGCGACACGCCGCGAAAGCGATAGTCGTTGGTCAGCCCGACCGAACCCGAGACGGTGACCTCCTTGGGGGGCGCCGTGGCCGCATCCTGTGCGAATGCTGGCGTAGCGACGGCAGCCAAAGCAATGCCGCCGAGAAGAAGTGTGGTGAAGCGCATCGTTTCCCTTTCGATACCGGAAGTCGATGTCCGCCCTGCATCCGTGGACGCCGCATCTTTCGGGGCCGAACCCCAGTGCGGTCTTTCCAACGGTGACACCGCGATGACAGCCCATGGTGCGCCGCACAAGCGAATCTTGCGTACAATCGGGCTTTGACAGCACGCATGTTGCGCAACCGCCACAGTGCCGCCGGACGGTTGAAGCGGGTATCTAGCGTGCCTCAGCGCACCACGATGTTGATCGAACGCCGTTTTTCCCAGCCTTCGCGCTCCAGTTCCGGGGTAATCGCCTCGATTTCCGGATATCCGACGCAAAGATAGGCCACGAGCTGCCATGTCTCGGGGATTTCGAGGACCTCGCGGATGCGGGCGGGGTCCAGGATCGAGACCCAGCCGAGGCCGATCCCCTGTGCGCGAGCGGCGAGCCAGAGCGTGTGGACCGCGATGACGGCGGAATACGCGACGGCTTCGGGCATCGTCCGGCGTCCGAGTCCGTGGCCCTGCTCCGGATCGGGTTCGACGAACACCGCGACGTGGCACGGCGCCCGTTCGAGCCCGGCAAGCTTGAGGCGCGCGTAGGTGGCTGCCCTCTCCCCCTCCTGCGTCGTCAACGCCGCCGCGTTACACGCCTCGAAGTCGGCGCGGACTGCGGCGCGACGGGCCGGGTCATCGATCGTGACGAACCGCCAGGGCTGGCTGAGCCCGACCGACGGCGAGGCGTTGGCGATCTCCAGCAACCGGTCGAGCAACCCGGCCGGCAGCGGGTCGCACCGAAAATGCCGGACATCGCGGCGCCAGCGGAACAGCGCATCCAGTTCCGCCTGGAATGCCGGCGCGAAGATCGGTGCTTCGGTGGCCACCTCCCCGCGCGCGCCTCGTCCGGAAATCGTCTAGGTCCGCGCGGCGGTGAAGGCGGCGAGCCCGGCTTCGAGATCGGCGATCAGGTCGGCGGGGTCTTCGAGGCCGATCTGGAGGCGGACCATCGGTCCGGCCGCTTCTCGCCTGGTGACGCTGCGGTAGCGTTGCGGGTCGGCGGGGATGGCGAGGCTTTCGAAACCGCCCCAGCTATAGCCGATGCCGAACAGTTGCAGCGTGTCGATCAAGGCGGCGCGGGACGCTTCGTCACCGCCGTTGAGGACGAACGAAAACAGGCCGCTGGAACCCTTGAAGTCGCGGACGAACAGGTCGTGGCCGGGGCAATCGGGGAGTGCGGGGTGGAGCACCTGTGCGACTTCGGGGCGCGATTTGAGCCAGTTCGCGATGGTCAGCGCGCTCGACTGATGCTGAGCGAGGCGGACCGCCATCGTGCGCAGGCCGCGGCTGCCGAGCCAGCAATCGTCGGGGCTGGCGACCTGGCCGAGCTGGAAACTCGTCTCGCGCAATTTCTTGAAGTGACCGGGTGCGGCGGTGACCGAGCCGAGCATGACGTCCGAATGGCCGACGACGTATTTGGTGCCCGCGAGGATCGTCAGGTCGACGCCGCGCTCGATCGCGGGGAAGAACAACGGGGTGGCCCAGGTGTTGTCGAGCAACGTCGTCACGCCGCGCGCCTTGGCGGCGGCGACGATTGCGGGAACGTCCTGCACCTCGAAGCTCAACGAGCCAGGGCTTTCCATGAAGATCGCCCGCGTGTTCTCGCCGATCAGGTCGGCGATTCCCGCGCCGATCATCGGATCGTAATAGCGCGTGGTGATGCCGAACCGCTTGAGCAGCCCGCCTGCCATGCCGCGCGTCGGATCATAGGCGCTGTCGACCAGCAGCAGTTCGTCGCCCGGCGACAGCACCGACAACAGAGCCGCTGCAATCGCAGCCACGCCCGAGCAATAGAGGAACGTCCCCTCCGCGCCGGGCTCGAGTGAGGTCAGCGCATCGGCGAGGCTCCACTGCGTCGGCGTGCCCTTGCGCCCGTAGAACAGCCGGTGATGCGTATCGCGCGTCGCGCTCTCGCGGAGGTGGCCTACCGAGTCGTAGAGGATGGTCGAGGCGCGCCAGACCGGCGGGCTGACGATACCTTGAGTCCATTCCGGGCGACGGCCGGCGAGGACGACCTTGGTCGCATCGCCGACCGGCTTGTTCGTGTCGCTCATGCTGTGCCTGTCGCCTTGGGTGTCTCGGGATCCCCGCCCCATTCGGACCAGCTGCCATCGTACAGCGCCGCGTCGTTGCCGAGCAGGTGCGCGCCGAACGCAAGGACCGACGCGGTGATGCCGGAGCCGCAGGTCATCACGATCGGCTTGGACAGGTCGACGCCCGCCTTGTCGAACTCAGCCTTCAGCGCGTCGCCGGTCTTCCACGTGCCGTCCGCATTGAACACCGCGCCCTGCGGCAGGTTCTTCGCGCCCGGAATATGCCCCGGCGCGGTGCCCGGCCGGGGGTCTTCCTCCGCACCGGTGAAGCGCGTCGCGGACCGGGCGTCGAGCACCTGCTCCGCGCCGCTGGCGACATTCGCCTTCATCTGGTCGAGATCACGCACGCCCTTCAGGTCCGCCCAGGTCGTGAAGTGACGATGCCGCAGCGTCTCTTTCCCCGTTGCGATCTCACGCCCCTCGGCCTGCCATTTGGCGAACCCACCATCGAGGATCGCAACGTTGTACGCGCCGAACAGCCGCAGCAACCACCACGCGCGCGCCGCCGTATGCCAGGGCGAGCTGTCGTACAGCACGATCCGACTGCCATCGCCGAGCCCTAGCGTCTGCATCCGGCTCGCAAATTTCTCCGCCGAGGGCAGAGTGTTGGGCAGGTCACTGTCGGTATCGCGCAGCTCGGCGAGGTTCATGAATACGGCGCCGGGGATATGCGTCGCCTCATACTCCGCCGCCGCATTGCGACCCTCGGCGTAGGTCGCATCGACGATCCGAAGATCGCTCGCGCCCAGTTCGTTCGCCAGCCATTCGGTGCTTACCAACGCGTCCATATGCGGCTCCTTGTGCTCGATCGGTCAGTAGCCAGCCGGGCCGCTCGCGTCGAGGGACGCCAGGAACCCCGCCGCCTGCGCGCGCGTCGCCTCGCGGTCCGCCTCGGACTGTTTCGCCCAGTTGCGATACGGCATCGCCAGCCGGTTGTTCCGCCCCAGCTTGTCCTCGTGCCGCGCGAGAAAATCCCAGTACAGCGCGTTGAACGGACACGCATCCGGGCCGATCCGCTGCTTCACGTTATACCGGCACGTCCCGCAATAATCGGACATCCGGTCGATATACGCACCCGACGAGATATACGGCTTAGACCCGAGCAGCCCGCCATCGCCGAACTGGCTCATCCCCAGCGTATTGGGCAGCTCGACCCATTCATACGCGTCGACATACACCTCGAGATACCATTGGTGCACCTTGGCCGGGTCCGCGCCGATCAGCAGCGCGAAATTGCCCGTCACCATCAGCCGCTGGATGTGGTGCGCGTGCGCGGTCTCCAGCGTCTGGCCGATCGCCTCGCGCAGGCAGTGCATGTCGGTCTCGCCGGTCCAGTACCAGCCGGGTAGCTCGCGGTGATGGTCGAGGAAGTTGCGCTCGACATAATCCGGTCCCTCGCGCCAGTAGATCCCACGCATATATTCGCGCCAGCCGATGATCTGGCGGATATACCCCTCGACCGCGTTGAGCGGCGCGCGGCCGGCGCGATATTCCGCCTCCGCACGCCGGCACAGGTCAAGCGGATCGAGCAGCCCCGAATTGATGTACGGCGAGAGGATCGAGTGCCACAGATGCCGCTCGCCGGTGAGCATCGCATCCTCATAGTCGCCGAACTGCGCGAGCGCGTGGCGGAAGAAATTCGCCGCCTGCCGCTCTGCATCCTTCGCGGTCACGGCGTATTCGAACCCGTCGAGGCTCCCCGGATGATCCGCGAACCTCTCCGCCACCAGCGCCAGCACACCTTGCGTGATCGTGTCCGGCGCGAACACCAGCGGGCGCGGCATCAGCAGGTCGTTCTTGGCTGGCTTCCGGTTCTCCTTGTCGAAGTTCCAGCGATCGCCCTCGGGCTTGCCGGCGGTCATCAACAGCCCGGTGCGCGTCCGCATCTGGCGATAGAACCACTCCATCGTCAGCGTCTTGCGTTCCGCCGCCCAGGTCTCGAAATCGGCATGGCTGGCGAGGAAGCGATCGTCGCTGCGGATCTCGACGGGGATGCCGAACAGCGTCTCCCAGCTTTCGAGCATCGCCATCACGCGCCACTCGCCGCCCTCGGTGACGACGATCCGCTCGGGGTCATGCCGCTCGACCGCGCGCGCGATCTCGCCGGTGAAGCTGCCCGCATTGTCGGGGTCGTCGAGCTGCGTGTATTCGACCGTCCACCCGACCTCGCGCAGCGCCTCGGCATGGTGCCGCATCGCTGAGAGGATGTAGGCGATCTTGCGCTTGTGGTGGCGAACGTAGGTCGTCTCCTCGTCGACCTCCATCATCAGCACGATCGTCGCGGCCGGGTCACAGTCGCGTAACGAGGCGAGGTCGATCGTAAGCTGGTCGCCGAGGATCGGTACGAGTGTGGTTTTCTTGCGCGTCATCGCATCCTACATGGCGGCACATGACCGCTCCCCAGAACCCATTGCATCTCGGCCAGAACAGCGCCCTCCCCGCCTCTCCAGAAGAGGCCGTGCTCGATTATGTTCCGAACCCGCGGCCGGGTCGCACGTATCTCGTCCGGTTCGCGGCACCCGAGTTCACGTCGCTCTGCCCCGTCACCGGCCAGCCCGACTTCGCGCACCTCGTGATCGACTACGTCCCCGGCGAGACGATCGTCGAATCCAAGTCGCTCAAACTCTTCCTGAGCAGCTTCCGCAACCATGCCGGGTTCCACGAGGACTGCACCGTCGGCATCGGCGAGCGCCTGTTCGACGAGATGAAGCCGGTGTGGCTGCGCATCGGCGGTTACTGGTATCCGCGCGGTGGAATCCCGATCGACGTGTTCTGGCAATCGAGTGCACCGCCGCAAGATCTGTGGCTGCCGGACCAGGGAGTCGCCTCCTATCGCGGTCGCGGATGAGGCACGCGTAAAACGGGTTTGATCTGGGTTGTTAGTATTCCCGTGCTGCACTGCAGTATGTGATGAAACTTTATGCTACCTGAACCGTTCAAATGGATGCGCGACCGGGTTTTCCCAGAAGTTCGCGCTCAAACGAGGGACAGGGTATGGTGAAACCGGCGGACGGTGGGAATATCGCGCGACTGGCGCTGATCGGTAATTTCCTGCCGAGACAGTGTGGCATCGCCACCTTCACGACCGACGTTTTCACGGCCATGCGCGCGCGCTTCCCCGAGATCGCCGTCGACGTCTACGCGATGGACGATCACCCCGGCAAATACGACTACCCGGCCGAAGTCACGGGCACGATCCCCGAGTCCGAGCTGTCGGCCTATATCGACACCGCGCGGAAGATCGAGGCCAGCGGCGCACAGGCGATCTGGCTCCAGCACGAATACGGCATCTTTGGTGGCCCGGCAGGCGAGCATATCCTCGCCTTGCTCGATCGCACCACGCTGCCCGTCATCGTCACGCTGCACACCATCCTCGAGAAGCCCAATGCCGATGAGCGCCGCGTGCTCGAAGGCCTCCTGCGTCGTGCGGCCCGCGTGATCGTGATGGCCGAGCGTGGCCGCGATATCCTCCAGCGCGTCTACGGTGCCAACTCGCGCCAGATCGTCATGATCCCGCACGGCGTGCCCGATCGCGACCTGCTCGATCCGGCCGCGCTGAAAGACAAGTTCGGCTGGGAAGGCCGCAAGGTCATGCTGACGTTCGGCCTGCTCGCCCCCAACAAGGGGATCGAGACGGTCATCAACGCGCTCCCCGCGGTAATCGCGAAGCATCCCGACCTGCTGTACGTCGTGCTCGGCGCGACGCACCCGAACCTCGTCGCGTACGAGGGCGAGAAGTACCGCGATAAGCTGAAGGCACTCGCCGCGGAGAAGGGCGTCGCCGACAACGTCTCGTTCGTCGATGCCTTCCTCGAGCATGGCGAACTGCTCGATTATCTCCAGGCGGCGGACGTCTATGTGACGCCGTACACCAACCCCGCGCAGATCACGTCTGGCACGCTCAGCTACGCGATCGGCGTCGGCAAGCCCGTCATCTCGACGCCGTACGTGCATGCGACCGAGATCCTCGCGGATGGCCACGGCGTGCTCGTCCCGTTCGGTGACGTCGACGCGTTCGCGCGCGAGATCGACGCGCTGATGTCGAACGACCGCGATCGCAACCGTCTGGCCGAGCGTGCCTATGCGCGCGGTCGCACGATGATCTGGCCGAAGCTCGCCGAGGCGATGATGACGGAGATCCGTGCGATCGTGGCGGCGCGCCCTTTTCGCCTCGCCAAGGTGCCAGCCCCGCTGAAGCAGCTGACGGCTGATTTCGCCGCGGTCGAGCGGATGAGCGATTCGACCGGGATGCTCCAGCATTCGATCTATTCGATCCCCGATCGACGCCACGGCTATTGCATCGACGACAATTGCCGCGCGCTGATGCTGATGAGCGCGATGCCCGATCTCGACGACGTCATGCGTGACAAGTGGATGACGATCTACGCGTCGTTCGTGCAGTATGCGTGGAACCCGGACACGCGCCGGTTCCGCAACTTCATGAACTTCGATCGCACCTGGTGCGAGGATTCGGGCTCGGAAGATTCGAACGGCCGCACGCTCTGGTCGCTCGGCGTCACCGCTCGCGATGCGCAGGCCGCCAAGCACCGCGATTGGGCGACCGCGATGTTCGATTCGACCGCGTCGATGGCTTTGGAACTCGGCAGCCTTCGTGCGCAGGCGTTCGCGATGCTCGGCGCGGCGGCGATGCTGGAGGCCAAGCCCGGTCACCAGCTGTCGCTGTCGATCCTCGAAGCCTTCCCCAAGGTCCATCTCGACCTGCTCGCCAAGGCGCGCCGTCCGGAATGGCAGTGGTTCGAGATCGTGCTCGCCTACGACAATACGCGCCTTCCGCAGGCGCTGATCCGTGCAGGCCAGGCGCTCGGCCGTCAGGACCTGATCGACTGTGGCCTCGCCACGCTCGACTGGATCGTCGCCAAGCAGACCTCGCCGGAGGGTCGCTTTCGCGCGGTCGGGTCGGAGAGCTTCAACCGCCCCTATGCGGAGCCGTTGCAGTTCGACCAGCAGCCGCTGGAGGCGCAGGCCACCGTCGACGCGTGCGCCGCGGCGTACGATGCGACCGGCGACGTGCGCTGGCGTGACGAGGCGTTGCGCGCCTATGGCTGGTTCCTCGGCGTCAACGACCTCGACCTGCCGCTGGCGAGCGTCGCGGATGGCGGTTGCTATGACGGCCTGATGCCCAACGGGCTCAACCGAAACCAGGGTGCCGAGTCGATTTTGGCGCTCCAACTCGCAAGTTGTGCCATTTCAGGGGTATCAAAGGCAGCGCAAAGCGTGGCAGGAGCGGCGCGCGTCGTCGCCTAGCCACGCTAGAGACAGCCTGACAGGCGACGGTGCGCTGAGTGGAACGACGCGGGGCACTGCTACGATGGATCTGTTCAACCACCAGCTGCGGCTGCACGCGGACCCTTCGCGTGTCGTCGTGCGGCCGTTCCATATCGCCTGGGGCGGTCATGGCGGCGCCCCGAGCCGCACCGAGCGGCTCGTCGGCGAAGTGCTGGAGATGTCGCCCGCACAGGCGCGCGCGCAGCTCGAGGTCGTGCTGAAGGATTTCGAGGCACGCCACTGGCAGACGCGACGCGTGTTCATGACGCGCTACGACCAGATCGAGGACATGCTCGGGCTGAACGGCGCGGAGATCGGCGACGAGAAGCGCCAGTTGATCGGCGCGTATTTCTGCCACGAATACAGCTACGCCGCCGCCGCGCTGATGAACCCCAGCGCGGTGCCGCATTTCGACCAGTCGGGCATGCCGCCAGGCTCGATGCGGATACTGATGAGCTTGCGTGCGGTCGGCGAGGGTCACATCTCGTCGGTGGCGTTTCGCGAGGGCATCATCACTTGCGAAAACCAGATGAAGCTCGCGCCCGAGCCGCCGTTCGCGACCGCGACGGATGCGGTCGGCAGCGGCGAGGACGAGATGCCGATCGGCCCCGTCACCGTCTATCGCCACCGCGACAGCACGCTGAGCGGCACGGTGATCTTCCCGATCACGCAGGCGCAGTCGAAAGGCCTCGAGGATCTCCGCATCGTCCGCTTCCAGCACGAGGACGGCGACTATGAGTGGATCGGCACCTACACCGCGTATAACGGCTCGGTGATTCAATCCGAACTGATGCGCACCCGCGACTTCCGCGCGTTCGACCTCGTGCCGATGACTGGCCCCGCTGCACGGAATAAAGGCATGGCCTTGTTCCCGCGGAAGGTGAACGGCCAGTACATGATGATCGGCCGGCAGGACGGCGAGAACCTGTTCCTGCTCAAGTCGGACACGCTGACCGACTGGGACGACGGCGAAAAGATCCTGACGCCGGAATATCCGTGGGAGCTGGTGCAGATCGGCAATTGCGGCCCGCCGATCGAGCTCGACGAGGGCTGGCTGCTGCTGACCCACGGCGTCGGCGCGATGCGGAAATACTCGATCGGCGCGGTGCTGCTCGACAAGGACGATCCGTCGAAGGTGATCGGCCGCACGAGCCAGCCGATCTTGGCGGCGAAGGACCAGGACCGCGAAGGGTATGTGCCCAACGTGGTCTATAGCTGCGGCGCGTTGAAGCATGGGGATACGATCTTCATGCCGTACGGGATCGCGGATAGCTCGGTGGGCTTCGCGTTCGTGCCGATCAAGGACATGCTTGCTGCGATGAAGTGAGGGGGGCGTCTCCACGGAGGCCATCCTTCTCCCACGCGTAAGCACCACCCCCGCGTAAGCACCACCCCGGCGGAGGCCGGGGCCCAATTGGCAAGGCTGTAGTGACGAAGCGCATTGCTCAGTTAGCAACGCCTCCCAACTGGGCCCCGGCCTCCGCCGGGGTGGTGCACTAGAACCGAGCGCATCTCCCGCTTCTTGTTCTCCCGCGAAGGCGGGAGCCCAGTCTGGATCCCCGCCTTCGCGGGGAAACACGCTCACCTACCCCCTCTCCCCTCGGGGGAGAGGGAAGGGGCCCGCCCGGCGCTTGCCGGGTGGGAAGGGTGAGGGCACGCGCGTTACCGCGAAGCCGCCATAGTCCGCCGGTACATCACCCACGTCAGCACCGCGAACAGCAGCGTCCCGCCAACCAGCGCCACGCTCGCAAACCCGTCCCCAACCAGCGCCAACGGCGTCTCCTTGTTGGTCAAATACACGATCCCCGCAAAGCCAACGCCCCACAGCGACTCCCCGACGATCATCCCGGTAGCCGTCAGCACACCCATCCGCTTCGCCAACTCAGGATCCCGAGCCCGGTCCGCCCAACGATCATACGCAAACCCGACGACAGCCCCGATCGTAACCGGCAACGTCACCGACATCGGCAGATACACCCCGAGCCCGACCCCCAGAGGCGGCAACCGCAGCTTCCCCGCCTTACCGAGCAGTTCGTCGACCGCGATCACGACCACGCCAGTCAGCGCCCCATACCCGATCATAGCCCAGTTCAGGTTCCCCCCCAGCACACCCTTCGCAAGCGCCGATATCAACGCCGCCTGAGGCGCAGCCAGCGCATTCGGCCCCGCCCCCGGCGCCCCCGCAAACCCGAGCGTGCTCCCCAGCAAGTTCAACACCGGCGGCACCACGATCGACCCGAACACCACGCCGATCAGCAACGCGACCTGCTGCTTCCACGGCGTCGCGCCGACCAGCTGGCCCGTCTTCAGATCCTGCAGATTGTCGTTCGAGATCGTCGCGATCCCGAACACGATCCCCGTCACGATCAGCCCGTAGGCGACCAACGCCTGCGTCGTCCCCGGCTCGACCGCGCGGCCAAACCACGACACCAGCAGGATCGAGGCCGCGAGGATGGCGAGGATGCCGATCCCCGATACCGGCGAGTTCGACGCGCCGATCAGCCCCGCCATGTACCCGCACACCGCCGCGATCACGAGACCGATGACGAGGATGAACACAAGGCTCCCCGCGATCAGCCCGATCGCAGACGCCTCGAGCGGCCCGCCCTGCAACACCGTCCAGAGCAGGATGCCGATCGGCACCAGCATTGCCAGCGACCCGATCCCGACGATCCCGATCGGAATGTCGCGCTCCTCCAAAGCCAGCACTTCGCCGCCGCGCTTGGCCGCCGACGCCGCGAGCGCTGAGCGGACGCCGCCGACCACCGGCCCGGCGATCTTGAGCAACGTCCAGATCGCCGCGACGCCGATGACGCCCGCGCCGAAGAAGCGGACGTCCGAGCGGAACACGGTGTTGGCGATCACCTCCGCGGTCCCGGTGACGCTCCCGCCCGAGGTCAGGATCGGTAGCAGGATCCACCAGCCGATCACCACGCCCGCGAACATCGCCATGCCGACCGAGATGCCGACCAGATGCCCCGCGCCGAGCAACGCGAACGACAGCCCGCCCGAGATCCCGGTCGCGCCCGCACCGACGCGGAACCACGTCGCGGCTTCGGCGGCGGCCAGCTTGGTCTGCGTCAGGATCGCGAACCCGGCCGACACGACCGCATTGGCGACGATGATGCCGAGCCCGCGGGCGCTTTCCTCGCCGCCCTCGCGACTACCCGCGCCGACCTTCAGCACTTCAGCGGCCGCACGGCCCTCAGGATATGGCAGCACGGTGTCGACGACGAGCGCGCGGCGCAGCGGCACCGAGAACAGCACGCCGAGCACGCCACCGAACATCGTGATCGCCGCGGTGGTGAAGAACGGGAAACCCTGCCACCAGCCGATCATTACGAGGCCCGGCAGCACGAAGATGATCGCCGCTAGCGTGCCCGCGGCGGACGCGATCGTCTGGACGATGTTGTTCTCGAGGATCGTCGAATCCTTGAACAACCGCAGCACCGCCATCGAGATCACCGCAGCCGGGATCGACGTCGCGAACGTCAGTCCGATCTTGAGCCCGAGATAGACGTTCGCCGCGGTGAACAGCAGCGTGATGATCCCGCCGAGCACGATCCCGCGAAACGTAAGCTCGCGCATGCTGGTCTCGGGGCCCGTATCGGATACGCCCCGCGTCGCGTCGGTCATCTGGTCAGCCTCAAAGCAATTCGGGCGACTTGTGACATGATGTGGGGCGGGAGGAAACCGTATCGACCGTGACGAGCGAGTCTCTCAAACCCGATCGTTCTCCTGCGAAAGCAGGAGCCCAGGAGTCTCGCATGCCGGACGGCGTCGTTCTGCTTGATCCTGGATTCCTGCGTGCGCAGGAAAACAGAGAATAAAGGCGGGCTGACTCGACCCGCCAACCCAAATCTACCGCGCCGCCATCCGCCGCGCGAAATGCACCTCGACCGCCCGCGTGACGCTCTCCGCGATCCGGTGCCGCCCCTCTTCGCTATCCAGGAACGCCGCGTCCTGCGGGTTCGAGATATACCCCGTCTCGAACAGGATCGACGGCATGTCCGGCGCCTTCAGGACCATCAGCGATGCCATCCGGTGGAAGTTCGCCTTCAACGGCATCAACGGCTTGGCCTCCCGCCCGAGCAGCCGCGCGAAGGTCGCCGAGGCGTTCATCGTCTCGCGCTGCGTCAGGTCGATCAGGATCGACGACACGTCCGCGGGCGCCTCGCCGAGGTTCACGCCCGAGATCACGTCCGCCTTGTTCTCACGCGCCGCCAGCCTTGCCGCTTCCTTGTCCGAAGCCACCTCCGACAACGTGTACGCCGTCGCCCCGGTAGCGTTCTCGGAACCCGTGCTGTCGCAATGGATCGAGATGAACAGATCACCCTTCAACCGCCGCGCCACGCCGTAGCGCTCGCGCAAGATCAGGTAGCGGTCGTCGTTCCGCGTGAGCGCCACGCGCACGCGCCCCGACGCGAGCAACTCGTCGCGGATCGCCTTTGCGACCTTCAGCGTCACGTCCTTCTCACGCAGTCCGTTCGGCCCGATCGCGCCGGGATCGACACCGCCGTGCCCCGCATCGATCACCACCAGCGGCCGCGTATCGTCGCCCTGCACGCGCGGCAGTTTCATCCCCCGCGCCTTGGGCGGCACCGGCACCGATACCTTGTACTTGGGCCGCGATGCAGCGCCGAAATTGAACGGGAAGAAGTTCAGCGGCCCGGCGATCCCCGCTTCCGCGAACTGGTCGTAATCCACCGTGCGCAACGCCAGCGTCAGCTCGCGGCCGTCGGAGTCGAACCCGCCATCGGTTACGATCGCCGGCTCGGCCAGATCGAACACCATCCGCATCCCTGACCGCCCGCTGCGCATCTGCGTCACGCCAGTCACCAGACCGCGCCCCATGACTTCCCGCCCCGGCGTAGCACCCGACACGTCGACCGCGATCTGGCGCGGTCCGGTCAGCACGCGGCTGGCGGCATCGCCGACCGCCTCGTCGAAGCGAATGACGATCCGCCCGTCCCTGATCGCGACGCTTTGCACGGTCGCCGCCCAGGCGGGGACGCTCGCCAGCCAGCCGGCGATGAGGGCGATGACCGTCAACACCTCGCGTCCTTGCCGTGCGGCCCTGCCGCCGGTCCAGCGAAAACCCATGCTACACCCCTTTGATCGATACATCCGATCTCTGTGAGCGAGCGATAGCGCCTCGCATCACAAGACGCGGTTGCGCAGTGCGGTTAATTTGCCGTTTGCCACGTATTGGCCGGCAAGGCTCTGCCGCCCCGGCAAGTCTGCGCCTCGCTGCCCCTAATTCGAGCCGAAACGCCCGCGAAAGCGTCGGTTCCGGGGCTAGTTGCGAGATCGGGTATGCAGTGCTAGTCCTGTCGTACAGCCGTGTGTCGCCTGGATTTTACCAGCGACGCGCCGGTCTCGACGCCCGCCAGCGGATTCTCGCCGGCGCGGCAATTCAGGTTGACGCTCGAATGACGCATTCCCCCCGCCCCGCACTCCGACCGGCCTTCGCCGACGGACTCGCGGTCGTGCGGGCGCCGCAGGGAGAGTTCCCGCGGCATGCACTTCGCGCAGAGGCAGTTTCGCATACCATCCGCGAGTCCGGGCGTCCGTGCCCGACCGCCCCACCATCAAGCGCGCGACGGCTGCCGACAGGCCCGGCGCGCGCGCGGAGAATCTATAATGACAACGCGCATGCTGATCGACGCACGCCACCGGGAAGAGACCCGGATCGCAGTCGTCAAGGGTAACCGGATCGAGGAATTCGATTTCGAGAGTGCCGAACGCAAGCAGCTCAAGGGCAATATCTACCTCGCCAAGGTCACGCGGGTCGAGCCGTCGCTCCAGGCGGCGTTCATCGATTACGGCGGCAATCGCCACGGCTTCCTCGCATTCAGCGAGATCCACCCCGATTACTACCAGATCCCCAAGGAAGACCGCGACGCGCTGCTCCGTGAGGAAGCCGAGCACGCCGCGGAGGAAGCAGCACTTCGCGCCGACTACGACTCGGACGAAGACGAGGGTGACGACGAGGACGACATCGAGCGCTTCGAGGACGATGGCGGTGTAGACCCCGACGTCGCGGAAGAACTCGAAGGCAGCGAGTCTGGCGAAGCCCCGCGACGGAAACGCAAGCCGAGCGCCGACGATGCCGCGGTCGAGGACCTGCGCGAGCGTCGCATGAACCTGCGCCGTCGCTACAAGATCCAGGACGTGATCCATCGCCGCCAGGTGCTGCTCGTCCAGGTCGTCAAGGAGGAGCGCGGCAACAAGGGCGCGGCGCTGACCACGTACCTGAGCCTCGCCGGTCGCTACTGCGTGCTGATGCCGAACACGTCGCACGGCGGCGGCATCTCGCGGAAGATCAGCAACGCGGGCGATCGCAAGCGCCTCAAGACGATCATGGCCGACATGCAGCTGCCGCCGTCGATGGGCTGCATCGTCCGCACCGCGGGCCTCCAGCGCTCGAAGGTCGAGATCAAGCGCGACTTCGATTACCTCGCCCGCCTCTGGGACGGTATCCGCGAGGCCACGCTGAAGGCATCGGCCCCCGCGCTCGTCTACGGCGACAGCGACCTGATCAAGCGGGCGATCCGCGACATCTACAACAAGGAAATCGAAGAGGTCATCGTCGAGGGCGAGGACGGCTATCGCCAGGCGCGCGAGTTCATGCGCCTGCTGATGCCGACGCACGCGCGCCGCATCAAGCATTATGCCGACCCCGTGCCGCTGTTCCAGCGCGCCGGCGTCGAGGATCAGCTTGCCGCGATGTACCATCCCGTCGTCCAGCTGAAGTCGGGCGGCTACCTCGTCATCAACCCGACCGAGGCGCTCGTCTCGATCGACATCAACTCGGGCCGTTCGACGCGCGAGCATTCGATCGAGCAGACCGCGACCGCGACCAACCTCGAGGCAGCCCAGGAAATCGGCCGCCAGCTCCGCCTGCGCGACATGGCCGGGCTCGTCGTCATCGACTTCATCGACATGGATAACAATTCCAACGTTCGTAAGGTCGAGAAGGCAATGAAGGAGGCGCTCAAGAACGATCGCGCGCGCATCCAGATCGGTCGCATCTCGTCGTTCGGCCTCATGGAAATGAGCCGCCAGCGCCTGCGCACCGGCGTGCTCGAAGCGTCGACCCGCGCCTGCCCGCATTGCGAGGGCACTGGCCTCGTCCGCACCGCGTCGTCGTCGGGCATCTCCGCGCTTCGCCTCATCGAGGACGAGGCCGCCCGTGGTCGCGGCTCGCTGCTCACCCTGCGCGCGAGCCAGGAAGCGGCCGTGTACATCCTCAACCGCAAGCGCGCCGACATCGCCGAGATCGAGGATCGCTACGGCGTGATCGTCGAGATCATCCCCGGCCAGGACGAGGAAGGCGCGCACATGACGGTCGAGGCCAGCGGCCCGCCGCCCGCGCACGCCCCGAAGTTCATCCAGATCATCGAGGAAGACGAAGACGACCTTCCCGAGGAGATCGAGGACGAGATCGAGGATGAAGAGGTCGAGGAGGCCGAAGCCGAGCAGCCGCGCCGTCGTGAACCGCGCGAAGGTAACGGCGAACAGCGTGCGCCGCGTGAGGCTCGCGATGCGGACGGTGAAGGCGGCAAGAAGCGTCGTCGTCGTCGCGGTCGTCGCGGTCGCGCACGTCCCGGTGAGGAAGGTGCAGCTGAGGGCGTCAACGAGGACGGCAATTTCGAGGACGCCGACACCAACGTCGAGGAGATCGACGAGGTCGAGGGCGACATCGTCGAAGTCGGCGGTGGCGAAATGGTCTCGGCTGGTGCGCCATCCGAGCAGGCTAACGGCGTAGAGGGCGAAGGCCGTCGCCGTCGCGGTCGTCGGGGACGTCGTGGCGGTCGCCGCAACGAGCAGGGCACCGAGAACGGCCAGTCGGTCGCCGTCAGCAGCGTCGACGACGCCCAGCTGATCGCCGAGGCACCCGAGCCGGAAGCGTACGAGCCGGTCGAGTCGACCTATGCCGAGCCGCCTTACGAGCCCGCGTTCGAGCCCGCCGTCGAGGAAACCCCGGTCGCGGAAGTCGCCGAGGGTCCGAAGATGCGCCGTCGTCCGCGTGCCCGTGCGGCAGCCGCTGCGGCGAACATCGCCGAGGCGGTGGCGGATGCAGCACCCAAGGCTCGCCGTGGTCGCAAGCCACGCGCGGTCGAAGCGGACGCCGAGACGGTTGCACCGGAGCCAGTGGTTCCGGCGCCGATCGCTCCGGAGCCCGTCGCAGCCGAGCCGGCTGCACCGAAGCCCGGTCGTCGCCGTCGCGAAGCGGTTGCGGAAGCGACGATGGACGAGGTGAGCGCAACGCCCGCCGAGACCATCGAAGCGTCGGCGCCCAAGCCCAAGCGTGCACGCCGCAAGGCGTCGGACGCGGTGGTCGAAGCGCCAGCGGTTGAAGAGGCGGCCGTCGAGGAAGCCCCCGTCAAGGTCGCCAGGCCCCGCGGTCGCCCGCGGAAAACGCCGATCGTCGAAGCCGGCGACGCCGCCCCGACCAGCGAGCCGCTCGCCGAGCCGATCGTAACCACCCCGCCCAAGGCCGAAGTCCAGCCCCAGGACGTCGCGACCTCGGACACCAACGACGGCGCCAACGACGACCCCGATGGCGCCCCCCGCCGCGGCTGGTGGCAGCGCACCTTCGGCTAACGCCGGACGCTGAGACCAAAGAACGGGCGCGACCGAAAGGCCGCGCCCGTTTTTGTTTGTAGCGAAGCGCCGAAGCTACCGGTGAAACGCTCCATCCGACAAAAGCTTGTTTCCCCGCGAAGGCGGGGACCCAGACTGGGCACCCGCCTTCGCGGGTGAACAAGACACGGGCGCGGCGCGAGGTTTGGGTTCCAGCGCCGTCGTGAGACACGCCTAACTCCCCCCACCCGCACCACCCCGGCGAAGGCCGGGGCCCAGTTGGAAAGGTGGTAATAACGAAGCGCCACCCTCCGTCAGCAACGTCCCCCAACTGGACCCCGGCCTCCGCCGGGGCGGTAGCTATTGCGCGGCAACGTCTCGAACGCGTCCTAATGCCACCCCAAACCAAAACCCCCACCCCAAACCAAACCCCGTCACCTCAGCGAAGCTGAGGTATCCCACGGGGCTCGCGACGCCCGCCAAACGGGGAGATCCCAGCTTTCGCTGGGATGATTGCTTTGGGGGCGCACTGTCGCGCGCACGAGCAAAGCCACCGCACGCGCGCCCCGCCCCCATTGCCCCCCCGCCCCCAATCGACGATACCCCGTAATATGAAGCGCCTAGTAGCCGCCGCAGCCACCGCCCTCCTCCTCTGGACGACGCCCCTCCAGGCCCAGTCGATTCTCCGCGACGCCGAGACCGAAACCATGTTCGCGGAGATGTCCAACCCGCTGATCAAGGCGGCCGGGCTCTCGACCCGCGACGTGAAGGTCGTCCTCATCAACGACGAGTCGATCAACGCGTTCGTCGCCGGCGGCCAGACCGTCTACGTCCACTCAGGGCTCATCCAGGCCGCCGACAACGCCAACGAAGTCCAGGGCGTGATCGCGCACGAGCTCGGCCACATCGCCGACGGCCATGTCGTCCTCGCAGATCGCGGCACCAAGCCGGCAATGGGCATGTACCTGCTCTCGATGGTCCTCGGCCTCGCCGCGATGGCCGCCGGCAGCGGCGAAGCGGGCGCTGGCATCATGGCGGCGGGCCAGCAGGCGGCGATGGGCAGCTACCTCTCGTTCAGCCGCGTCCAGGAATCGACCGCAGACGCGACGGGCGCCAAGTTCCTCCGCGAGGCGAACGTCTCCGGCCGCGGCATGCTCAGCTTCTTCAAGAAATTGCAGCAGCAGGAATATCGCTTCGGCACCGCCAACATCGATCCGTTCATGCAGTCGCATCCGCTCTCCGGCGAGCGCGTCGCGACGCTCACCGCCGACCTCCAAGCCTCGCCCGCCTGGGCCAACAAACCCGACGCCGCGCTGGAGGAACGCTTCCGCCGCGTGAAGGCCAAGCTCGCCGGCTACGTCATGCCCGCCGACCAGACGCTGCAGGCCTTCCCGCCCTCGAACCAGTCGATCTACGCGCACTACGCCCGCGCCTACGCGTATCACAAAGCCGGCTACCCGGAGAAAGCCGACGCCGAGGCCAACGCGCTGGTAAAGGCCGAACCCACCGACCCGTATTTCCTCGAGATCAAGGGGCAGATTCTGCTCGAAGCGGGCAAGCCGGTCGAGTCGCTGGTCCCCTTACGCGAGGCCACGGAAGGGTCGCGCAACAACCCGCTGATCGCCACCACCTTCGGCCACGCGCTGATCGCGACAGAGAACAAGGCGAACTACCCCGAGGCCACCAGGGTCCTGCGCACGGCCGTGGGTCGCGACGACCAGAACCCGTTCGCCTGGATGCAGCTCGGCACCGTCTACGAACTGACCGGCGACACCGCGCGCGCCGCTCTCGCCACCGCCGAGCGCGCCAGCATGGGCGGCGACATGCGGACCGCATCGGCGAGCGCGCAATATGCGCTCGCGAATATCCCGGCGAACACCAGCGACTGGATCCGCGCACAGGATATCGCGATGGCCGCGCAGAACGAGATGGACGACAATCCCAAGCAGTATAAGCGCCGCAAATGAGCAAACTTACATTCCCGGCAATCGCAGTCGCCGGCGCCGTCATCGGAGGCCTCGCGGTCTGGGGTTTCGACCGTCAGGGCGGCGGCGTAGAGCGCGCGCAGGTCGAATCGATCGTCCACGATTACGTGTTGGCGCACCCCGAGATCCTGCCCGAGGCGATGGAGAAACTGCGCGACCGCGAGTCGGGCAAGACCGTCACCGCCAACCGCGACGCGATCGTCACCCCGTTCGGCAGCGCCTGGGCCGGCAATCCGAAGGGCGACGTCACGCTCGTCGAGTATTTCGATTACAATTGCGGATATTGCCGCGCGAGCCTGCCGATGATCGCCAAGCTGATCGCCGCCGACCCCAAGGTCCGCGTCGTCTTCCGCGAACTCCCGATCCTCAGCGCCGAAAGCCGCATCGCCGCCCGCGCGAGCCTCGCCGCCGCGCAACAGGGCAAGTTCGCCACCTTCCACGACGCGCTCTACGCCGGCGGCCCCGTCAGCGACGCCTCGATCGCCGCCGCTGCGAGCAAGGCCGGGGTCGACACGACACAGGCGAGCTTCACCAAGACCGCCGACGCCGAAATAGCGAAGAACATGGAAACCGCCGCCAAACTCGGCATGACCGGCACGCCAAGCTGGGTGGTCGGGGACCGAGTCTTATCGGGCGCTTTGCCGTTGGAAGACCTCCAGAAAGCCGTAGCAGCAGCCCGCGCCGGTTGACCTTCCTCTCCTTGTTTCCCCGCGAAGGCGGGGACCCAGTCTGGGCTCCCGCCTTCGCGGGAGAACAAGAAGGCGCGGGAAGGCCTATCATTCACGTCCCACCACCCCCATCTTCCCCTCACAAAAAGGGGTGCCAATGACCGAACCGATCCTGTCCATCGCGGGCGTCACAAAGACCTACAAGAGCGGCACCACAGCCCTCCACCCCGTCGACCTAGACATCCAGAAAGGCGAGATCTTCGCCCTCCTCGGCCCCAACGGCGCGGGCAAGACGACGCTCATCAGCATCATCTGCGGCATAGTCACGCCGTCCGCCGGCACGATCAAGGTCGCCGGATACGACGCCATCCGCGACTATAAGCAGGCGCGCAGCCGCATCGGACTCGTGCCCCAGGAACTCAACGTCGACATGTTTGAGACGGTGCTCGCCACCGTCACCTTCAGCCGCCGCCTGTTCGGCCGCTCAGGGCACAGCGCGTACATCGAACAGGTGCTCCGCGACCTCTCGCTTTGGGACAAGCGCGACGCGAAGATCCGCGAACTCTCCGGCGGCATGAAGCGCCGCGTCCTGATCGCCAAAGCGCTCGCGCACGAACCCGAAATCCTGTTCCTCGACGAACCCACCGCAGGCGTCGACGTGGCGCTCCGCCGCGACATGTGGAAGCTCGTCCACCGCCTGCGCGAAGGCGGCACCACGATCATCCTGACGACGCATTACATCGAGGAGGCCGAGGAAATGGCCGACCGCGTCGGCGTTATAAACAAGGGCAAGCTGCTCCTCGTCGACGACAAGGCGTCGCTGATGAAGAAGCTCGGCAAACGCGAACTCGACATCGCGCTCCAGGATCCGATGACGGCGATTCCCCCGGAACTCGCCGACTGGGACCTGTCGCTGGAAGACGACGGCAAACGCCTGCGCTACGTGTTCGACGCGCAGGCCGATCACACCGGTATCCCGTCGCTGCTGCGCAAACTCAGCGAACTCGGTATCGGCTTCAAGGACCTCGAAACCAGCAAATCGAGCCTCGAAGACATCTTCGTCGATCTCGTCGGAGAACGCGCATGAACACGCACGGTATATGGGCGATCTATCGCTTCGAAATGGCGCGCGCGCTGCGCACCCTGTGGCAGAGCCTTGTCACCCCCGTCCTCACGACGTCGCTGTATTTCATCGTCTTCGGCGGTGCGATCGGCAGCCGGATGCAGCAGGTCGGCGGCGTCGGTTACGGCAGCTTCATCGTCCCCGGCCTGATCATGCTGTCGCTGCTCACGCAGAGCATCTCGAACGCATCGATCGGGATCTACTTCCCCAAGTTCACCGGCACGATCTACGAGCTGTTGTCGGCGCCCGTCTCGGCGATGGAGATGGTGATCGGCTATGTCGGCGCGGCGACCACCAAGTCGGTGATCCTCGGGCTGATCATCCTCGCGACCGCCTCGTTCTTCGTGCCGCTGCGGATCGAACACCCGTTCGCGATGATCGCGTTCCTGATCCTGACCGCGGTCGCGTTCAGCCTGTTCGGGTTCATCATCGGCGTCTGGGCGAACGGCTTCGAGCAGTTGAACTTCGTCCCCGCACTGCTGATCACGCCGCTGACCTTCCTCGGCGGCGCGTTCTACTCGATCGACATGCTGCCCCAGCCCTGGCGGACGTTCAGCCTGTTCAACCCGGTCGTCTATTTGGTGAGCGGGTTCCGCTGGAGCTTCTTCGGGGTCGGCGATGTCGCGGTCGGGATCAGCCTCGCGGTAACGGCGGGCTTCCTTGCCGTGTGCCTGATCGCGATCGCGTGGATCTTCAAGACCGGTTGGCGGATGAAGAACTGACGCGCCAAGCGCCTGCCAGGATCGGCCGGACGACCAGTGCGTTCAGGTCGATCAGCGCATGCAGCAGCATCGCCAGCCACAGCGATCCGGTCATCAGGTAGATCGCGGTCATCAACCCGCCGACGATCGTCGTGGCGATGACGCCTGCCCAGCCCTGATACCGGTGCATCGCGCCGAACAGGACGAGCGAGATGCCGAACGCGACGATCGCGCTGCCGCCGATGAGCGCGAGCAGAAGCGGGAGGAACAAGCGAAAGGCGAGTTCCTCAGAGACGCCTGCAGCGATTGACATGGCGGCGGCGTTAGCGGTCTCGGCGCGGTTGCGCGGGAGCAGCGATCCGACATTGCCGATCGGCTTCAGCACGCGCCAATTACGCTGCGTCGTGAGGAAGGCGCCGATGACGAGCCCTGCGAGCGCGCCGCCGCCCATCATGCCGAGCACGAACGCGCGACTGTCGCCTTCGAAGCTCGGGAGCAGTATGCGGAGGTCGTCGAATTCCGGCGGGACCGTGGTGAGCGCGTCGAGCCGGCCGAGCAGCGCGAGCCCGACGATCGCCGGCAAGACGAAGGCGATGGCGGCCTTGGCGATCCAGAGGCGGTAGGTTTTCTGGCGCGAGGCGGTGTCGGGGAGACGCTTGAGCTGGCGATAGCCGAGGAGGTCGCCCTTGAGGAACCAGACCAGCGCCACGAGGGTGATGAGAAGGAGGGCGTTCGGAAGGATCATGCTGACACTTCGCCCCTCATGCGTTCCACCGCTCGGCCTCATTGTTCTCCCGCGAAGGCGGGAGCCCAGTCTGGATCCCCGCCTTCGCGGGGAAACAATCTATGCCCGATCCGCCACGCTAACCAACTGCCCCACCCCGGCGGAGGCCGGGGTGGTAGCGTAGAGGCGATCAATCGGTCCGATGCTCACCCTTGACCCAACGCACAGTCCCCGAAGAAGCCCGCATCACCACGCTCTCCGTCGTCATCTTGCCCTTCTTCCGCTTCACGCCCGCCAGCAGCGAGCCATCGGTAACCCCGGTAGCCGCAAAGATGCAGTCGCCCTTCGCCAGTTCCGAAAGGTCATACTGCTTGTCGAGATCGGTGATCCCCCACTTCGCCGCACGCCCACGCTCGTCGTCGTTGCGGAACAGCAACCGTCCCTTGAACTGCCCGCCGACACAGCGCAGCGCCGCGCACGCCAGCACGCCCTCGGGAGCGCCGCCCGAACCCATATACACGTCGACCGTGGTCTCTGGGTCCGACGTCGCGATCACGCCAGCGACGTCGCCGTCACCGATCAGCATGATCCCGCAACCAACCTGGCGCAGTTCGGCGATCAGCGCCTCGTGACGCGGACGATCGAGCACGCACACGATCAGGTCGCGCGCCGGCACGCCCTTGGCGGCGGCGACGGCGTTGATGTTCTCGGTCGGGGTCTTGTCGAGATCGATGATGCCCTCGGGATAGCCCGGCCCGACCGCGATCTTGTCCATGTAGACGTCGGGCGCGTTGAGCAGCCCGCCCTCCTCGGCGATCGCCAGCACGGCGAGGCTGTTCGGGCCCGCGGTCGCGCAGATCGTCGTGCCCTCCAGGGGATCGAGCGCGATGTCGATCTTCGGGCCCTTGCCGATCGCCGAGCCGACCTTTTCGCCGATGAACAGCATCGGCGCCTCGTCGCGCTCGCCCTCGCCGATCACGACGGTGCCGTCCATGTACAGCGAGTTGAGCGCCTCGCGCATCGCCTCGACCGCCGCTGCATCCGCTGCCTTCTCGTCGCCGCGCCCGACGAGCGTGGAGGCGGCGATCGCCGCCGCCTCGGTCACGCGGACCATTTCGAGGACGAGTACGCGGTCGAGAACCTGGCTGGCAGCAGCGGTCAAAGTCTATCTCCTCGGTATGTTTCGACCCGGATAGGCAGCGCCCGCCGCGTTGTCGACCCGATCAGTCCCTCAGCAGGTCATTGATCGAGGTTTTGGAACGCGTTTGCGCATCGACCCGCTTGACGATGACGGCGCAGTACAAGGCCGGCTTGCCATCCCCGCCACCGATCGAGCCCGGCACAACGACGGAATAGGGCGGCACTTCGCCCTTGAACACTTCGCCAGTCGCGCGGTCGATGATCTTGGTCGATGCGCCCAGATACACCCCCATCGACAGCACCGCGCCCTCGCCGACGCGGACGCCCTCCGCCACTTCCGCGCGCGCGCCGATGAACGCGCCGTCGCCGATGATGACGGGATCGGCCTGCAACGGCTCGAGCACGCCGCCGATGCCGGCGCCGCCCGACAGATGCACGTTCTTGCCGATCTGCGCGCACGACCCGACCGTCGCCCAGGCGTCGACCATCGTCCCCTCGCCGACATAGGCGCCGATGTTGACGAAGCTCGGCATCAGGATCGCACCCTTGGCGATGAAGCTGCCGCGGCGAGCGACCGCGCCAGGAACGACGCGGATACCCGCCGAACGGAACTCCGCCTCGCCCCAGCTCGAGAACTTCGACGGCACCTTGTCGAACCCCGGGGACCCCGCCGAACCGCCGTCGATCACGACGTTGTCGTTGAGCCGGAACGACAGCAACACCGCCTTCTTCAGCCACTGGTTGACCTGCCAGCCGTCAGCAGTCGGCTCGGCAACGCGCGCGGTGCCTGCATCGAGCATCGCCAGCGCGGACTCGACCGCGTCGCGAACCTCGCCCTTAGTATCCAGGCCAAGGTTCGCGCGGTCGTCCCAGGCGGCGTCGATGATGGTCTGCAAGGTCATGATGTCTCCAGGATGGTTTCGAGCCATGGCGCAAGCACCGGCACGGTAAAATCGATGTGATCGCGGGCCGCGTCGGGCGACTGCTCGGAGCCATTGTCGATCCACACGGTCGTCATCCCGATCGCCTTGGCCGGCGTCAGGTTGCGCGCCATGTCGTCGGCGAACAGCGACTCCCGCGGATCGATGTCGAACGCCGCGCAGAACCCGGCATAGGCCGAGGCGTGCGGCTTCGGCATCAGGTTCATCG
>Ga0308163_10001564_pt1 | contig 24224 bp, 19 predicted proteins | sample PhyTR1_FD_201037 | JGI IMG/M metagenome (GOLD analysis project Ga0308163, IMG submission 201037) | Phyllosphere microbial communities from UC Gill Tract Community Farm, Albany, California, United States - DLSLT.R1 | ecosystem: Host-associated > Plants > Phyllosphere > Unclassified | place: USA... | reverse complement strand
AGATGCGGCCCTGCTGCGGATGGCCGGTGCGCGCCACCGGCAGCAGCGGGCTGCACGGGGCCGAGGCGTCGAAGCCCTTGGCCATGTCCCAGGGACGGCCATCCTTCTTGGCGATGGCCTGCAGGTCACGCCGGGTCAGGTCCAGGCCCACGCCGTAGCCCCAGACCAGGTCGAGCGCCCGTTCCGGCGCGATGTTCGCGCCGCCGGCGCCGAGCGCCACCACCAGCTCGACTTCATGGTGCAGTTCCTTGGTGGCCGGCGGATAGGGCAGCGCCGCGCCGGTGGGCATGACGGCGTCGGCCGGCTTGGTGAAAAAGAACGGCGGTTCGCGGTCCGGATCGGACCCCATCTCGCGCGCATGCGCGGCGTAGTTGCGGCCCACGCAGAACACGCGGCGCAGCGGGAAGGCCTGGTCGGAACCGGCCACGGCGAGGGCCGGGACGGCCGGCTGGGGGATGACGAAGGCAGTCATGCGAATCCTTGTAAAGACGTTTGCCGATGGCGCTTCCCCGCCGTTCGCGGGCGAGGCGCATTGGACAGCGTATCACAATGGCTGCGATGTTCAAGATGCAATACAGGGAAGGGAATGTTGACCAGCTTGCTTCGCGCTCGGCCTGAAGCGCCGGCGCCCTTCTGATCGCGCTGACTGGCTATGGTCGAGATCAAGATCGGGACATCGAACTGCTTTCAGCCATACGCGCGGACGCCAGGAGGCGCCCTACAACTTCTCGATCTGCCGGTCGATCGCCTTCCGGGCCCGTTCGTTGCGCTCGCTGTAGCGGTCTGTCAGGTAGTCCGAACGTCCACGCATCAGCATCGTTACCTTGTACAGCTCTTCCATCACGTCGACGACACGGTCGTAGTACGCCGATGGCCGCATGCGGCCGTCGTCGTCGAACTCCTTGTAGGCCATCGGCACCGACGACTGGTTCGGGATCGTGAACATACGCATCCACCGGCCCAGCAGGCGCAATGTGTTGACGACGTTAAAGGATTGGGAACCGCCGCAGACTTGCATCACTGCCAGGGTGCGCCCCTGGCTCGGCCGGAGCGCGCCCATCTCGAGGGGTATCCAATCGATCTGGTTTTTCATTACCGCCGTGACCGCGCCATGCCGCTCCGGACTGCACCACACCTGGCCTTCCGACCACATGCACAGCTCGCGCAACTCGACAACCTTCGGATGCGTTTCGGGCACGCTGCCGACCATGGGCAACTCCATCGGATCGAAGATCCTCACCTCGGCGCCAAAATGATCGAGGATGCGTGCGGCTTCATGGGTCAGGAAGCGGCTGAAGGAACGTTCGCGCAGCGAGCCGTACAGCATGAGGATGCGCAGCGGATGATTGATGTCGCCAGCAGGTTCCAGCTTCTGCATTGTCGGCATGTCGAGCAGCTCGGGCCTGATGTTCGGGAGATTCGGGATCTGTTCCATGTCGATTCCTTCGTTCAGCTCAGGCGCACGGCCAGCGCGCCCAGGGTTACCAGCAGGATCGGCAGCGTCAGCAGGATACCGGTCCGGAAGTAGTAGCCCCATGAGATCTGGATATTCTTGGTTGACAGTACATGCAGCCACAACAGGGTGGCCAGGCTGCCGATCGGCGTGATCTTCGGGCCGAGGTCAGCGCCGATGACGTTCGCGTACACCATCGCCTCCCGCACCACGCCATGGGCCGAGCTGGCATCGATGGCCAATGCTCCGACCAGCACGGTCGGCATGTTGTTCATGACGGACGACAGGATGGCCGTCATGATGCCGGTGCCGAGCGCGGCGCCCCAGATACCGTGCTCGGCGCAGCGGTCGAGTACGGTCGTCAGGTAAGCGGTCAGGCCCGCGTTGCGCAAGCCATAGACCACCAGGTACATCCCTAGCGAGAACACGACCACCTGCCACGGCGCCCCGCTCAACACTTCGCGGGTCGAGATCCGGTGTCCGCGTGCTGCGACCGCGAGCAGGATGACGGCGCCGACCGCAGCCATTGCGCTGATCGGGATGCCGACCTTGTCCAGCCCGAAGAAGCCGGCGAGCAGCATGGCCAGCACCCACCAGCCGGTCACGAAGGTCGCCCTGTCATTGATTGCGTCCTCCGGGCGCTTGAGCTGGGCCAGATCGTAATCTGCCGGAATATCCTTGCGGAAGAACCAGACCAGCGCAGCCAAGGTGGCCGCCACCGATACCAGGTTCACTGGCACCATTACCGCGGCATAGCGCGCGAAACCGATGCGGAAATAATCGGCGGAGAGGATGTTGACGAGGTTGGATACCACCAGCGGCAGGCTAGCGGTATCGGCGATGAAACCGGCCGCCATGACGAAGGCCAGCGTCGCCCTGGGCGAAAAACGCAGGGCGCCCAGCATGGCGATGACGATGGGCGTCAGGATCAGCGCGGCGCCGTCGTTGGCGAACAGCGCGGCGACCGCAGCGCCAAGCAGGACCAGCATCACGAACAGGCGCCGGCCATTGCCGCCGCCCCAGCGCGCGACGTGCAGCGCGGCCCACTCGAAGAAGCCGGCCTTGTCGAGCAGCAGGCTGATGATGATCACGGCGACGAAGGCGCCGGTGGCGTTCCAAACGATGTGCCAGACGACAGGAATGTCGGCGACGTGGATGACGCCGGCCAGCAGGGCAAGGACGGCGCCAGCCGCTGCGCTCCAGCCAATGCCCAGCCCACGCGGCTGCCAGATGACGAAAGTCAGGGTTGCCAGGAAAATGAGAAACGCGATGAGCACGACGATCCTTCAGGCAGCGATCAGTCCGATGCGGTCGAGCTCGGCCTTGAGCCTGTCGCGATTTGTCGCCAGTGCCTCCAGCGGGAGCGCCAGGAATGCTTCGATGCGCACGCGCAGGATCGCATACGCCTTCTCGAATGCAGCGTTGATCTCTTCTTCAGTGCCGGCGGTATGACCCGGGTCGTCGACGCCCCAGTGCGTGCGCAGGACCGGACCAAGGTAGGCTGGGCAGGATTCGCCTGCCGCACTGGCGCAAACGGTCACCACGATGTCCGGCGTCACCGGCAGGTCCACCCACGACTTGCTGTGGTAGCCCTCGACCGGGATGCCTTTGCTGGCCAGGAGGGCCAGTGCCCGTTCGTTCAGCTTGCCGGTAGGCTGGCTGCCGGCGCTGATGGCATGCCAGCCAGGCGGCGCCAGGTGATTGAACACTGCTTCGCTGATGAGCGAGCGGCAGGAGTTGCCGGTACAGAGAAAAAGTACGTTCATGTCGGGTCTCGCGTCGAACGAGGAATGGGACGCGGCACTCATGCGCCGCAGGTGGGTGTGCCCGGTTCACAGGCTGGGCTGCCGGTGGGCGAGCAGGGGTTGCCGCCGCAGCAGTTCTCGGTCAGGAAACCGAGCAGGGCATTCATCGTGTCGAATTGCGCGGCATAGATGACGAACCGGCCTTCCTGGCGCGGCACGATGAGGTTCGCATGGGTCAGCTCTTTCAGGTGGAAGGACAAGGATGAGGGCGGTATGCCAAGCGCTTCCGCGATCTTGCTGGCGGCAAGGCCGTTGGGACCGGCCTGTACGAGCAGCCGGAAAGTCGCCAGCCGTGATTCCTGCGCGAGCGCGGCCAGAGACAGCAATGCGGCTTTTTTTTCCATGACCCGATCATTCTATATTCGATATTTCGAATATAGTCGAAATATAAGCCGGGAGGCAAGCGCGCCGTTCGCCCCGATGCCGCTTGCGTGGCGCAAAGGGCGGTCATCAGGGCACCTACATCAGGCGGAGCGTTCCTGGCGCGCAGTGGCGCCACGGTGTCGCTGCCGGGCGCCAGCATACCGGTCCCGAGCTCAGCGGCATCCAGCTCGTCGAAGAAGACATGCGCCAGGCCATGTCCGAGGACGGCCGTCTCGGCCGCCTGATGCATTCATGCGAAGCGGTCAGAACTCTTCCCACTCGCCGCCGGCCGGCGCGCGCACGGCGGCAGCGCTCGCCGGCTTGGCGGTGCCGGCTGCGCGGCCCTGCGAGAGCGCCGGCGCGGCGCGCCTGGCTGGCGCAGGCCGGACAGCCGGTGCAGCAAGGGCGGCCGGCACAGCCGGCGTGGCGGCCGCATGCGCCGCCGACGCATCCAGCTTGAACACAGCCACCGCCTCCGCCAGGCGGCTGGCCTGTTCCTGCATCGCCTGCGAAGCCGCCGCCGCTTCCTCGACCAGGGCGGCGTTCTGCTGGGTCACGTCGTCCATCTGGATGATGGCCTGGTTGACCTGCTCGATGCCGGCGCTCTGCTCGGCGCTGGCGGCGGAGATCTCGCCCAGGATATCGGTCACGCGGCGCACGCTTTCGACGATGTCGGTCATGGTGCTGCCGGCTTCCCGCACCAGGCGGCTGCCGGTCTGCACCTTGCCGCTCGAATCGTCGATCAGGGTCTTGATTTCCTTGGCCGCCGCGGCGGAGCGCTGGGCCAGGTTGCGCACTTCGCCGGCGACGACCGCGAAGCCGCGGCCCTGTTCTCCCGCGCGCGCCGCTTCCACGGCAGCGTTCAGCGCCAGGATATTGGTCTGGAAGGCGATGCCGTCGATGACGCTGATGATGTCGGTGATCTTGCCGGAAGCGGTATGGATCTGCGCCATCGTGTCGACCACTTCCTCGATCACCTTGCCGCCACGGCGCGCCACGCCGGACGCGGTCTCGGCCAGGGTGTTGGCCTGGCGCGCGTTGTCGGCGTTCTGCTTCACGGTGCCGGTCAGCTCTTCCATCGAGGACGCGGTTTCTTCCAGCGAGCTGGCCTGCTGCTCGGTTCGGCTCGACAGGTCCAGGTTGCCGGCCGAGACCTGGCTCGATGCGGTGGCGATGGCGTCGGTACCGCTACGCACCGTGGCGACGGTGGCGGCCAGGTTGTCGTTCATGGTCTTCAGGGCGCCCAGCAGCTGGCCGACTTCGCAGCGGGTGTCGGCCTCGACGCGGCTGGTCAGGTCGCCGGCGGCGACGGCGCTGGCGACTTCGAGGGCCTGCTTGAGCGGACCCGTGATCGACTTCATGATGCGCCAGGCAATGAAGATCGCCAGCGCCAGCACCGCCAGGCCGAGCACGATCATCAGCGTACGGGTCTGCTGGTAGGTCGCGGTGGCCGCGACGGCGTCCTGCGCACTGAGTTCCGTCTGCAAGCTGTTCTGCTCCTTGATCGCCTGCTGGTAGCCGGCCAGCACCGGACGCAGCTCCTTGGCCAGATAAGTGCGCGCACCCTCGTCGTTGCCGGCTTCGATCAGGTGGATCAGGTCCTGCTGGCCCTTGAGGTACTTGAGGTTGAATTCCTGCTGTTTGCGCAGGGTGACGCGGGTCTGTTCATTGAACAGGCGCTTGTCGAGTTCGGCCAGGCTCGTCTCGATCTCGGAACGCGAAGACTGGATTTCCTCGAGCTGCCTGGCGCGATCGGCCGGGTCGGTGTTGAGCATCATGTTGCGCAGCGCGATCGCGATCTCGTATACCTCGACCTGCACGCGGTTGTTCACCGCCATCCGCGGCATGCGCTTGTTGACGAGGTTGTCGGTGCCCTCGTTGATCCGGCCGAGCATGAATGTAGCCTGTCCGACCATGAATACCAGCGCCACGCACAGGAAGCCGAAGCCCGCTGCGAGTCGCGTTCCAATCTTTAAGTTTGCAATCTTCATCATCTCTCCGTCGGCTCGCGCCGTGACTCGTCCAATTTATTGCGACATGGCAATAGTTGGCAGAGCGTACGGCCTGTAAGGACAGACGGTCGATAGAGAATAATTAACTCTGGGTAAATTTTTTCTTATGATGAGTGTTCACCGCAACACTTTCGCCGGATAGTCCAATGTTCAATATCTAGCTGGCCCAAAAAGCGTGCAGATGGTGCGGGAACGTTCAGTAGATCTCTTGTGCCGCCGCCCGCACCGCGCGCAGCAGCATGTCGGCGCCCGGCGACAGCAAATGGTCCTGCTGGCGGATGATGCCGAAGGCGTCCATCTTGCACGGCAGTTCGATCGGCAGCACGCGCATCACGTTCAGCGAAGCGTAGTACTGCGCCACTTCGAGCGGCATGACGTGCAGCGATTCGGTCTGCTGCAGCAGCGCCGTGATCACCAGCATCGCGGTGGTGTCGACCACGTTGGACGGCGGTTCCAGGCCGGCGCGGCGGAACATCATGTCGAAGCGGTAGCGCAGGATGCTGCCGTGCGGCGGCAGGATCCACGGCAGCGCCGCGATGTCCGCCAGGCCGAGCTGCGGCTTGTCCAGCAGCGGATGGCCGGGCCGCACGACCGCGCAGGCCGGCTCCTCGCTCAGTTCTTCGTAGATCAGGCCCGATGTGTCGCCGGTGTCGAAGATACGGCCGATCATGAAGTCGAGCGTGCCGTGCTGGAGTTTGTTCAGCAGCAGGTTGCTGGTCTCGAGCTGCACGCCGATGCGCAGGCGCGGCGCCTCCTCCTTCACGCGCGCGATCGCGCGCGGCAGCAGCGCCATCGCCGGCGCCATGATCACGCCCACTTCCACCTGGCCGGCCAGGCCGGCGCGCAGCGCGACGATGTCGTCGTGCGCCAGCGCCAGGCTGGTGAGGGCCATGCGCGCGTGGCGGATCATGGTCTCGCCGTAGATGGTCGGCTCCATGCCGCGCGGCAGGCGCTCGAACAGCTTCACGTCGAGCATCTCCTCGAGATCCTTGATCTGCTTGGAGGCCGCCGGCTGGGTCATGTGCAGCTCTTCCGCCGCGCGGTGGATGTTGCGGTAGTCGTCCAGCGCGATCAGGAGCAGCAGCTGGCGGGTCTTGAGACGCGCCTTGAGAAACCAGTTGGGGTTGGTGGTGTCCATCGGCGGATGATATTACGGCGCGCGTCCGCCGACCACCCTCTGCACCACGCAGAAGACGAACAGCAGCGCCCCGATGACGATCTTGGTCCACCAGGAGCTGAGCGTGCCGTCGAAGGCGATCAGGGTCTGGATCGCGCCCAGCACCAGCACGCCCGACAGCGCACCGGCGATATAGCCGTAGCCGCCGGTGAGCAGGGTGCCGCCGATGACCACCGCGGCAATGGCGTCGAGCTCGATGCCCTGCCCGTGCAGGCCGTAGCCGGACAACATGTAGAACGAGAACAGCACCCCGCCCAGCGCGGCGCAGCCGCCGGACAGCGCATACACCGCCACCTTGGTGCGGCCGACGTCCAGGCCCATCATCGCAGCCGACTGCTCGTTGCCGCCGATGGCGTAGACGGCGCGGCCGAAAGCCGTGAAGTGGGCCAGCCAGACCGCCAGCAGCAGCACCAGCAGCGCGACGATCGCGCCCGCCGACAGGAAGCCGCCGAACACCGGAATCTGGTGCTGCGACACCGCCGCGAAGAAAGGCTCGTCGATCGTGATCGACTCGGTGCTGATCAGGTAGCACAGCCCGCGCGCCAGAAACATGCCGGCCAGCGTGACGATGAAGGGCTGCAGCTTGAACAGGTGGATGATCAGGCCCATGGCCGCGCCGAAGCAGGCGCCCATCGCCAGCACGGCGATGATGACCAGCGCCGGGTGCCAGTGCGCGCTCTGCAGCAGCCACGCCGTGACCATGGTCGACAGCGCCAGCACCGAACCCACCGACAGGTCGATGCCGCCGGAAAGGATCACGAAGCCCATGCCGATCGCCAGCACCAGCAGGAAGGCGTTGTCGATCAGGAGGTTGAAGCCGACCTGCGCCGACAAGAAGCCCGGATAGGCGGCGCCGCCGATGCCGAGCATCGCCACCAGCAGCACGACGGTGACGGCGGAGGTGAACCAGGGAGCCCGGGCGATGCCGCCCTGCTTGCCGAAACCAATGGCGTTGGCGCTCATGCCGGCCTCCTGCGGATCAGGTTCTTGAATTCGCTCGACTGCGAGATGCAGACCACGAAGACGACGATCGATTTCACGACCATGTTCACCTCGGGCGGCACGCCCAGCGAATAGATGGTGTAGGTCAGGGTCTGGATGATCAGCGCGCCGATCATGCTGCCCGCCAGGCTGAACTTGCCGCCTGCGAGCGATGTGCCGCCCAGGGTCACGGCCAGGATCGCATCGAGCTCCAGCAGCAGGCCGGCGTTGTTGGCGTCGGCGCTCTTGATGTTGGATGCCGTCAGCATGCCCGCCATGCCGGCGCAGGCGCTGCAGAACACATAGACGAGGATCACCAGGGTGGCGGTGCGCAGGCCGGCCAGGCGCGCCGCTACCGGATTGATGCCGACCGCCTGGATGAACAGGCCGAGCGCGGTCTTTTTCACCAGCAGCAGGGTCACGCCGAACACCGCCGCCACCACGAACAGCGAGAACGGCAGGCCGAACAGATAGCCGCTGCCGAGGAAGAAGAAGGGCTCGTGGTAGACGGTGACGATCTGGCCGTCGGTCAGCAGCTGGGCCAGGCCGCGCCCCGCCACCATCAGGATCAGGGTGGCGACGATGGGCTGCAGCCGGACGGACGCCACCAGCACGCCGTTCCACAGGCCGCACAGCAGGGCCGCCCCGAAGGCGGCCAGCAGCGCGGCGGCCATGCCGCTGCTCCCCACCAGCATGGCGGCCACGGTGCCGGACAGCGCGACCACGGCGCCGACCGAGATGTCGATGCCGCGCGTGGCGATCACCAGCGTCATCCCCAGTGCGGCCAGCATCAGCGGCGCGGCGCGGTTGAGGATGTCGACCAGGCTGCCGTACAAGTGGCCGTCCTTGACCTCGAGGCGGAAGAAGCCCGGCACCAGGAAGGCGTCGAGCACCAGCAGCACCAGCAGCGCGCCGAGCGGACGCACCAGCGGGTGTGCCAGCCACGCCCAGCGTGAAGCATCGGCCCTGTCCTGGCTGGGCGCGTTCGGCGGCAGTGGCGATTCCTGCATACGCGCCGTCATGCCGACTCCCCGGCAATCACCTGCAGCACCGAGTTCTCATCGAGCTCGCCGCGGCGGTACTCGCCGCAAGCCTTGCGGTCGCGCATGACGACCATGCGGTCGGACAGGCGCAGCACTTCCGGCAGCTCGGACGAGATGAAGAGGATGGACATGCCCTTGCGGCACAGCGTACTGACGTAATCCATGATTTCCTGCTTGGCGCGCACGTCGATGCCGCGCGTCGGTTCGTCGAGGATGAGCAGGCCGGGCGCCAACGCCAGCCAGCGCGCCAGCAGCACCTTCTGCTGGTTGCCGCCGGAAAGCGCGCCGATCGGCGTCTCGATGCTGGCGGTCTTGATGCCGAGCCATTTGACGTAGTCGTTGGCCAGCTGCTGCTGGCGCTTCATCGGGATCGCGCGCCAGATGCCCTGGCGCGCCTGCAGCGCCAGCACCAGGTTCTCGCGCACCGACAGCGGCAGGATCGCGCCCTCGTGCTTGCGGTCTTCCGAGCAGAAGGCGATGCCTTCGCGGATGGCGTCGCGCGGATTGGCGAAGGCCTGTGCCTTCCCGTTCACCTCGACGCTGCCTTCGTCCATGCGGTCGGCGCCGAACAGCAGGCGCGCGGTCTCGGTGCGGCCGGAGCCGAGCAGGCCGGCAAGGCCCAGCAGCTCGCCGCGCCGCACTTCCAGGTCCACCGGCGACAGCACGCCCTTGCGCGCGATGCCGCGCGCGGCCAGGAACACGTCGCCGGCCTCATGTTCCGTGGGCGCCGCCTCGGCCTGCTCCTGCGCGTGGCTGCCGGCCGGCGCGCCGATCATCTTGTTCACCAGTTCCAGGCGCGACAGTTCAGCGCACGGATATTCGCCTTCACGTTCGCCGTTGCGCATCACCGTGATGCGGTCCGAGACCGCATAGGTCTGCTCGAGGAAGTGGGTGACGAACAGGATCGCCATGCCTTCTTCGCGCAGGCGGCGCAGCACCGCGAACAGGGTCTGCACCTCGGCCTCGTCGAGGCTGGAGGTGGGTTCGTCGAGGATCAGCACGCGCGACTCGGTATTCAGTGCGCGCGCGATCGCCACCATCTGCTGGATCGCCAGCGGATAGGCAGCCAGCGGCCGGGACACGTCCACGCGCACCTGCAGGCGTTCGAGCAGGGCCGCGGCCTGCGCGCGCATGGCGCGCCAGTCGACCATCCCCCAGCGGCGCGGATAGCGGCCGATGAAGATGTTCTCCGCGACCGACAGGTTCGGGCACAGGTTCACTTCCTGGTAGACGGTGCTGATGCCCAGGTCCTGCGCCTCCTGGGTCGAGCGCGGGCGGATGGCGCGGCCATCGAGCACGATGCTGCCGGCGTCCGGCTGGTAGACGCCGGTGAGCACCTTGATCAGCGTGGACTTGCCGGCGCCGTTCTGGCCCATCAGCGTGTGGATCTCGCCCGGATACAGGCGCAGGCCCGCATCGCACAAGGCCCGCACGCCCGGGAACTGCTTGTGGATGCCGGCGACGTCGAGCACCGGCTGCTTGGCATCGAGCATCACCGGCTCAATACTTGCGGTTCGGGAGTTCCTTGGCCGCCACCTCGGCCGGGAACACGCCCTCCTGCACCGTGATGCGCTTGGAAACAGGCTTGCCCGCCGCGACCTGCTGGGCGGTCTGCACCAGCAGGGGGCCGAGCAGCGGATTGCACTCGATGGTGACGTTCAGCTTGCCCTGCTTCATGGCCTCGAAGGCGCCGCGCACGCCGTCGATCGAGACGATGACGATGTCTTTGCCGGGTTTCAGGCCCGCTTCCTCGATCGCCTGGATCGCGCCGATCGCCATGTCGTCGTTGTGCGCGTACAGCACATTGATGTTCTTGCCCTCGGATTTCAGGAAGGCTTCCATCACTTCCTTGCCCTTGGCGCGGGTGAAGTCGCCGGTCTGCGAGCGGCTGATCCTGAGTTTCGGATTGGCCGCGATGACTTCCGCGAAGCCCTTCTTGCGGTCGTTGGCCGGGGCGGCGCCGGTGGTGCCCTGCAGCTCGACGATATTCAGCGGCTTGTCGCCGTTCTTCTTCGCATATTCCAGCAGCCAGCGCCCGGCGCGGCGGCCTTCCTCGACGAAGTCGGAACCGATGAAGCTGACGTACAGGGAGGGGTCGCCGACCTTGACGGCGCGGTCGGTCAGGATCACCGGGATCCTGGCGTTCTTCGCTTCGCGCAGCACGGTTTCCCATCCCGTCTCCACCACCGGGGAGAACGCGATGATGTCGACGCGCTGGGCGATGAAGGAGCGGATCGCCTTGACCTGGTTCTGCTGCTGTTGCTGGGCGTCGGCGAATTTCAGGTTGATGCCGGCGCGCTTGGCGGCATCCTTGATCGATGCGGTATTGGCGCTGCGCCACTCGCTTTCGGCCCCGACCTGCGAGAAGCCGATGGTGAGGGGTTTGGCGGCAAATGCCGGGAAGGCTGCGGTGTACGATGCAGCGGCAGCCGCAGCCAGGAAAGTCCTGCGGGTGAAGGTCATCACGTTGTCTCCGGAATTTGTTTTATCCAAATACTATTCCAGAAAGTGATGCTCAACCAATCAATTTTTTAACGAAAACAATACTTTTTTGGATATCAGCGTCGGGGTGACGGCGCGACAAATCCCGGCAAGGCCAGGAACTGATCGGCCGCGAAGCCGACGAAGGTCCTGGTGCGCAGCGCCTGGTGGCGGCGCGAGGGATAGAGCAGGTACAGGTCCTGCGGCGCGGCCGACCAGTCGGGCAGCACGCGCACCAGGGTCCCCTGCAGCAGCGCCTCGTGCACCAGCCAGGCCGGGCACAGGCCGATGCCGCTGCCGGCCAGCACGGCGTCGCGGATCGCCAGCGCATTATTGACGCGATAGCGGCTGCGGGTCTCGATGCGCAGGCTGTCGCCGCCGCGGGCGAGCGCGATGGCCGTGCCCGGGCTGGGTCCGAAACGGACGAACTCATGGACGCCGAGCTCGCCCGGCTGGCGCGGCGCTCCGGTGCGCGCCAGGTAGGCCGGGGCGGCGACCAGGAAGCGCGGCGTCACGGCCAGGTGCCGGCCGATCACGCCCGGCGCGGCCGGCGCCACCGCCAGGCGCAGGGCGACATCGACGCCCTCTTCCACCAGGTCGACGAAGCGGTCGTCGAGGACCAGTTCGACGCCAATGTCCGGATACAGGCGCATGAAATCCTGGACCAGGCCATTGACCCGCAGCTGCCCGAGCGCGACCGGGGCATGGATGCGCAGGCGCCCCGCCGGCCGGCCGCTGGCGCCCTGGATCTCGCCGACCGCCGCCTCGTACTGTTCGAGCATCAGCCTGGCGTGCTCGTAGAAACGCCTGCCATGCTCGGTCGGCACCGGGCCCTTGGTGCTGCGCTCCAGCAGGCGCACCTTCAGCTGCGCTTCCAGCAGCGACAGCTGCTTGCTGACCGTGGGCTGGGTAGTGCCGGCTTCGCGCGCGGCCGCCGTCAGGCTGCCCAGTTCCACCGTCCGCACGAAATACTGCATTGCCCTGAGCGTGTCCATCGGTCGTTTCTCATTCCATAATGGAATGAACTATAGTCGATATCGGCGCGTTCCAGCAGTCGATGGAAGAAGCTATCGTGCCTGCTCCAATCCATGAAGGAGCAGCGATGACACCATCCCGCAACAAGACGGCCACCCTGGCACTGGCACTGGCACTGGCTCTGGCACTGGGCGGCAACAGCCTCGCCGGCGAACCTCCCCGTCCCGCCGCGCACTGGGCCACGTCCTGGCATGCGAGTCCGCAACCGGCCTGGGGTCCAGGCTTCATTCTTCCCACCGGCGTGCCGGTGCGCCTGGCGCGCCAGAGCACCCGCGAGACGCTCAGGCTCAGCGCCGGCGGCAAGCGCCTGCGCCTGGTGCTGTCGAACCGCTACGGCCAGGCGCCGGTCGCCATCGGCCGGGTGCTGGTGTCGACGCCCGAACGGCGCCCAGGCGCCTCGCGCACCGTCGAACTGCGCTTCGGGGGCCGCGCCGGCGCCACGCTGGCCCCGGGAGCGCGGCTGGTCAGCGACCCGGTCGAACTGGAGACCGCGGCCCTGGAACGACTGGCGGTCAGCACGTATTTCCCGGGCCAGGTGGAGGTGGGCAGCTTCCATTGGGGCGCCCAGCAAACGGTCGAACTGGCGGACGGCGAGCGCGGCGCCGGCACGGACTTCCCGGCGCAAGCCAGCTTCAAGGGACGGCTGTTCCTGAACGCGGTACTGGTCGAGACGGATGAGGCGCCGGCGCGCACCGTCGTGGTGCTGGGCGACTCCATCACCGACGGCAACGGCTCGACGCCCGACCGTGACCTGCGCTGGCCGGATGCGCTGGCACGGCGCCTGGCGCCGCGCGGCATCGCCGTGGCGAACGCCGGGATCTCCGGCGCGCGCCTGCTGCGCGACGGCATGGGGACGAGCGCCCTGGCCCGCCTCGACCAGGACGTGTTCGCCCTGCCCGGCGCCGATACCCTCGTCATCCTGCTCGGGACCAACGACATCGGCTGGCCCGGCAGTCCCTTCGCCCCGCAGGAATCGCCCGCCGCCTTCGAGGAACTGGCCGCCGGCTACGCCCAGGTGGCGAGCGCCGCCCGGGCCCACGGCCTGCGCGTGGTCGGTGCGACCCTGCCGCCGTTTCGCGGGGCGCTGGAAGGCACGCCCTACGCCGGCCACTACAGCCAGGCCAAGGATGCCTTGCGCAATCGCGTCAACGACTGGATCCGCACGCAGGCGGACTTCGATGCGGTAGTCGACGTCGACGCCCTGCTGCGCGATCCGGCCGATCCGCGCCGGCTGCTGCCGGCCTACGATTCGGGCGATCATTTGCATCCCGGCGACCGCGGCTACGCGGCGATGGCGGGCGCCTTCGAGGCAGCGCTGGCGCCGCGCTAGCGCGCCAGTCCCTGCCCGCCCACCGGCACGGTTTCGAAACGCTCGCCGAAACCGGCGATGAAGGGCCGCGCCGCGGCGATCGCCTTTTGCACGCCGGGCAGCGCCAGCGACGCCTTGTGGCTTTCGCGGCTGTCCCAGGCTTCGGTGATCCAGATCGCGTCGGCGTCGTTCGGGTCGTGGGCGACGACATAGCTCAGGCAGCCCGGCATGTCCTTGACGCCTTCGAGCAGGAAGGCGACGACGGCATCGCGCTGGCCCGGCGTCGTGCGCATTTTTCCGATCAATCCGTACATGGGCTTTCCCGGTTGGGCCAGGCTTGACGCCGCCGGCAGCGACCATGCGGCGGCGCCGGTGGCGGCGGCGATCATGAAGTCACGGCGGCGGGTGTCGGGCATGGCGGATGAATACATGACAAAAAAGCCATCATCGCACAGCCGCGCCGGCGCCACAACCGCGCCGTGGCGCGTTCAGCGCATCAGGCGCAATCCGTACAGGCTGCCCGCCTTCGAGCCCTGCGCCGCCACGAACTTCACTTCCAGCTTGCCGTCCTCCTGCACCAGCCCTGGCGGCAGCGCGAAGTCGCGCACATAGAATTCCTCGGCCTCGTCGCCCGCCAGCGCGACTTCGGCGATGCGCTCGCCATTGACCAGGATGTCGAAGCGCCGCCCCGCATCCGCGCGCGCGAAGCTCAGGCGCAGCAGCTTCGCTTCCCGTTGCGGGTCGCGCAGCTGGTAGCTGAACCACTTGTCCGCCCGGCGCCAGTGGCGCCCGCCGCTGATGCCGGCGTCGGCGCCTTCGCCCTTGAACAGGTGGTCGGCTTCTGGCTGCTGCTCACCCGGCGCCACCTGGTCGATGGTCTGGGCGTCGAGCGCTAGGCGCTCGGCTTCGCGCGCCGCGTTGTCCAGCTTCATGCGCGCGAATTCGCCCGGGGTGCTCTGCTGCCAGTACACCATGTAGCGCGCATCGTGCAGGCGGAAGAAGGGGATGAATTCGGTGGACGATCCCGCCCCGCCCTGCACCAGGCCAGGGGCGGAAAACGTCAGCGGCTTGCCCTTCACCGGCTGGAAGCGCCGCACGAAGTCGCGGCGATCGGAAACGAACACCGGCGCCGCCTCCAGCGGGCAGACCTGGCCGGATGCCACGTGGCCCATGCGCGAGTCGTCCGCCACAAAGTTCAGCCGCTCGTTCGGGAAGGGATTGGTCTTCGCGGCCAGCACGATGGGGCCGTGCAGCACGGCGTACCAGTTCGACTTGTCCGGCATTTGTTCCAGGCGCGTGCTCATCGGCAGGGTCACGTCGATGCGGTCGCCGCGCTTCCAGGCGCGCTCGATGCGCGCATAGCCGCCCGGCTTCGCATCGATGCCGACCGGCTTGCCGTTCACGCGCACGCCCAGCTTGCCCGGCGCGACCCAGGCCGGATAGCGGATCTTCAGCGCGAAGCGGGCTCCGCCATCGACCGTGATGCGGGTCGAGGCCTGGTCCGGGAAGTTGTTCGACTGGACGATGCGCACGCCCTTCTCGCGCCATTCCAGCGTCGAGGGGATGAACAGGTTGACGAACAGGGTGTCCGCCTCATGTGCGTAGATGAATTCGCCGTACTTGGCGTGGCTCTCGATGCCCGAGCCGACGCAGCACCACATGGCTTGGTCCACCTGCGAATACACGCGGTAGTGGTTGGGGCGCATCGGCGTGAAGTAGACGAAGCCGCCGCTGCCCGGACGCTGGGAGGCCAGGATATGGTTGTACAGCGCGCGTTCGTAATAGTCCGCATAGGCCGCCTTGTCGCTGCGTTCGAACAGCATGGCGGTGAGCCTGAGCATATTGTAGGTGTTGCAGGTCTCCGGCCCTTCGACTTCCTCGACCATCGGGCCGAAGTCGTTCTGGTCGTGGAAGTGCTCCTTGACGCTGTTGCCGCCGATGGCCACCGTGCGATGCGCCACCACGGTCTGCCAGAAGGTCTGCGCGGCCTGCTCCATCTCCTTGCGCCCGGTCAGCTCGCCGATGCGCTGGAAGCCGATCACCTTCGGAATCTGGGTATTCGCGTGCAGGCCGGTCAGCTTGTCTTCGCCGCGCTCCAGCGGCTGCAGGATGGCCTGGTGCGAGAACTTCAGCGCCAGGTCCATGTACCTGGCATCGCCGGTCATGCGCGCGACGTCGGCCAACACTTCGTTCATGCCGCCATGCTCGCTCCTGAGCATGGACTGCATCTGTTCCTCGCTCAGGTGGCTGGAGAGGCGCAGCGCCCAGTCGGACAGTGCGACGAGCATCGCCTTCGCATCCTGGTTGCCGGCGTAGCGGTACGCATCGCGCAGGCCGGCGAAGGTCTTATGCAGGTTATACCAGGGCACCCACTTGCCGTTGACCGAGAAGTTGTCGGCGTGGAGCTTGCCCGCGGCGATGTCGCGCCAGGCGGCGCGCCCGCCCGGGATGCCGCCCAGGTAGCCGTCGCCGTTGGCGGCCTGGGCGCGCTTGAGCTCCGCCACCACGTAGTCGAGGCGCTGGCGCACGCCCGCGTCGCCGGTCGAGGCCACCATCAGGGCCAGCGCGGACAGGTAATGCCCGCCCATGTGGCCGTCCAGGCCCGAGGATTCCCAGTTGCCGTAGCTGGGCTGCTTCGGTTCGAGCCCGGCTTCGCGCAGGAATGGCGCCAGCAGCCGGTCCGGCTCCAGCGCCATCAGGTAGTTCAGGTCGGTGGTCTGGGCGTCGAGGAAGGGACCCGCGCCCAGGCGCACGTCGCGCAGCGGGAACAGGTCCGCGGCCTGGGCCTGCACCGTGCCCAGGACCAGCAGGATGGCGGCGATGCGGCCCGGCTTCATGGTCTTCTCCTCAGCCTTCGACCGCCAGCACCAGCACCGACTTGGCCGGCACCTTGATGCTCAACTTGCCGCCGCTGGCGCTGGCGCTGAACGGGACCGGCTTGATGGCGTCCTTGTGCTCGAAGGTGTTGTGGGCGTCCATCGCCTCGGCGGTCAGGATCTGGCCGCGCACCGCGCTGGCGTTCTGGCCGGCCACGTTCAGCACCACGTCGGTGGCTTCGCGCGGATTGGCGTTGACCAGGGCGACGTAGGTCTTGCCGTCCTTGGCGCGCGCGGCCGAGGCGCTGATGCCCGGGATGCCCTTGCCGTTCTCGCCGTAGGTGACGTTGTTGGCCAGCGTGACCGGCAGCGAGGTCGCGTCCTGGAACGGAATGTACATCTTGTAGGTCCAGTAGGTCGGGGTCAGCAGCATCTTGTCCTTGTCGGTGATGATCATGGCTTGCAGCACGTTGACCATCTGGGCGATGTTGGTCATGCGCACGCGTTCGGCGTGGGCATGGAAGATGTTGAAGTTGAGCGCCGCGACCACGGCGTCGCGCAGGGTATTCCGCTGGAACAGGAAGCCCGGGTTGGTGCCCTTCTCGACGTCGTACCAGGTGCCCCATTCGTCGACGTAGAAGCCGATCTTCTTCTGCGGGTCGTTCTTGTCCAGCACCGCGACGTTGGCCTTGATGAAGTCTTCCATGCGCAGGGTGCTGGTCATGGTCGAGAACCATTCCGATTCCGGGAAGCCGGTGGCGGCGCCCTTCACGTCCCATTTACCGGTCGGCAGCGTGTAGTAGTGGAAGCTGATGCCGTCGGTCTCCTTCACGCCCTGGCGGCTCAACACATCGGTCCACTTGGTATCGTCGCCGGTGCCGCCGCTGGCGATCAGCTTGGGACGGTATTCCTTGGGCGCCTTGATGAAGGTGGCGTGGTGGTTGTACAGGCTGGTGTAGTACTCGGGCGTCATGTTGCCGCCGCAGCCCCAGGCTTCGTTGCCGATCGTGAAATAGGCGACCTTGAAGGGCTTGGGGTGACCATTCTTTGCGCGCAGCTGGGCCAGGCTCGACTTGCCTTCCGAGGTCATGTACTCGATCCACTCGGCGGTTTCCTGCGCCGAGCCGGTGCCCAGGTTGGCGTTCACGTAGGCGTCCGCGCCCAGCATCTCGATCAGGTCGAAGAATTCGTGGGTGCCGACCGCATTCGATTCGGGCACGCCGCCCCAGTTGGTATTGACCTTGACCGGACGCTTGTCGCGCGGGCCGATGCCTTCGCGCCAGTGGTATTCGTCGGCGAAGCAGCCGCCCGGCCAGCGCACCAGCGGCACCTGCAGGTCCTTCAGCGCGCCCACCACGTCGTTGCGCCAGCCGCGCGTATTCGGGATCTTCGAGTTCGGGCCGACCCACAGGCCTTCATAGATGCCGGTACCCAGGTGCTCGGCGAACTGGCCGTAGACGTTCTTGTTGATGACGGCGCCGGGCTTGCCGGCGTCGACGGTCAGTTGCACCTGCGCGTAGGCGGAGGTGGCCGCCAGGACGCCGAGCGCGAGGATACCGGTCTTGAAAGCTTTCATGCGTAAGTCTCCCTTTATCGTTATGTCGATGCTGTTTATTCGAAGCGCGCGACGAAGCCGCCGTGCGCCTTGATGCTCATCTTTTGCTTGCCGCCCGCGAGCCGGCCCTGGGCGAATTCGCGCTCGCCGGCGCCATCCTGGATCAACTGCCCGTCGCGGCCGGCCAGGAAGGACAGGTCGAGTTCGAGCGTCACGTCCTTGTCCTCGCCGTTGAAGCCGGCCACGTACCAGGCATTGCCGCTCTTCCGGGCGATGACGGCCTGGCGGCCCGGATAGCCGGCCACGAACTTCACGTCGTCCCACCGGCGCGGCAGCTCGCGCAGGAAATCCTTCACATAGGCGGGCGCCGTGGCCATGCCTTCCGGGATCTCGGCGAAGTGCTGGATCCCCGACAGGAACAGCACCGATTGCGCCAGCTCGAAGCCGTTGCGGGTGCTGCGCTTGATCTTGGGGATGTCGCCGAACACCATCGGCGTGAAGTCCATCGGGTCGAACAGGTTGCGCGCGAAGGGCTGCATGGCGGCATGCGCCGCCACCCGGTCCTCGTTGGCCTGCTCAAAGGTGGCGTACTCGAAGCCGCGCACGGCTTCGGCCGTCATCAGGTTCGGCCAGGTACGCTGCCAGCCGCGCGGCAGGGTCGCGCCGTGGAAATTGACGGAAAGGCCGGCGCGCGCCGCGTCGTTCAGGATGTCGACATAGTACTGGATCATCGACTTGCCGTCGCCGCCGAAGAAATCGATCTTGACGCCCTTGATGCCCATCTGCGCCAGGCGGCCGAATTCGGCCACGCGCTGCTCGTGGGTCAGCAGCTTGCCACGCGGCGTGAATGCCACGTCGTTCCAGTCTCCGGCCGAGTTGTACCAGGCCAGCAGGCCGATGTTCTTCGAGGCCGCGTAGCGCGCCAGCTCGGCCATCTTGTCGTAGCCGATGCGCCGGTCCCATTCGGCGTCGACCAGGGTGTAGTCCCACTTCATGTCGGCGGCGTAGTCGATGAAGCGTTTCTGCACCTCGAACACGGTGGCGTCGTCCTTCAGGATCGCCCAGCTCCAGGACGCGTGGCCCGGAGCGACCTTGGCCTTGTCGAAGGCGATCGCCGGCGGCGCCAGGTCGGTGCCCAGGGTCGATTCCATCAGCGTCGCCAGGCTGCCCAGGGCGATGATGCGCCATGGCGACGTGAGCGTGCCGCGGCTCTCGGCCAGCAGCGCGCCGTTCGCGACCACCTCGCCCGCCGCCGGCGGCGCCAGGCGGTACACGCCGTCCGGCGACTGCGCGGCCAGGCGCGAGGCATGCCAGCTGCCGTCCAGGCCGGCCTCGGTCAGCGCCACCCAGGTGTCGCCGCTGCGAAATAGCGCCGGGAATACCCAGCCGACCATCGGCGACGGCGTCCCAACCGCGATCTCCTTTTCGTAATACTCTTCGTAGGAGGGCGCCGAGCGCATCCAGCTGCCCTCCTTCGCCGCGATCGGCTGCAGCCAGGCCTTGGCGCTGCTGTCGAAGGCGAAGCCGGTGGACTCGGCGCTGAACTTCTTGAGCGCCAGGCCGGCGTCGCTCACCACGTAGCGGAAGGCCACGCCGTCGTTCGAGACGCGGAAGGCCACGTCCATCGCCTGCCCTTTCGCGTTGCGCACGGTGTAGACCTGCTCGTTGGCGCGGTAGCTGATGCGGCGCTTCTTGGCGTTGGCCATCTCGTAGTCGTCGCTGATCGCCTTCACGGGCGAGGACCGGGCGAGCGTCAGCTTGCTGGACAGGTCGGCGCCTTCGAGCGTCAAGCCGAGGCTGGACGCCAGGATGACAGGCTTGCCGTCGCGCTGGACGGCGTATTCGAGCGCGCCGGCGGGCGTGACGCGCACGTCGACGCTGATGTGGCGGTCGGGACTGGTGAGCGGGGCCGCGTGGGCGGCGGGGAAGGCGAGTGCGAGTGCGGCGGCAAGCAGGGTCGGTTTGGTCATGGCGAATCGCATCGGTGTTTGGGAAACGTCCTTCCTGCGCAGGCGGGAGGCCAGGTTTTTTGCCTTACGATGAGGCCCGGAGAACTTGGGCCCCTGCCTGCGCAGGGGCGACGTGGTGGTACGCAGGGGCGGCGTGGTGGCGCGCAGGGGCGGCGTCTCGGCGGCACGACAGGAGCGCGCTCCTCAGGTCCATCCCGCATCCACGACAAAATCCTGTCCCGTGCACATCTTGCTGTCGTCGGCGGCCAGGAACAGCACCATCGCGGCGATATCCTCGGGCATCAGCTTGCCCGGCAGGCACTGGGCGCGCAGGATCTCGGCTTCGCCCGCCTCGTCCAGCCACAAGTCGATCTGGCGCTGGGTCATGACCCAGCCGGGGGTGACGGTGTTGACGCGGATATTGTGCTTGCCCAGGTCGCGCGCCAGGCTGCGCGTCAGGCCGATCACCGAGGCCTTGGTGGAGGCATAGATCGGGTAGCCCGGGTTCTTGGCGTGGAAGGACATCGAGCTGAAATTGATGACCGAGCCGCCGCCCTTCTTCTTCATGCCGGCCAGCGCCGCCTGCACGGTGAAGAACATCGGGCGCTGGTTGATGGCGATACGCTCGTCGAAGTAGTCGACCGTGACGTCCTCGATGTCGTGGCGCTGGTCGTTGGCGGCGTTGTTGACCACCACGTCGAAGTCGCCGAGCAGCTCCGCCATCTCGGCCATGGTGGCCTGCAGGACCGCGATGTCGGTGATGTCGCAGCGGCGGAACAGCGGCGCGCGGTGTCCCGCCGCCTCCACGCGCGCGACCAGCGCCTCGCTGGCGTCGACCATGATGTCGACGAAGCCCACCAGCGCGCCCTGCTCCGCCAGCGCGGCCACGATGGCCTCGCCGATGCCGCTGCCGCCGCCCGTCACGAATACCCGCTTGCCTTCCAGGCTGTCGTACCTGGCCCGTTTTGTCATGCTCGTCTCCAGCTGTTTATTGTTGTGTGTTGCGCAGCTTACAGCGTTTTTACCTGCGCGAACGGCGCCGGCTGGACCGCCAGCGGGTTGCGCAGCGCCGGGCCGAATTGGGGCGAGACGATCTCGAAGGTCTCGCCGGCTTCGACGCGCACATTATCGGCGAAGCTCAGCGTCGCGGTGCCGAAGAAGTGGATGTGGACGTCGCCCGGACGGCGGAACAGCCCGTACTTGAAATGGTGGTGCTCGAGGTTGCCGATGGTGTGCGACATGTTCTGCTCACCGGAGACGAACGCCTTCTCCCAGCGCACCTTGCCGTCCTTGCCGAGCACGCGCGACACGCCTTCCACATGGGCCGGCAACTCGCCCACCAGCAGGGCCGGGCCGACGCCGCAGTGGCGCAGCTTGGAGTGGGCGAGGTACAGGTAATTCTGGCGCTCGGTGACGTGGTCGGAGAACTCGTTGCCGAGCGCGAAACCGAGGCGATACGGCTGGCCCTCGGCGCCGATCAGGTACAGGCCGGCGATCTCCGGTTCCTCGCCGCCGTCCAGCGCGAATTCCGGCATCTCCAGCGCCTGGCCGGAGGCGCGCACGGCCGAGCCGTCGCCCTTGTAGAACCATTCCGGCTGCACGCCCGCTTCGCCCGGCGCCGGCTTGCCGCCCTCGACGCCGAGGCGGAACATCTTCATCGAGTCCGACAGGCTCTCGACGTCGCCGCCGATCTTCTTGTGCATGGCGTCGCGCGTGTCGGCGCTGCCCAGGTGGGTCAGGCCGGTGCCGGTGACGTAGCAGTGGGCGGGATCGGGATGGTCGATCGGCGCCAGCAGGCGGCCTTCGGCGGCGATGGTGTCGTAGGATTCGGCGTCGGCGCCGGCGGCGGCACCGGCCAGCGCGGCGAGGGCCTTGCCCTGGGCGATGGCGGCTTGCGCCAGTTCCAGCGTGGTGGTGTAGCCGGCCAGGGGGCGGACGGTGTCGCCGTCGAGGATGCCGACGCGGCGGGCGGCGGCGGAAGTGGTGTACTGGATCAGCAGCATGGGATGTCTCCTTCGCGCTTGGCGCGTATATTCAAGCGGCACAAAATCAATGCGAATGCTTCGGCACCGCCGATCCGCGGCAACCCACCAGGAAATCGAAATCGCAGCCTTCGTCCGCCTGCAGCACGCGCTCGAGATACAAGCCCGCATACCCCGTGCGCGGTGCTTCCTGCTGATTCTCCGCCCGGTGCGCCAGGCGCGCCGCGATCTCCTCGTCGGATACGTCCAGGTGCAGGCGCCCGTTCGCACAATCGAGTTCGATGAAGTCGCCGTCGCGCACGATGCCCAGCGGGCCGCCGGCCATGGCTTCCGGCGCCACGTGCAGCACCACGGTGCCGTAGGCGGTGCCGCTCATGCGCGCGTCCGAGATGCGCACCATGTCGGTGATGCCGCGCGCCAGCAGCTTGGGCGGCAAGCCCATATTGCCGACTTCGGCCATGCCCGGATAACCCTTCGGGCCGCAGTTCTTCATCAGCAGCACCGAGTTCTCGTCCACGTCCAGTTCGGGGTCGTTGATGCGCGCCTTGTAGTGGTCGAAGTCCTCGAACACCACGGCGCGGCCGCGGTGCGTCATCAGGTGCGGTGAGGCGGCCGAGGGTTTCAGCACGGCGCCGCGCGGCGCCAGGTTGCCGCGCAGGATGCAGATGCCGCCGTCGGCGATCAGCGGGGTGTCCAGCTTGCGGATCACCTCGTCGTTGTAGATCGGCGCTTCGCGGTTGTTGTCCCACAGGGTCTTGCCGTTGACGGTGGGCGCGTCCGGGTGCGGCAGCAGGCCGCCCTCGCCCAGGCGGCGGATCACGCCCGGCAGGCCGCCGGCGTAGTAGAACTCTTCCATCAGGAAGCGGCCCGAAGGCAGCAGGTCGACGATGGTCGGGGTGCCCTTGCCGATCGTGGTCCAGTCTTCCAGTTCGAGCGGGATGCCGACGCGGCCGGCGATCGCCTTCAGGTGGATCACGGCATTGGTCGAGCCGCCGATGGCCGCGTTCACCCGGATCGCGTTCTCGAAATTCTCGCGCGTCAGGATCTTCGACAGCTTCAGGTCTTCGTTCACCATCTCGACGATGCGCATGCCGGACATGTGGGCCAGCACGTAGCGGCGCGCATCCACCGCCGGAATCGCGGCATTGTGCGGCAGCGAGGTGCCCAGGGCTTCGGCCATGCAGGCCATGGTCGAGGCGGTGCCCATGGTGTTGCAGGTGCCGGCCGAGCGCGAATGGCCGGCTTCGGCCGCGAGGAAGTCGTGCATCGTGATCTGGCCGGCCTTGGCCTGCTCGTGCAACTGCCAGACGGCGGTGCCGGAACCGATGTCCTTGCCGTTCAGCTTACCGTTGAGCATGGGGCCGCCGGTGACGACGATGGCCGGGATGTCGACGCTGGCCGCGCCCATCAGCAGCGCCGGAGTGGTCTTGTCGCAGCCGACCAGCAGCACCACGCCATCCATCGGATTGCCGCGGATGGACTCTTCGACGTCCATGCTGGCCAGGTTACGGGTGAGCATGGCGGTCGGGCGCAGGTTCGATTCGCCGCTGGAAAACACCGGGAATTCGACCGGGAAGCCGCCCGCCTCCAGGATGCCGCGCTTGACGTGCTCGGCGAGTTTGCGGAAATGGGCGTTGCAGGGAGTCAGTTCGGACCAGGTATTGCAGATGCCGATGATCGGCTTGCCCTGGAATTCATGGTCGGGAATCCCCTGGTTCTTCATCCAGCTCCGGTACATGAAGCCGTTCTTGTCCTGGGTACCGAACCACGCCGCCGAGCGCAGCGTGGGTTTTTTCTTTGTGTCGGACACCTTGTCTCTCCTGTCATCGTCCCTTGCCGGGCAAGCCCGGCGATGACAGCAGTCTAAAGAAGGGTCAGATAACTTTCCAATCACATTTTTGCGTTAATCGATGCCAATTCATGCATCGGTCAGCACGCCAAAACGCTGTTCCGGCAAGCCGCGCACGCCCAGCCGGCAGGAAAATACGCCGCCGGAATCCGGCGCGGCCGCCAGCGCGGCATCCGCCAGGCCGACCGTGGCCGAGGTCAGGTAGAGCACGTCCAGCCCAGGACCGCCGAAGGCCGGACAGGTCGGCTGCGGCGCCGCCAGCGCCAGCGTGCGCTCGATGCTGCCGTCCGGGGCGAAGCGCACCACCAGTCCGGCGCCCCAGCGCGTATTCCACAGATAGCCCTCGGCATCGACGGTCGAGCCGTCCGGACCGCCCGGCGCGGCATCGGCGGCGGCGAACTGGCGCGGGTTCGA
>Ga0308163_10001563_pt1 | contig 24227 bp, 21 predicted proteins | sample PhyTR1_FD_201037 | JGI IMG/M metagenome (GOLD analysis project Ga0308163, IMG submission 201037) | Phyllosphere microbial communities from UC Gill Tract Community Farm, Albany, California, United States - DLSLT.R1 | ecosystem: Host-associated > Plants > Phyllosphere > Unclassified | place: USA... | reverse complement strand
GAGATTTGGGTTCATCTATTGCCGTCTAAGGTTTGACGCGAAGGAAATGCACAAACGTGGCTGCGGGGGCGGTCATGAGCAGGCGGGTCTGTCGCTGTCCGCCGGTACGCTGGATGCAGGCGTCAGCCACTATAACCCGCCGCGCGGCGGGCGAAGACACCTTGAGGGCATACGGACTGGGAGCCTACTGGACACACTTCGGTCCGTCGGGCTGGTATCTGGATGGCGTGTTTCAGGTCAATCGCTTCGACATCAAAGCCAGACCCAACGAGTTGGGCAATCTCAACACCCGCGGCTGGGGCTACACCGCTTCGCTGGAGAACGGCTACCCGTACGAGGTCGAAAAACACTGGTATGTCGAGCCTCAGTTGCAAGCGATCTACAGCCACGTCGACCTCGAAAGCAGCGATGATGTCGGCGCCAACGTCAGATTCAAGGACGTCGAATCGCTGGTCGGGCGTCTCGGCGTTCGCATCGCGAAAGATTGGAATACCGACGGCAACGACAAGCGCGCACGGCGCACCAATGGCTGGATCCGCCCCAGCATCTGGCACGAATTCAAGGGCCAACCGAAGACCAAGTTCTCGTCACAGTCGGGTTATATCCCGTTCGAGTCGGATATCCAGGGCACATGGGGCGAACTCAACCTGGGCGTTGATTACCAGGCCAGCGAACGCGCCACGGTCACCGTATCGGCCGGCTATCGCGAGGGCTTTGACGGCGACAGCCATGGCTACGATGCAATGCTGGGCTTCAAATTCAACTTTTGAAGGTGCTCTGGATGGTCATGCCGATTTGCGCTCGATCCATGTCGCGCGCAAAAAACCGTTCTGGATGACACAGCCGGCTTTGTGGGTGCGTTCCCAACCTGTTTCCCTTAGTCGGTCGTGTCTGACTTTATTGCGGTATTGAAGCGGACGGCCAGCAGCGCCCTCAAAGGTCTAATTCCAGCACAGGTTTAAAGCGGCGGGCGTTGAAGTGTCACCCATGCTTTCACGCTGGGACGCTGCCACTGGCGTTGCGCATATTCCACGAGCGCCGGGGGCACTTCATCGCCATTCAGTATTAGCCGATTGAGCATGAGCGCGAGATCAACATCGGCTATCGACCATTCGCCGAACAAATATTCCGCATCGTCCTTGAGGAGTGCTTGCGCCGCCTTGAACAACTTGTCGGCTGCCACGTTGGCGGTCGGTGACAAGGGGCCTGATTTCTCGCCGTAGAAGACGACGAGAGTCGAGCGCTCTTGCCGGATGGGCAGCAGGTCGCTGCGGATCCACGCTTGAACCTGCCGCGCTTTTGCAAGCAGCCGCACATCGTGCGGATAGATCGGCACTTGGGGATAAGCGTTTTCGAGATATTCAGTAATCGCAGAAGATTCGGACAAGGCAAAGTCACCCTCCAACAGGGTCGGGACCCTTTGGGTTTGCGAGAGAGCCGCGTAGCCATCTGCCTTATTCTCCAAGGCCTCAAGGTCGACAGTACTCATCTCGAAATCGATGCCTTTCTCAGTCAGTGCGACAAAGACCGACATGGCGTAGGGGCTGGTGAATTGCGAATCAACGTATAAGCGCAGTGGGTTCACAGGCGGGTCTCCATATGCAGAAGGCTGCACCCTACGAGATCTGGAATCGATAGTGAAATCAATGATTTTCATGGGGGCATTCCTGGTCGGAATGCGCAAAATCGCGATTCAGATGCGTCGTTGGAGACACGGCAGACACTCGTCACCCATCGGCGGCGCTGTCCGCTTTTGGCCCAGAGTGTGTAAATACGCCGATCAAAAAATGAAGCACGCGCTTCTATGAGAAATCTGAAACGATCCGTTAGGTCTACGGAGCAAGACTTCGCGTAGAACGCAGTTTTTTGATCATGTTTCGACCTATTCGGTCTTGGCGGGAGTTTTTACACAGCCAGGGCCGATTGCTGTCCTTCGCACACCTGATTGAAGGTGACGCTTATTTGGGGCTTTTTCTGAAGCGGAAATCCGTACGTGCCAATATCCAGCCTTTCGTAATACGCCACCAGCTGTGAATCTGCCGCAGATTGAAGCTTCGACGACGAGTGCAGCGCCGAGGCGTCAGAGCTGTTCATTGGGAGTGGCCTGGTGAATTGGCTGAGCCTCAATAACAGTAAAAAAACCCAGCCTACGCTCGATCCCCCCAAACGTGCGATCACGTGTCTGGACAGAATCGCGCGTTGCCGATCAAGGCTGCTGAATGCTCGGTTGCAGAGCGCTGATCGTACGCAACGGGCCGCTTCAGCCAACGTGAAAGCGCCTCTGCAACGTCTTGCATATCGTCTACAAAGGTGTGAGTTCGCTAGGCCAGCACAGAGATCACCTGATGTCGATGCGCGATTCAGGCAGTTATCTTCAGCGATTTAAAATACGCGCTTAATGGGACTGTCCTGGCGGTTGATCATTTATTCAGGGTCCTTCATTCGATGTTTATGCAACCCACCGCTTGGCGTCGAGTGTTAATACAGCACTATACGTTGGTTTAGATACCCTGCTCTATGGGGTTATTGCCGAGTTATGTCGTGCGGGACTAGTCTGTTACCCAGCAGTTGAGTGTCCGAGCCGTTATACGTGCAAGTTAAAGGGGGCGTTTGTTAGTCAGCTTTATTCGCCTGGATTTAAACGTATTGGACAAAAAGACTGAGCGCGTCAGGTTCAACGACCTGTTTCCTCGCGTTGGCATTCAGCCGATTCAATCACTGGGTATGAATCATCATGGAAAATCAACAATCCGTTGCGCATGGGTTACTTGTCGGCGCCAGTCGCCTTGAAAACCTCGGTATTCATTTGATTCGGCTCGGTGTCGCGATCATCTTTTTATGGATAGGCGCCTTGAAGTTCGTTCCCTATGAGGCCGACAGCATCACGCCGTTCGTGGCTAATAATCCGGTCATGTCTATGTTCTATGCACACCCGGACCAATATAAAGAGCATCTTACTCACGAGGGCCAGCTTGATTCGGCCAAGCGGGAATGGCAGACCGCCAATCATACTTATGCTTTTTCCAAAGGGTTGGGGACCGTAGAAATTCTGATCGGTCTGCTGGTGCTCTCCTACCTGTTTTCTCGCCGGCTCGGCATGGTTGGTTCTGTGTTGGCGTTTTTGACGCCGTTGGTGACGTTGTCCTTTCTCATCACAACGCCCGAAGCGTGGGTAGAGAGTACGGGCGACGCCGAGTTCGGATTTCCCTACCTGTCAGGCGGCGGAAGACTGGTACTCAAAGACGTCCTGATGCTGGCCGGGGCCGTCGTCATGATTGCTGATTCCGCACGTCAATTGCTGGTGCCAAGAACGATCCCTGTTCTGTCGCCTGCACAGGGTATCTGACCCTCGCGATTTTTCAGGTGCATCTATCGCTGCCTACGGAACCTACGAGAAAGGGAACTGCATCGTGAAGCCTCCTGACTTGAGCATCCTAAATCCTGAGCTTGCAACTGTGTGCCAGGCGTTCGCCGTGCCAGACCGGGTGGCTGCCTCGTGGAGCGAAGTGAGTTTCCTTGGGAAGGGATGGCAGGCATCTCTGGACGTTGACGGAGATCGTCTGGCGTTCTGGATGTATGGCTGCGGGCCGGTCATTTTGCTGATGCACGGCTGGTCCAGTCGGGGGTCCCATCTGATGGGGTTCGTAAAACCGCTGATTGCAGCAGGGTTTTCTGTTGCCGTGCTCGATGCGCCGGGCCACGGTCACTCCAGTGGGGCAGGGTCCAGCGTGATTCATGCGGGCAAAGCGGCCTTGAAGCTGGCGGGGCATCTGGGCGATGTCCATGGAGTCATCGCTCATTCCGCCGGCTCCACTGCGGCGCTCTGGGCACTGTGCAATGGATTATCGGTCAAGCGAAGTGTTCATGTTTGCGGGCCCAGTTCGATGACCACCGTCGTTTTGGAGATCGCCCGTGCTCACTGTCTGAATGACCGGCAAACGGCGGAGTTTTGCGCGTGGGTGGAAGCATTCATGGGGGTAACCCTGGCGTCGATCGACCTTCCGGCACTGGCCGTGGGGCTCAAGCACTCGGGGCTGATCGTTCATGATGGTGATGACCGTGTCGTACCGGTCGCTCAATCCCGGGCGCTGCATGGGGCGTGGAAACGCTCCACCTTGATTGAGACCCGCGGGCTCGGTCATCGCCGCATTCTTACTAACGCTCACATTATCGGATGCGCAGTCAGGTTCATGATGCCAACCGATCATGAGCTTGAGAGGCAGGGCTGAGCGCCTGGCCAGATCACTGCTTCGGAATCGATTCCTGAGCAAGTAAACGTTCGCTCTTTTCCAGTTCCCGCGACTGTTGATCACCTCCGTCTACTTGGGCGGATCGCGGGAACTGTTTTTTTTGCGCTAAAGACCCGCACCTCGCGAGTCGACAGGTTGTAGATGACCCGCAATAACGTATGGACCTGCCCGAACACTTGCCCTGCACCCGCTATCGTTATGGGCGACGCATCATCAGCAACGCGACGATCACCGCCAGTGCAGCGATGAGGGTGGCGATGATGCCAATCGAGCCCAGGCCGAAGTGACCAATACCGATACCGCCAAAGATGGCGCCCAGGCCGATGCCGGCGTTGGCTGCGGAGATGTTCATGGAGGCGGCCAGTGCTTGAGCATGCGCGCCGGCTTGCATGACCCGAACCTGGCATACGACGAACAGTGCGGTGTATCCAATTCCCCACGCGACCAACGCGACGATCAGCCACGTGTGGTTCGCCGCCAGAGGGACCGCCGCGAGCATGCCTGCCCCGGCCAGCACCAGAAACAGCACCATCGCGGCGAGGGGCTTGCGGTCGACCATGCTGCCACCCAAGTGGTTACCGACCATGCCGATCGCGCCGAAGCCCATCAGCCACCAGCCCACCTGGCTTGCAGCAATGCCACCCAGTCGCTCAAGAATGTCAGCCAGGTAGGTGTAAGCGGTGAACAGCGAGGTGAAGGTCAGGATCGACAGCAACAGATGAGCCAGGAAGCGTGGTTGGCGCAGGATCGCTGTTTGTTTCTGATCCGGGTGCGCACTGGCGGAGACCGGCAACTGAGGCATCACAAGGTGCATCAGCACGCCGATGAAAAAGGAAATCGCCGCCAGAATCCAGAAGCTTCCGCGCCAGCCCACCGAGTCGGCCGCCAGCGTGCCCAGCGGCACGCCAAATACCAGCGCGGCCGTAATACCCAGGTAGACCCGGCCCACGGCCTTGCCCGATTGACCAGGACCTGCGAGCTGTCCTGCGGTTTCGCTGGCTGTTCCCCAGAACACCGGCAATGCCAGCGCCGGGATGAACCGTGCCAGCGCCATTATCCAGATGTTAGTGGAGACCGCCGCCAGGACGTTGGAGGCGGCGAAGACCATAAGGATCAGGGTGAACAGCTTCTTGCGCTCGACGTGGGCGAGCCTGGCGGTGAGGACGGGCCCGAACAGCATGACGGTGAACGCGAACAGGGTGACCACCTGGCCTGCCAGGGCGATGGAGATGTTCAGGTCTCGGGACAGGGCAGGCAGCAGACCGACGATCAGGAATTCGGTGGTGACGATAATGAAGGCCGCGACCGCCATGATCAGGATCTGAAGCCCGGAACCTGAGGTTTCAGCAGGGTTCAGCGTGGCGCTTGCCGTGGATGGGGACTGCATGGTGCTTAACTCCAAACGGATTTCGGCATAGCCTATTCGAGAAATAGTGTTTTATCTTGGCTGGTTTTTACCGAGTGAATGGAATCAGATTCACTAATTGGGGTGGCTATGTTTTCTTCCGAACGGCTCAAGGGCATTGATGTGTTCGTCATCGTCGCCGACATGGGCAGCTTCACTGCGGCGGCGGAACGCCTGAGCCTCACCAACTCGGCCGTCAGCAAGAGCATCGCGCGACTGGAAGGGCGGTTGGGTACGCGGTTGTTTCAACGCACCACGCGTCGATTGTCGCTGACGGAAGCCGGGGAAACCTTCTACCGCACCTGCACCACAGTGCTGTCCGATCTGGAGGAGGTTGAGATTGCACTGACGTCGACGCAAACCGAGCCGCAAGGCAAGGTCCGCATCGATTTGCCCGCTTCCTATGGCCGCTTGCACGTTCTGCCGCTGATCCTCAAGTTCATGAAGCTGCACCCGCGACTCTCGCCCCATGTGTCGTTTTCGGACCGTTACGTGGACCCGGTACACGAAGGTATCGATATTGTCGTAAGGATCGGCGGCTCCGATGCGTGGCCCTCGTCCATAGGTCATCAGTTTTTTGGCACCCAGACACTCATTTTTTGCGCGTCGCCTGACTACCTGGAGCGCTACGGGGAGCCGACTTCGGAAGCCGATCTGGACGGGCACCAGTGCGTGGGCTATGGGCAGAACGATGGCATGACCATCCCGTGGTATTTCAAAGGCCGACAACCGGGCGACCGGGAACGCAGGATCATTCATCCCCACATCGCCGTGGGGGACGGGGAGGGTGAGGTTATGGCCGTTCTGGCCGGCCTAGGCATCGCACAATTACCCACTTGGCTGGTTCAAACGCACTTGAGCAGCGGCAGACTGATTGAAGTACTGCCGCATCTCGCCACCGAAGGCCTGCCGATGAACCTGGTATGGCTCAAGAGTCGTGAGACGCTGCCCAAAGTGAGCGCGTTGATCGCGTACCTGAGCGCCCATCTCACGCCCGACGGGCGACGCTGATTGCCTGCTCCGTCATTCGTACCCCGGTGTGGCGAAGATCGCGCCGGCTCAGTAATGAGTCGGCAGACGATTACCGAGCTTTCGGATCTACGTTGATGAACGAAATTGTAGAATCGCTGAACGTCCGATGAGTTGCAGATCAAAAAACGAAGCCGTGCCCCAGTTCGCTCTCCATCCACTCCAGAAACCGTCTTACACGCGGAAAGCTGGAGTGGGCCTTCGGAAATACCAGGTGGTGCGCTGCCACCGGAGCACTCAACGATTCGGGTGATACTTCCACCAGATCTCCGGACGCCAGGTACTTCTGCGCAAGCAGCGAGCTTTCAAGCGCGAAGCCCAGCCCGTGGCTCGCGGCTTCGAGGGTCATGTAGGAGCGATCGAAGCTCAGCGCATAGGGATTCTCCGGGCGTGCCAGACCGTGTTGGGCAAACCAGGCGGGCCACTTCAGCAGCGTCGCTTCCGAAAGGATCAACTCACAGTCCAGCAAATCCGCTGCGGCGCTGATCGGTCTGCGGGCGAGTAATTTGGGCGCGGCCAGCACCGCGAAGGTTTCGTTGCGCACGGTGCGCACTTCATAGCTGGGCCAGTTCGGAACGCCGTGACGGATGTCCACGTCGATCTTGTCCCGGCTGAAGTGCAGGGATTCGTATGAACACGAAAGGTTGATCTGGATGTCGGGATGGCTCACACGAAATGCCTCCAGCCGAGGCATCAGCCACAACAGCCCGAAGCTGGGCGAGGAGTGCAATCGCAGGCAATCGAGACTGACGTCGCTGGTGGCGCGCTCGGTCGCAATCGCCAGGCTGTGCAGAAGGCCGGAAATCTCCTTCAGGTATTGCTCGCCCACCGGCGTCAGCGTCACGCCCCGGGCGTTACGGACGAACAATTGGCGACCGATCATTGCTTCAAGATTGGCCAGTTGATGGCTCACGGCCGAGGGCGTGAGGTCCAGCGCTTCGGCCGCTCTGGCGACGTTGCCGAACCGTGCCGTCTGCTCGAAGGCCTGAATTGCTCTCAAGGGTGGGAGCGGTGGTGAGGCTTCGCCGCCAGTGGACATGGTTGAGGACTCCTTTTGTTCTTCTTGTGATTCGGCGGTTTCTATTCAAGCACTCCTGCGACGGTCCTGACGAGGGCTGAATTTTTTTCAGCATCCAATGACTGTTGCGTTATTGCTCGCCCTGACCTCGAAGACCAAGCTGACGCCATCGATTCCCAGGGATCGAAGCCACCCAAAATCTCATAAAAACAATCAGAGGTTTCGCTCATGCTTCTTCAGGGCAAAGTTGCAATCATCACGGGTGCAGCATCCGCACGTGGTATCGGTCGGGCCACTGCGGCCACCTTCGCTCAGCACGGGGCAAAGGTCGTCATTCTCGACCTCGATGCAGCCGCCGCACGTGACGCCGCAGCGTCGCTGGGCGAAGGTCATCTCGGACTCGCTGCTAACGTCGCCGACGAGGCGCAGGTCAACAAGGCCGTCGCCCAGGTCATCGAGCACTTCGGCCGTATCGACGTGTTGATCAACAATGCCGGTATCACCCAACCCCTCAAGACCCTCGACATCCGTCACGCGGACTACGACAAAGTGCTCGATGTCAGTCTGCGCGGCACGTTGTTGATGTCCCAGGCGGTCATTCCGCTGATGCGCGAGCAGTCTTCGGGCAGCATCGTGTGCATGTCCTCGGTGTCCGCGCAGCGTGGCGGCGGTATCTTCGGCGGTCCTCACTACAGCGCCGCGAAAGCCGGTGTGCTCGGTCTGGCCAAGGCCATGGCTCGCGAACTCGGTCCTGACAACGTGCGCGTCAACTCAATCGCCCCCGGCTTGATTCACACCGATATCACCGGCGGCCTGATGCAGGATGAGCGCCGTCACGCGATTATCGACGGTATTCCGCTGGGCCGTCTGGGTGAGGCGCAGGACGTGGCCAATGCGGCACTGTTTCTGGCCAGTGACCTGTCCTCTTACCTGACAGGCATTACGCTGGATGTTAACGGCGGCATGCTGATTCACTGACGACAAGTGGCCGGGCGATCCGCCCGTATTGTTCTGGATCAACGATTCGCCGGGCCATGCGGCCTGGCGGTCTATAAAAACAAGAGATCAGATCATCATGATTACCACTATGACGCTCGACGCGGCATCGGCCGTGCGCTCGAATGCTTATCGCAAAACCGCCTGGCGCCTGATGCCATTCCTCATGCTGTGCTACCTCTGCGCGTACCTGGATCGGGTCAACGTCGGCTTCGCCAAGCTGCAGATGATGAATGACCTGTCGCTCAGCGAGACCGTTTACGGGCTCGGCGCCGGCATGTTCTTTCTCGGTTATTTTCTCTGCGAGGTCCCAAGCAACCTGATCCTGCACAAAGTCGGCGCTCGTCGCTGGATCGCACGCATCATGATCTCGTGGGGGATCATCTCGGCACTCTTCGCGCTTGTGGAAACGGCATGGCAGTTTTACGCGTTGCGGTTTCTGCTGGGGATTGCCGAAGCGGGTCTGGCCCCTGGCTTGCTGCTCTACCTGACTTACTGGTTCCCGTCATACCGCCGGGCAAAGATGACCGTGCTCTGGTTCGTGGCCATCCCGTTGTCGGGCATGATCGGCGGCCCGTTGTCAGGCTGGATCATGAACCACTTCGCGGGCATGCACGGCTGGGCCGGCTGGCAGTGGATGTTCCTGATCGAGGCCATTCCAACGGTGATCGTCGGGCTGCTGGTGCTGACCTATCTGAAAGACGGCGTGCATCAGGCGTCCTGGCTCACGGACGACGAAAAGGAGCTGGTGAAAAAGGAGCTGGCGGAAGACAACAGCCGCAAAGTGACCCATGCGTCCCCGCGCGAATTCATCCGTGATCGCCGTCTCTGGTTGTTGGCTTGCATTTATTTCTGCGTGGTCATGGGGCAGTACGCAATCACGTTCTGGCTCCCGACGCTGATCCGTAACGCCGGTGTGTCCGACCCGCTGCACATTGGGCTGGTGACCAGCCTGCCGTACCTGTGCGCCATCGTCGCGATGCTGTTGATGGGCCGCAGTGGAGACAAACACCGCGAGCGCCGCTGGCACCTGGTTGCACCCATGGTCGCTGGCGCCATCGGCCTTACGCTGGCGGCGTTAATGGGCGGCAACCTGGTGTTCTCAGTGCTGAGCCTGTGTCTGGCGGCAGCAGGCGTGCTGTCTGCGTCTTCACTGTTCTGGATGTTACCCACCACGCTACTGGGCGGGGTATCGGCGGCAGCCGGCATCGCGGGCATCAACAGCTTCGCCAATCTCGCAGGTTTCTGCTCGCCCTATCTGATCGGCTGGATCACGACCACGACCGGATCAAGTGCCATTGGTATGTATCTGATCACCGCCGTGCTGTTTATCGGCGCAACCCTGGTGCTGCGTATTCCGGCCGCGTCGGTCAATCGTTGAGTCAATGGAGTCTTCTCAAATGACGATTCATGCATCAAACACCCGTCTCGCGTCACTGACCGAGCGCGCTTACAACATTCGTCGTCATGCATTGCGCATGGGGCAGGTTCAGGGCCAGGGTTATGTCGGGCAGGCGTTGGGCGCCGCCGATCTGCTGGCCGTGTCGTACTTTCACGCGCTGCGCTATCGGCCGGAAAATCCCGAGTGGGAAGGGCGTGACCGCTTTTACCTCTCCATCGGTCACTACGCGATTGCCCTGTACGCCGCGCTGCTCGAGGCGGGCGTCATACCGCTGGATGAGTTGGAAACCTACGGTTCGGACGACAGCCGTCTGCCGATGTCGGGCATGGCGGCTTACACCCCGGGCATGGAAATCACCGGCGGGTCGCTCGGGCACGGCCTGGGGATTGCGGTGGGCGCTTGCCTGGGGCTCAAGCGCAAAGCGTCCGACGCGTTCGTCTATAACCTGCTCTCCGACGGTGAGCTGAACGAGGGCTCGACCTGGGAAGCCGCCATGTCGGCCTCGCACTGGAAGCTCGACAACCTGATCGCGATCATCGACGTGAACAACCAACAGGCGGACGGACGTTCCAGCGAGGTGTTGGCGTTCGAACCCATCGTGGATCGTTGGCAGGCATTCGGCTGGTTCACTCAGCGGGTGGACGGCAACGACCTGCACGCGCTGGTCGACGCTTTCGACGCCGCGCGCAACCACGCCGGCAGCCAACCTCGGGTGATCATCTGCGACACCAAAATGGGCAAAGGCGTGGATTTCCTCGAAACCCGCGAAAAGACCCACTTCATCCGCGTCGATGAAAACGAATGGGATCTGGCATTGCAAAACCTTCAGGTCGGGAGCGACAAATGAGCACGGTAAACACGCCGCAAAGCGGCAAAAAACGCCTGACGACCTCGGCCATGATCGCGTCGATTGCCTCGGAAGGTCAGGCCACCCGGTCTGCGCCGTTCGGCCACGCGCTGGCGGCGCTGGCGGAACAACGCCAGGACATCATCGGTATGTCGGCCGATCTCTCGAAATACACGGACCTGCACATCTTCGCGAAGGCGCACCCGGACCGTTTCTACCAAATGGGGATGGCCGAGCAACTGCTGATGAGCGCCGCCGCAGGCATGGCGCGCGAGGGCTTCACACCGTTCGCCACGACCTACGCGGTGTTCGCGTCGCGGCGTGCCTACGACTTCATCTGCATGGCGATTGCCGAGGAAAACCTCAACGTGAAGATCGTCTGTGGTCTGCCCGGACTCACCACCGGTTACGGCCCCAGTCACCAAGCGACCGATGATCTGGCGATCTTCCGCGCCATGCCCAATCTGATGATCGTCGACCCCTGCGATGCGCTGGAGATCGAGCAGGCCGTGCCGGCCATCGCCGCTCACCAAGGCCCTGTGTATATGCGTTTGCTGCGCGGGAATGTGCCGGTCGTACTGGACGAGTACGGTTACACGTTCGAAATCGGCAAGGCGAAGACCCTGCGCACGGGCAACGATGTGCTGATCATTTCCACCGGCCTGATGACCATGCGCGCCCTTGAGGCGGCCGAGAAGCTGAAAGCCGATGGTGTCGACGTCGCGGTGCTGCACGTGCCCACGGTCAAGCCACTGGATGAGCAGACCATTCTGGCTGAAGCGCGTAAATCCGGACGGCTGGTGGTGACGGCCGAGAACGCGTCGATCATCGGTGGTCTGGGCGAGGCGGTGGCGGGGCTGTTGATGCGAAATGGCGTGACACCGACCTTCCGCCAGATTGCATTGCCGGATGCATTTCTGGACGCGGGCGCGCTGCCGACCCTGCATGACCGTTACGGCATCTCAACCGACGCGGTAAGTGCTCAGATAAAAGCGTGGCTATAAAAACCGCTCGACCATTCGAAACCGCCCTTTAGGGGCGGTTTTTTTGAGTCTGTCGGGAGTGAACGACCGCTCCAACGGCGCACGCTCAAGGGGTGTCGGTCCCGGCTCAGTTCTGCCAGCACGCCGGGTAACGTTTGCACACGTCAAAGCGCTGGTCCAGATCGGCCATGCGTGCCTGATGCGCGCTGAGTGCTTCTCTCTGGAGTTCCCGCTGGGTCCGGTAGTAATACTCCAGCATCGTGTTGTTGGTGGTCATCGCCTTGCTGCGGTCGGCGGTCTCACTGTCCGGCAGCAGTTCCTTGATCGCCGGGGTGTCGAGCAGACCCAATTGGTTGCTGTAGTAATCCTTGTACAGCTGCAGCGAGCGCGCCTGGGTACTCGCCACATCGTCAGCCGACTGCTCCAGGTTGTGGCGGTATTCGGCCCAGTAGGCGTCCGGCAGGATAAAGCCCAGACGCTGTTTGCGTTCCTCGATTCCCTTATCGAACAAAACTGCCTGCGAAGAGGTGTCAGTGGGGGCGGGCCTCATCTTGGCGATAACGCTGGCGTCGACGATTTGAGCGATCAAGGCCGCACGCTCTGCTGACTGCGGTTGTGCCTGGGTGGTTTTGGGGAAAATCGGGTTGCTGCCAGCGCAGGCGGGCAGGCCTTTGTTGGTCAGTTCGATGGGCGAGCGCACCGCTTTCCCGTCGATCTCGCGCAGGCGGTTAAGCGTGACCAGGCAATTGTTCCCCATGTAGCGGAAGTTCGCTTCGTACTCGCCACCGCTCTGCGGTGTGAAGTTGAATGCGACGGTGCAGACACTGGCGGAGCCCAGGGTATTGGCACGAACAAACAACGCGTGACCTGGTTGCAGCCGCACCTCCAGATAAGCCTTGGCATCGTTTGGCGCAGGAACGCTCATGTCTGCGCGACGCCGGGTGTTGGCGGTGAACAGGTTGTTGAGCAGGCCAGTGGTCTGTCCGCCGCAATGGGCAGCGTCGAACACATCCAGCGTCGAATTTTGATTGCTGCTGATAAAGCGCAGCTTTGCCGCGTCGGGCTCAGTGGCGTCTGGGAAGGAGCCGTTGATACTGCACCCGCTGATGGAAAGCGCGGCGATGCTGGCGGCGCCAAGCACGCGCCATTGGAAGAAATCGAACATGTTGATATCGTCCTTGATTCACAGGAAGGCGAAAGGCCGCCATCCTAATGAAGGCGGTCACCGTCGTCTAGCGCGCCTGTTCCACCATCGTTTTGCTTGATTTTGCTTTTTCTTCACTGAGGTAACGGAATGCTTTGCTCGCACCACATCGTTGCAATTGGCCTGATCGGACTCTTGGCCGGTTGCTCGCAAATGCCCACTGAGATGGCATTGGATTCGACCACGTATAACGCGCAAAACGCCGGCCTTGTGGTCGGCGCGTTGATAGAAGGTGGCCCTTACGGTACCTACCTGGAGTTCCAGGACATCAACAGTCACAAGACCTATGGCTGGGGCCCCAAGGACGATTACTCGGCGTGGTTGCCCGCCGGTGAATATAAAGTCACTCGCCTGGGTCACCGTCGCGGGGTCATGGGCCCGTATTCCAGACCCCTGCGGTTCACCGTCAATCAAGGGAAGCTCAATTACCTTGGGGAGATGGTTTACGACTGCTCGTCCGTCGCTCAGCCGGTGGCGGTCTACGGCGTAATGAACTGCGGGTTTCTCGCACTGGGCGAATGCAGCGTCCCTCGCGCCAGCGTGAACGTGTGCGTCGTGGACCGGCAGGACCAGGCGATCAAGCATTTCTTGCAACAGCACCCGGAGCAATCCCGGTTACCCGTGCAAAACGCGGTCATGTCGCGACGTTAGTCAGCATCCTTTAGGCAGTGAAAGCGCCTCCGGCGTGATCGCTGCCAGCCGCCTGAATCGTCACGAAATCCTCGACGCTGCGCTGGGCCTGCTCGCCAAGCACAGTCGGGGCAGGCCTCGGCACTCATGGCGCCGACGTTTTACTTCACCAATAACCCCTGATATGGATTAGCGGTGATGCGGCCACGACCCGACTTCCCTAAACTGGCGTCCGAATCCATTGGCACCCGGCGCAGGCAGGCTTTCATGTCGCCGTCCAGAACAGGTAATGAGAATGCAGCCCGTCTCGCTGAACCGCTTTTTTGTTGGACTGCTTGTCCTGATGTCGCTGTGCGTCAATCTGCCAGCCTTCGCTCAATCGAGTCCTGCTTCCGATAACGAACTCAACGCGCTGCAGGCCCCCGCCGAGGGCCCGACGCTGGAGCAGCTCAACGATCAACTCGATCAGATCCGGCAAAAAGTGTCGGGCAGCGCCAATGACGACGGGCTCTCGGACTTACGTCAGGCTGCGCTTCAGGTGCAGAAGCAGGCCGATACGCTCACCGCCCAGCAAGCCACCAGCATTGAACACCTGAACGACCAACTGAACATTCTCGGGGCGCCACAGCCCGACGAGCCGCCTACCATCAGCAGCCAGCGAAAAGCGCTGACCGCGAAGAAAAACGCGCTGGTGGACGATCAGCGTCAGACCAACACGCTGAGCCAGTCGGCTCGCGATCTGGCCAGCCAGATTTTCAGCTTGCGCCGCAGCCTCTTCGACTCTCAGATCACTGCGCGCTCGGCCAGCCCGCTCAGCACGGTGTTCTGGTCAACGATGATCCGCCCGACCGACGACGATCTGGGCCGTTTGCGTGGGCTGTTCGACGATCTCAAGAGCGCCTTCAGCACCGCGCTGGCCCCAGGCAAACGGCTTTTCTTCTTTGGCGTCCTGGTAGGCGCGTTGCTGATCTGGGTCGCAGGCCGGCGTCTGATGGAAAAATTGTTGATCTGGTTGATGATCCGCTGGCTGCCGGAGGGGCGTTTGCGACGCAGTGCGCTGGCGCTGACGGTCGGGCTGACGACCATTCTGACCATCGGCGCTGCCACGTCATTACTGCATTGGGGCATTGACGCCTCTGCTGTACTGAGCGCCGACGTGGTGAACCTGCTTGACCAGATGCAGACGCTGATTATTTTCTGTGCCTTCATCGTTGGCCTCGGTCGCGGGTTGTTGATGCTTCCTCACCCTTCGTGGCGCCTGCCGCAGATACCGAACCCAATCGCCGAGGCCATCGGCCATTTTCCCGTGCTGCTGGCGCTGGCGTTGGTCATCATCGGGACCCAGGAGCGGATCAACAGCGTGATCGCCAGCAGCCTGGCGCTGACTGTGGCGGTAAACGGTCTGACCGCGCTGGCGGTTTCGCTGGTGTTCTTCTTCACCTTGTTGCGCTATCGCCGAACCCGCCGCAGGCTGGGTCTGGAGCGTCTGCCCGGTTTCGCTGGCCTGATTCCGTTCGTGGTGGCGGTCTGGGTGGGGTTCAGCCTGCTGGCATTGCTGGCCGGTTACCTCACGCTGGCGTACTTCCTGACGGTGAAACTGCTCTGGATAAGCGTAGTGTCTGCCACCGGTTATCTATTGATTGCCTGTTTTGGGGATATCTGCGAAACCCTACTGTCGCCCAAGCAACCCGGTGGCGAGGCGCTGGGCAGCGCGCTGGGCCTGTCGCCGCGTCATCAGGCGCAAGCGAGCACGGCGCTCGCGGGCATTGGCCGGACCTTGCTGTTGTTCACCTCGATCGTGCTGGCCTTTATGCCGTCGGGTTCCAGTCCGGGCGAATTGCTCGAAGGCTTTACTCAGCTGGACTTCGGCAACAAACCCCTGGGCGGTCTGGAAATCGCGCCGAGCGACATCCTCTTGGCCATCGGCGTCCTCATCGTCGGAATGCTGAGCATTCGGATCCTCAAGGACTGGCTGGCCGAACGACTGCTGCCGGAAACCAACATGGACGCCGGCATGCGCGCGTCGCTGGTGACGCTGGTCGGTTACATCGGCGTCGTCCTGCTCGCGATCGTCGTGATGTCCACGCTGCATGTCAGCCTCACCAACCTGACCTGGGTCGTGAGTGCACTGTCCGTGGGTATCGGTTTCGGCCTGCAAGCCATCGTGCAGAACTTCATTTCCGGGCTCATTCTGCTCACCGAGCGGCCGGTAAAAGTGGGTGACTGGGTCAGCCTCGCGGGCGTGGAAGGGGACATTCGCCGGATCAACGTGCGTGCGACGGAAATCCAGATGTCCGACCGCTCCACGGTGATCGTGCCGAACTCTCAATTCATCACCCAGAACGTGCGCAACGTCACCATGGGCAATGCACTGGGGGTGGTCGGCATTACCCTGACCCTGCCGCTGGACACCGACGTGCTGAAAATCCGTGAGCTGCTGCTGCAAGCGTTCACCGAACACGAAGCAATACTCGACACTCCTGAGCCCTCGGTGTCCTTCAAGGACCTGACGAACACCGGCGTGATCATCGCCGTCAGCGGCTACGTCAACAGCCCACGCTCGGTAGGCGGCGCCCGCAGCGACCTGCTGTTCACCGTCCTCGGCAGGCTGCGCGAGTTGGGCATTGCGTTGTCTTCGCCGCAGAGCATGGTGCTGGTGACTGAGGGTGGGGAGAAGCTGGTGCAGCCTGAGGGGTGACGTGGAGGGATGGTCTGTAGGGCCGGATGTTCATTCGAGAAGGCGTGTCGTTGGACCGCTTGGGGCGGATAGCAGTTATCGAGCGCAGGGCGCTATCGGGACAGCGTATATAAAAAAGCCGATTTCAATGTCCGATCCAATGAGATCCATCACATCGCTCCGATGAGGGCGAAGCCTGGACGCACAGTATGTGGTTGGTCCCCGGCGGCGTTATCGAATGGCATCGAGTAATCGGATCTACGGCAGATCCCGGGAACGAGTGAGTCCTTACGGCGGCACTCACTCACCCGCGAGATCAGTCGAAGTTGACGGGCTAACTTAATAAAATATGCTGGATTGAGCGTCTATCGGGATCACTGACGGTCAATCGAGAAACAGGGGAGGCTTCGGCAGTTTTTGGTTGTCTTTCGGCTCATGCTGGATCACCAGGGTGGCATGAGTGCTGGCAATAATATCGTCCAGCTTTTTGCCCGAGCTTATTGTTTGGTCGTGATTGTAATTCCATGTAGGCACTTGATTACGTTTATGGTTCTCGGTGAAGTGCCACTGGTCCCCGGACAGAATATACGGGCCTGCATTCTTTAAGTTCAGTAACAGCGCCATGCTCCCTGGGGTATGACCTGGCGTCTGGATGGTCTTGAGTGTACCGTCGCCAAAAAGGTCGACATCGCCATCAATGACCCTGATCCGTTCACGTTTTTTACCCGAGATATGTGAGCTGAACAGGTCCTCCATGATGTAGTGCTCTGACGCCACCTTGGTGTCTGCCATTGCCTCAAGCTCTGCGCGCTGAATGATCAATGTAGCGTTGGGAAAATCGTTGACCTGCCCTGAGTGGTCGAAGTGGGCATGCGACACCGCGACGTACTTGATGTCGTCCGGGCGAAGGCCCAGATCGGCGATCTGCTCAACAACTGTCCGATCGAGTTTGGTTGTAAACGAACCCTCGGTCAGTGGGCCAGCCAGGTATTTTTTTGGCAATCCGGTGTCCCACAGAACCCAGTCCTCACCGTGCTTGATCAAATAGCAGGACATAACAATGTCATAGGACTGTCCTTTATAGAGGCCGGTATCGGACATCAGTGATTTGTCGCCGAGGGTCATGTGCCCACAGTCGAGTCTGTACATTTTGACATCGGGCACAGCCGCAAAAGATTGCCCCATGGCGATCAGAGACAGAGCACCCGCTGCCAGTGTCGACAGAAAACGTTTCATGAATAAACTCCTTAACGTTGGGAAAATTTACGATGAGCAAGGTGTTCTTGAACTACAAAGTTTCGGTAAGTCCGCAAGGGATCGCTATAATCGGTTGGCATAGATGATCCGATAGGTTTGTATGGTCCCTGGTTATTACGTTAGATAGGGGGCGTAATCTACGTACCCTTTTGCTGTGCCCACGTAGAATGTTTCCCGGTCCGGCACTGTCAACGGCCAACCGTTTTTGAGTCGCGCGACGAGATCAGGGTTGCCAATATAAGGTTGCCCGAAGGCGGCGAAATCGATCAGGCCCGCATCAACAAGGTCTTGGGCGCGTTCCAATGTCATGTCACCTGCAAGGATGAGTGCGGTATTGCCCAATACTGTCTTGCAGTGCTTGAGCAAATTGCGCAGCGACTGCTCCTGTTCCGCGCCTTCGCCGCCATTCAGGAAAAAGTGAGATTGATCCATGACATGAACATAAGCCAGGCCGCGGTTGCCCAGACCCGCACACAGCGCGGTATAGGTTTCGTCGATTTGCGGATACACCGGCATGTCATATAACTGGCCATACGGAGAGATGCGATAGCCCACTTTGTCTGCGCCGATTCGTGCGCTGACTGCGTCAACGACTTCGAACGCAAAGCGCAGCCGATCCTCCAGTTTATGAGCGGAGTAGCGGTCGGTGCGATCATTGACCAGAGGGTTCATGAATTGCTCGAACAGGTAGCCGTTTGCCCCATGTATCTCTACTCCGTCAAACCCTGCTGCAATCGCATTCTCGGCTGCTTGCGCGAACTGCTCGACGATGTCTGCGACCTCTTCAGTGGCCAATGCTCTCGGCGTTGACGTCTCAACGAATCCCGTTTCACCGTTCGCGTCATAGGCGTACACAGTCGCGCCTTTGGCGGGCTTGTCGGTAGAGCTAAGTGGAGCCTTGCCGTCTACTTGAAGGGATGTGTGGGAAATCCGTCCAACGTGCCATATCTGAGCAAACATCTTGCCGCCAACGCTGTGCACGGAATCGGTGACAAGCTTCCACCCATCAATTTGCTCCTGAGTGTAGATGCCAGGGTTGTAGAGGTAGCCATGGCCTTCCTTTGAAACTGGCGTTCCTTCAGAAATGATAAGGCCCGCCGTAGCGCGCTGTGTGTAGTACAAAGCCAACTGCTCATTTGCAACCTCAGTGCGCGCCCTGGAACGGGTTAGCGGTGCCATGACGATTCGATTATTGAGCAACAAGCCCTTGAGATCGACGCTTGCGAAGAGATTCACCATTACCTTATTCCTGTGTGGGTGACACGGCTTAGTAGTCGAGCTGATGACCTGACCAACCGGCGGCTGGGAGTCGATTGGCTGACTGATGAACTCAGTCTAGGGTCGTGCTACATTCGCTACAATCCGTCCGCTAGGCAAAAGACTAGTGCTAAAAAAGCATGTCAAAAGGCAGTCATCTGGTCATATTTTGAGCCTGGATTTTCTGGTCGCTCATCTCGCCGCGGAATTTATGAGGTATTCATGCAACTTAAGGCTCAGCGATACCTCGCGATGGTCGCGACTACTGGCAGCTTCTCGGCGACGGCGCGGCATTTCCGAGTACCGGCCTCTTCGGTTTCGAGATTTATCGCGGCACTTGAACAGGAGGCAGGGCAGCAGCTGCTTTACAGGAACACCCGCGGTGTCAAACTGACGGAGGCAGGCGAGCGGTACTGTCTGCAGATCCGCACTGTGCTGGAACTGCTTGATGCTGCCGATGAAGAGCTGGCGGGTAACGTCGGGACTATTCGGGGCACAGTCAGAATCAACGCGCCAGCCACTTTTGGTCGGCTGCATTTTGGGAGGCTGATCATTGAACTACGGTCCCTCTACCCTGAGCTGACTGTCGAACTGACGGTCACCGATGAGATGATCGATCCAGTAAAGGAAGGGGCAGACATCATCTTCCGGATCGGAAATCTGGAGGACTCAGGATTGATAGGTCGTCGGATCTGTGGGCAGCGATACGTTTTGTGCGCGAGCCCGGTTTACCTGAGTCAGCGTGAAGAACCCTATGCCCCAGAGCAACTCAGAGATCACACGTGCCTGGTTCATATCGTAAATGGTGGTGCCGAGCGCTGGTACTTTCGTGGGCCAGAAGGCGGACTGCCCATAATGGTCGATGTGACGGGGCCCATTCGAAGCAGCAACAGTGAGCTGCTCCTGTACGCGGCTCTGGCAGGCGAGGGCGTTGTACTCGTGCCTTCCTGGCTTTTAAAACGAGAAGCCTTTGCGACGCAACAGTTGAAAGTGTTGTTGCCCGATTTTGAGGGGGCAGTGAACGCTCTGCCAAGCCAGATGTATCTGATCTCTCCCGAGAACAAGCTCCGTTCACAAAAGGTACGGGCGGTGTGGGATTTTTTGCTGACAGCAATCGGTTCACCGCCTTATTGGGACCGCGTTTTTTGAGGCTCAATGTCGTTTTCCAGGAGAGTCTCGGCCTTGGCCACACCGATATCGCGTCTCTAATCTGCAGCGATAGAAATGTTCACAGCACGCTGCCATTTTCCTGCTGAATCAAATCGATCAATGCCCGCAAACCATAAGGTATGTGCCGGCGGCCCGAGTAATACAGTGAAAAACCTGGTGCTGGACTGGTCCATTCTTCAAGCACCTTGACCAATTTGCCCTCTTTTATTTCCCTCGCTATGTACCACTCAGGCAGCTGCGCGAGTCCTGCGCCTTGCTTGACCGCTTCCAGCATGAGGAGAGGAGCGTCCATCACCAGTTGTCCGGTCACGTGAACCGGTGTTGGCGCCCCTTGCAACCGAAATTCCCATGGCGACGGAACCCCACTTGGAAGGCGGGCGCGTACGCATATGTGGTCTCTGAGATCGTCAGGAGTCAGAGGCTTCTGATGATTCTGAAAATAAGCAAGCGTGCCTACGACTGCCAGTCGCACTTCACGGGTAAGCGGTACACGAATCATATCCTGCGGTACTCGCTGGCTTACCCGTATGCCCGCGTCAAAGCCCTCAGCAATAATGTCGACCAATTTCCCTTCGGTGGAAATGTCCAGCGTCATTCCGGGATAGCGCTGCAAGAATTTCAGCATGATTGGCTCGAAAATCATCAAGGCTGCGCCGAGTGAGCTGTTGAGGCGCAGTGTTCCTTCAGGTATGGATTTATGCTCGGCAGCCGTAGTCATGGCGCTTTGAATGCTGGCGACGGCCGGCTCAATCTGGCTTACAAATTGATCGCCTGCTTGAGTGAGGGAAACACTTCGAGTTGATCGGTGGAAGAGTCGAACACCCAATCTTGTCTCTAAGTTGGCAACTGCGTTGCTGACCGCTGTTGCAGACATATCAAGGTCTGACGCAGCGGCACGAAAGCTTTTTCTTCGCGCCACCGCCAAGACGACCTCAAGTTCGGTCAGCCCACTTTTGTGCATTATCCTGATTTCCTGAACAGATCATCCGGATTGGATTCTATTATCGAAATTAGTTCGGGTCAGTAGATTGTTCGCTTCTATTCGATGATCTGGAGATCGCATGCGTAGTTTTAATCACGCTTACATAGACGGTAAATTCGTCGCCGTTCATGGCTCGGAGGTTTTGCCGATACTGAATCCGAGCACGGAAGACCCCATTTGCAATGTCACGCTCGCCAGTCGCCGCGATGCGGTCTTGGCCATTGAGGCCGCTCATCGCGCTCAGCAGTGGTTTGGACGTACCAGCAAAGTCGAGCGGATCGAAATGCTTAGACGCCTGTCGACAGCGGTCTTGTCGAATTCCGACCAGATCCGGGACAGCGCTACTGAAGAGTACGGCGGCGTTCTCACGCGAACGCGATGGGTGAGCGAGTATGTATCGCAATGTTTTTCAAACGCTGCGCTGACCTTGGAAGGCTATCAGTTGACCCGTTCGGTGGGTGCTGCAACGGTAGTGATGGAGCCTGTCGGTGTCGCCGCATCGATCGCGCCCTGGAACAGCGTCGCCGGTACAATTTGTAGCAAGCTGGCTTCCGCTATCGCTGCTGGCTGTGCGTCCGTTATAAAGCCTAGCGAAATCAGCCCTCTACAAACTCATGTCCTGACAGAGGCATTACATACTGCCGGTCTGCCCGATGGAATATTCAATGTGGTCGTCGGAAGGGGCCACGACGTGGGAGATGAGTTAAGTACTCACCCAGCCGTCGCTAAGATTTCGTTCACGGGATCCACCTTGACCGGGAAAATAATCGCACGCGCCGGAATCGACACGATGAAGCGCGTCAGCCTGGCACTGACCGGAAAATCCGCATCGATCCTCTTGGACGATGCAGACCTTGAAATTGTGATACCCCAAGTGATCAACGCTGCTTTTATGAACAACGGCCAAGCTTGTATTGCCGGCACTCGACTGCTAGTGCCGCAGGCCCGGCTGGACGATGTCATCAGTGCAGTGCGGGCTTGTGTGGGCGCGTTGCAAACGGGTGACCCCCTTGATCCGAACACATTTCTCGGTCCTCTGGTCAACCGCTCGCAATACGAGCGCGTTCAGACATTCATTCGTCGAGGGCTAGAGCAAGGGGCCCGGATCGTTATTGGCGGAGAGGGCCATCCGGAGGGACTGAACCGCGGCTATTTCGTGAAGCCCACTGTTTTTGCGAATGTGAGCAGCAGCATGGACATCGCACGCGAGGAGATCTTCGGCCCGGTGCTGTCGATCATGACCTACGATAACGAAGATGAGGCGGTCCAGATCGCCAACGGAACGGCCTATGGCTTGCAGGCCTACGTATTCTCGAAAAACAATGAGCGGGGAGTCAGGATCGCCGCCCGGTTGGAGGCTGGAAGTGTACTTGTAAACCGATTCTCCCCCGAACTGTTGGCACCGTTCGGAGGAGTAAAGCAGTCGGGTCTGGGCAGAGAGTTTGGCGTATTTGGCTTAGAGTCCTTTCTTGAGGCCAAGTCGATCGTGGTCTGATCCCAGAGGAAGGGATCTGGGTTTTCTAGATCCCATCGTCACGAACAGAATTCCGCCAATAATGGCAATTACCCCGGCGGTAAGAGAGGGCGTCAGATGCTCGCCCAACAGTGCCACTGACATCAACAGTCCTACGATGGGAACGCCAAGCATCGCCGACGCCATACTGGTAGTTGACAGCCACATGCTCGCAGCATTTACCGCGCAGAAGCAGAACGCGGTTGCTAATGGCCCTACGAACAGGATGACCTCCCACAGCGAGCGCGAACCGTCACCCGTGAACGGGCCTTCAGTGACTCGGGCGATTATTAACAATGGGCCCGAGGCAACAAGCATTTGCCAGGGTGCGAGTTGATAAGCGCTGGAATCACCCTTGTAATACCGCAGGTGGAGGATACATATGGCCCAGCAGAGAGACGCACACAGCAACAGAAGGTTAGCCTTGACGATTAATCCGTTGCTCCAATCGATCGCCAGCGGATTGAACAACACTGCAACCCCCGCAATACCGAGCAGAGTCCCGATAAGTTGTGCCCTCGTCAGTTTCTCATGAAAGAAGAGGACTGCCGCCGGCATCACCCAGAGGGGTGTCGTGTAAGCAAGCACTGCCGATCGTCCTGCCGGGATGTCGGCCATGGCTATCGACCCCAGCACTGTGAAGGCCAGCATTTGTAAAAGCCCGACGCTTAACAGCAACGGCACATCTCGTCGAGTCGGTAAGCGTAGGGTTCTGGTAAGCACCTGCAATGCAAAGAGACACGCAGCGCCCGTGACGAAGCGACTCGCGGAAAACCAGATCGGAGTAATGTGAGAAAGCCCCGTTTTCATGACGGGCCAGTTGGCTCCCCAAATCAGGATCGCGATCAACAGGAGTGCGAGACCGTTCGCTTGCCTGGACCGCAGATTGAACCCGGCATGGCCCATCTGGGGGCAGACCGCTGCGCCAGAACATTGGTCGCTTGCGTTGCGCATGGTGTTCACCTCACTAAAGTTGATAACAAGATTTTAAATGATGGCCGTCAGATTATTTCTCTGTTGATCGTTCCAAACTGGACTTAAACAGCATAAATATTCTTGCAAAAAGCGTCTTTGGAGACAGATCACCCTTTGGATGATTGAGTCGGCCCGATATGCATATTGCCAATCAGTTCTGGGCTGCTGAATCCTTGTCCGATTTCGCGGGTGTTCAGCGGTCATCAGAAGCAAGTTAGTCAGCTGCCCGTTTCTGCCAGGCAGCTGAGGTGGGTCAGCACGTTACTGGGCTGGCCTACGCGCCGGGTCCATGCGGTACACGCGAAGTGGCCATTGGACCTTGGATTTTCCACCATTGAACAGGCCAACCCGGTCGACTTGAGCGGCTGGCAGGTAAATTCGTCCTTGCCGATCGAAAGCGGGCGCGTCGACCCAATGGAGTGCAGGGTCAGAAACGATGGTCTCGGTCTTCCCTGAAACGCTGATGCGCTTGAGCGTGTCGGTTGCCAAGTCGCTGAAATAGAAGTTGCCTTGCTTATCCATCGCCGTACCGCCCACCGGGGGTAGGTCACGCCAGAACTCCACTTTCGTCGCCAGTTGCTCGGGATCAAGATCAGCGTCGTTCAGCAGACGGGTTTCGACCTTGTACCAAG
>Ga0308163_10001562_pt1 | contig 24230 bp, 22 predicted proteins | sample PhyTR1_FD_201037 | JGI IMG/M metagenome (GOLD analysis project Ga0308163, IMG submission 201037) | Phyllosphere microbial communities from UC Gill Tract Community Farm, Albany, California, United States - DLSLT.R1 | ecosystem: Host-associated > Plants > Phyllosphere > Unclassified | place: USA... | reverse complement strand
GGTGCAGATCGCCGGTGGAGATCCGCAGATGCTGGCGGATGCAGCACGTGCCAACGTCGAACTTGGCGCGCAGATCATCGATATCAACATGGGTTGTCCGGCGAAGAAGGTCTGCAACAAGGCCGCTGGTTCCGCACTGTTGAAAGATGAACAGTTGGTGACCGAAATCCTGCACGCGGTAGTCGCGGCAGTCGAGGTACCGGTCACCCTGAAGATTCGCACCGGCTGGGACCGGGCGAACAAAAATGGTCTGACGGTCGCCAGAATCGCCGAACAAGCCGGAATACAGGCATTGGCGGTACACGGGCGGACCCGTGCGGATCTCTACACCGGCGAAGCCGAGTACGACACGATCGCCGCGATAAAACAGGCGGTGTCGATTCCGGTATTCGCCAACGGCGACATCGATTCACCGGAAAAAGCCCGGCACGTATTGCACGCGACCGGTGCCGATGGACTGTTGATTGGCCGGGCCGCCCAAGGGCGCCCATGGATTTTTCGCGAGATAGAACACTACCTGCGCACCGGGGAAAAACTCCCCGCGCTCGCGCTGGCTGAAGTGGAACGCATTCTGCTAGAGCATCTGGCCGCGCTTCACACGTTCTATGGCGACGTGATGGGCGTGCGGATTGCCCGAAAACACGTCGGCTGGTATCTCGCAACCTTGCCGGGCGCCAGGGAATTTCGCGCCCTTTTCAATCGTTTGGAAGATACGGAAGCACAGTGCGCCAACGTTCGGGAATTCTTTGCCGAACGCGATAAAAGCCCGGAAGCAGGGAACGAACAAGAGGTGGCCGCATGACGATGATGACAGAGACTTTAGTGAGTGGAACAACACCCGTGAGCGACAACGTCAATTTGAAACAGCACCTCAACACGCCGAGCGAAGAGGGTCAGACCCTGCGCGGAAGCGTCGAAAAGGCGCTGCACAATTATTTCGCTCACCTGGAAGGTGCTGCCGTCACTGATGTCTACAACCTGGTGCTTTCGGAAGTCGAAGCTCCGCTGCTCGAGTGCGTGATGAACTACGTCAAGGGCAACCAGACGAAGGCGTCCGAGCTGCTGGGGCTGAACCGTGGCACCCTGCGCAAGAAACTCAAGCAGTACGACCTGCTGTAAGCATCCAAAACACAAAAAGCGACCTCACCTCAATGCGGTCGCTTTTTTTGTAGAACTCATTTGCTTTTGATGGAAGTTGAGATGACCGACCAGACTACCCGCCTGCCGATCCGCCGCGCCTTGATCAGCGTTTCCGACAAGACCGGGATCCTTGAATTCGCCCGTGAACTCGAAGCCCTGGGCGTCGAGATCCTCTCCACTGGCGGCACCTTCAAGCTGCTCAAGGACAACGGCGTCGCAGCGGTCGAAGTCGCGGATTACACCGGCTTTGCAGAAATGATGGACGGTCGCGTCAAGACCCTTCACCCGAAAATCCACGGTGGCATTCTGGGCCGTCGTGGTACCGACGATGCCATCATGGCCGAGCACGGCATCAAGCCGATCGACCTGGTAGCGGTGAATCTTTATCCATTCGAAGCCACGGTTTCCAAGCCGGGCTGCGACCTGCCGACCGCGATCGAAAATATCGACATCGGCGGCCCGACCATGGTCCGCTCGGCTGCAAAGAACCATAAGGACGTCGCTATCGTGGTGAACGCGAGCGACTACAGCCAGGTGCTGGAAAGCCTCAAAGCGGGTGGTCTGACCTACGCGCAGCGTTTCGACTTGATGCTCAAGGCGTTCGAACACACGGCCGCCTACGACGGCATGATCGCCAACTACCTGGGCAGCGTCGACCAGAGCGCCGAAACCCTGTCGACCGAAGGCCGCAGCGAATTCCCGCGCACCTTCAACACCCAGTTCATCAAGGCTCAGGAAATGCGCTATGGCGAGAACCCGCACCAGAGCGCGGCGTTCTACGTTGAAGCCAAACCCGCCGAAGTCGGCATTGCCACCGCAACCCAATTGCAGGGCAAAGAGCTTTCCTACAACAACGTCGCCGATACCGACGCTGCACTGGAATGCGTGAAGAGCTTCGTCAAACCGGCCTGCGTCATCGTCAAGCACGCCAACCCGTGCGGCGTAGCGGTCAGCCCGGATGCCGAAGGCGGCATTCGTCAAGCGTACGAGCTGGCCTATGCCACCGACAGCGAGTCGGCCTTCGGCGGCATCATCGCCTTCAACCGTGAACTGGACGCCGAGACCGCCAGGGCCATCGTCGAGCGCCAGTTCGTCGAAGTGATCATCGCCCCAAGCGTCAGCGCCGAAGCTCAGGCCATCGTTGCCAGCAAAGCCAACGTTCGCTTGCTGACCAGCGGCCAGTGGACGACTGATCGTGCAGCGGCGTGGGATTACAAGCGCGTCAATGGCGGCCTGCTGGTGCAGAGCCGTGACATCGGCATGATCACCGCCGACGACCTGAAAGTCGTGACCAAGCGCGCGCCGAGCGAGCAAGAAATCCACGACCTGATCTTCGCCTGGAAAGTCGCCAAGTACGTCAAATCCAACGCCATCGTCTACGCCAAGAACCGTCAGACCATTGGTGTCGGCGCCGGCCAGATGAGCCGTGTGAACTCGGCACGCATCGCGGCCATCAAGGCCGAGCATGCAGGCCTGCAGGTGCAGGGCGCGGTCATGGCGTCGGATGCTTTCTTCCCGTTCCGTGACGGCATCGACAACGCCGCCAAAGTGGGTATCACGGCAGTGATCCAGCCAGGCGGCTCGATGCGCGACAACGAAGTGATTGCAGCGGCCGACGAAGCCGGTATCGCCATGGTCTTCACGGGCATGCGCCATTTCCGTCACTGATACACCGATTAACTGTGGGAGCGAGCTTGCTCGCGAATGCAATCTGCCAGAGACGTTAACGTCGACTGACACACCGCTTTCGCGAGCAAGCTCGCTCTCGCAGGGTTGGCACTCGGCGCACAGACCGTCGACCTGCCAGCGAAACCCACAGAATTAGCGTCATCGAGGTTTGAAAACATGAACGTACTCATCATCGGCAGCGGTGGCCGTGAACACGCTCTGGCCTGGAAGGTCGCGCAGGATCCCCGCATCCAGAAGGTCTTCGTTGCGCCGGGCAATGCGGGTACAGCCATCGAAGCCAAGTGCGAGAATGTCGCCATCGACGTCCTGGCGCTTGAGCAACTGGCTGACTTCGCCGAAAAGAACGTTTCGCTCACCATCGTCGGCCCGGAAGTGCCACTGGTCGCTGGCGTGGTTGATCTGTTCCGTTCCCGTGGCCTTGACTGCTTCGGTCCGACCAAGGGCGCCGCACAGCTGGAAGGCTCGAAAGCCTTCACCAAGGACTTCCTGGCGCGTCACAAGATCCCGACCGCCGATTACCAGAACTTCACCGAGATCGAACCTGCGCTGGCTTACCTGCGCGAAAAAGGCGCACCGATCGTGATCAAGGCCGATGGCCTGGCCGCCGGTAAAGGCGTCATCGTCGCCATGACCCAGGAAGAAGCCGAAGAAGCCGTGCGCGACATGCTCGCAGGCAACACCTTCGGCGACGCGGGTTCACGCGTCGTCATCGAAGAGTTCCTCGACGGCGAAGAAGCCAGCTTTATCGTCATGGTCGACGGCAAGAACGTGCTGCCAATGGCCACCAGCCAGGACCACAAGCGCGTTGGCGATGGCGACAGCGGCCCTAACACCGGCGGCATGGGCGCGTACTCGCCTGCTCCAGTGGTCACCGCCGACGTCCACCAGCGCGTGATGGATCAGGTGATCTGGCCGACTGTCAGAGGCATGGCAGACGAAGGTAACGTTTACACTGGCTTCCTCTATGCTGGTCTCATGATCGACAAGGCCGGAAACCCGAAGGTCATCGAGTTCAACTGCCGCTTCGGCGATCCGGAAACTCAGCCGGTCATGCTGCGTCTGCAATCGAGCCTGGTCTTGCTGGTCGAGGCTGCATTGGCGCAAGCTCTGGATAAAGTTGAGGCTCAATGGGACCCACGTCCGAGCCTCGGCATCGTGTTGGCGGCAGGTGGTTATCCTGCCGATTACGCCAAAGGCGACGCGATCAACGGCCTGGACGCCGCTGCCGCATTGCCGGGCAAGGTGTTCCACGCCGGTACGGCGCTCAAGGACGGCCAGGTGGTAACGTCCGGTGGTCGCGTTCTGTGCGCAACCGCGCTGGGTGACAGCGTAGGCGAGGCCCAGAAGCAGGCGTACGAACTGGCTGCAAAGATTGACTGGAAAGGCTGTTTTTACCGCAAGGACATTGGCTATCGCGCCATTGCCCGGGAACGCGGCGAAGATCTGGAGTAAGTCTGGAACCAGCCGGTTTTCCTTACGGAGAACCGGCTGATGATCCAGTGCCGCCCCAGAGTCAACTGGCTTCATTCACGAAGGGATTTCGCCGTGCGCTGGCTCAGGATTGCCACTTGTTTGATCATCGCCATGATGACCCTGCTCTGTGTCCCAACGGCATCCGCCGAGGTCAGCGCAGGATGGTCGACCCTTGTCGACGATCAGGCCAACCTGCAACTCAGCGACATTCGCTCCGCGCATTACGATTCCCAATTCAGCCCGGTCGAACTTGAACAGGTACGCGCCACGGGCCGTGACTCGGCGTTGTGGCTGCACTACCTCCTGGCCCCAACCGACCACGAACAGCTGGTGCGTATTTTCGCCCCGGATCTCGCCACCGTTGACATGTATGTGCTCGACGGCGAGACCTTGATCGATCACTCACGCTCCGGCAATAAAGTCCCTCGCTCCGCTCAACCGTTACCCTCCATCGACTTTCTGTTGCCGGTTCCACAGAGCGACAAGCCGCTGGACCTCTATCTGCGTCTAAAGTCCGAACAGGAACTACGGCCCAACATTTCGCTGGAATCTGCGGTCGCAAGCGCTGCCGACGAACGCCGGCCGCTGTTACTCGGGCTGTTCTTCGGTTCGCTGATCATGTTGATCGTGCAGAACATCACGCGCTTCGCCCAATCACGCTCGGTCAGCAGTTTGTGGCTCGCGGCCTGTGAAGGTTTTCTGGGGCTGAGCGCCTTGTTGCTGCTCAACCTGCAGGCACCCTGGTTACCGCACTGGCATCTGGCACAAACCCCCAGCGCTCACCTTGCCCTCCTGCTCGCGGCCGCCACAGGCCTGATGTACGCCTACTGTTTCTTCGTCCAGCGCGGCGCCGAAACGTTGAACCGATTGCTGATGAGCGTGTTGCTGATCGTCGGCTTCGGCGGTTTGCTGGTGTTGTTCGTCGACACGCTGCCGCTGAACCTGCTGACTTTCCTGCTGGTGGCCCTCACCACGCTCACCATTACGCTGGTGTCGATCTATCACCTGCAAAAAGGCTATGCGCCCGCACGTCCGTTTGTCATCGCGATGATTGTGTTCAATCTGGGCAACCTGGTGATTCTGCCGGCGATGCTCTGGCTGACGACCATCGCCGCGCAGACCTTGATCATCGCGGTAATGGGCATGTTCTGCCTGTGTGGCCTGCTGATGAGCATCGCGCTAAGCGAGCGCCATCGCAGCATTACCGAAGATAACTTCAGCATCAGCCGTGAGCTCGCCGCGAGCACCGCCGAGATCAACGCCAAAGCCGAATTCCTGGCAAAAATCAGTCACGAGATCCGTACGCCCATGAACGGCGTGCTCGGCATGACCGAGTTATTGCTGGGCACGCCGTTGTCGGTCAAGCAACGCGACTACGTGCAGACGATTCATAGCGCCGGTAACGAGCTGCTGACGTTGATCAACGAAATCCTCGACATCACAAAGCTCGAGTCCGGGCAGATCGAACTGGATGACGTTCAGTTCGACCTCAGTGCGATGATCGAGGACTGCCTCAGCATTTTCCGCGCGAAGGCCGAACAGCAGAGCGTCGAGCTGATCAGCTTCATTCAGCCGCAGGTTCCGCGGGTGATCAGTGGCGACCCGACCCGCCTGCGACAGACACTGCTCAGCCTGCTGGAAAACGCGTTAAAAAAGACCGACGAGGGCGAGATCTTGCTGGTGGTCGCCCTCGACTCCCGCGCAGGCAAACCGCGTTTGCGCATCGCCGTTCAGGACAGCGGTACGCCACTCACTCCCAAAGAGCGTGATGCCTTGCTGCATGCTGAACTGCACAGCAAGAACTTCCTGGCGGCGAGCAAGGTCGGCGGCCACCTGGGGCTGGTGATCGCACGCCAGCTGATCCTGTTGATGAACGGGGAATTCGGTATTCAGAGCGGCAGCAACCAGGGCAGTACGTTGTGGTTGAGCCTGCCGCTGGACGCTGAGCGACTGGAACAACCCCCTGCCGACCTCGACAGCCCGCTCAAAGGCGCGCGCGTGCTCGTGGTGGACGACAACGACACGTGCCGCAAGGTGCTTGTCCAGCAATGCAGCGCCTGGGGCTTGAACGTCAGCGCAGTGCCGTCCGGCAAAGAAGCCCTGGCCCTGCTGCGCACCAAAGCGCACCTGCGCGATTACTTCGACATCGTGTTGCTCGACCAGAACATGCCCGGCATGACCGGCATGCAGCTGGCCGCCAAGATCAAGGAAGACCCAAGCCTCAACCACGACATTCTGCTGATCATGCTCACCGGTATCAGCAATGCGCCGAGCAAGGTCATCGCACGCAATGCCGGGGTCAAACGCATCCTTGCCAAACCTGTGGCCGGTTACACCCTGAAAACCACGCTGGCCGACGAACTGAATCAGCGCAACAAAGGCCAGGCACCGTTTCCACCCTCGCCTGTCGTCAACCTCGAGGTCGATGTGCCCACCGACTTCCGCATCCTCGTTGCAGAAGACAACAGCATCTCCACCAAGGTGATTCGCGGCATGCTGGGCAAACTCAATCTTCAACCCGACACCGCCAGCAATGGCGAAGAAGCGCTGAGGGCGATGAAAGCCCAGCGCTACGACCTGGTGCTGATGGATTGTGAAATGCCGATTCTCGATGGGTTCTCGGCCACCCAGCAATTGCGCGCATGGGAGATGGGCAATCAACGCACGCGCACCCCCGTGGTCGCACTGACCGCCCACATCCTGGCCGAGCACAAGGACCGTGCCCGCCAGTCAGGCATGGACGGCCATATGTCCAAACCCGTGGAGCTGTCTCAGCTTCGTGAGCTGGTGGAGTATTGGGTCGAGCAACGGGCGCGCAATCAGGCGAGTGCAGAGGCTGGCGACCCGGAACGCTATCAGCAAAACTGAACCTCCGGCTTGCGCGGCGCCTGATAGACTTGCCCCGTCCAAATCTGCCGCCACGAGCCTAAGCCATGCTGCATGTGTTGTTCAGTGTTTACCTGAAGATGCTGGTGCTCTATAGCCCGTTCTTCGTCCTGTCCTGCTTTATCAGTCTGAGCCGAGGCTATTCGCGCAAAGAGCGCCGTTACCTGGCGTGGAAGGTTGCGTTTGCGACACTGGTGTCGAGCGTGTTGCTGTACCTGTTCGGGCGAGTGATTTTCAGTGTCTTCGGCATCACTGCCGACGCCTTTCGAATCGGCGCCGGAAGCGTGCTGTTCATCTCCGCGCTGGGCATGGCGCAGGGTAAATCCGGCGTTCAGACCGACAACGTGCAGCAAGACGTCACCATCGTTCCACTGACCATCCCGATCACCGTAGGCCCCGGCACCATCGGCGCCCTGCTGGTGATGGGCGTCAGCCAGCCCCACTGGGACGACAAGCTGACCGCCATCGTCAGCATCGCGTTGGCGAGTTTCACCGTGGGTGTGGTGCTTTACCTGTCCAACAGCATCGAACGCGTGCTAGGCGATCAGGGCCTGCAAATCGTCAGCCGTCTCATGGGACTGTTTGTCTGTGCACTGGCCGCGCAGATCATCTTCACCGGCATCAAGGGTTATCTGGTGCCGTGAATCCCCTCAACGAAAAGCGGCTAGAGCTCTAAAATCGCCTGGCGAGCCTGCCGGCTCAGATACGCCGTGATGCCCTCCTTGTAGGGCCGGTAGCTTTCTTCGGTGAGCAAGAATGAGCCTCCGCTGGAACGAATGGTCAGGTCACCACCCAGCACTTCCCAAGGGACACGTCCGGGCTTGAACGCCCGCGTGGTCATCTGCAGACTGCACACCAGAATGTTCACACCCCCACCCTGGCTGACCACGCAGGGGATAACCTGAAAACTCTCGGATCGACCGGACGAAAACCATGAATTGAAGAATGTCTTCGCATGGCTGCTGTCCAGCAGCGTGCTGATGGAGCGCTGAAGCACGGCCTGCAACTCACGGGAAGTGGCGCTCCCGGCAATCATGTATGGGACATACCGCAGCTCCCGGATATGCTCAATGACCACCTGATCAGGGTTGATCGACCCGGTCAACCGACCGCCTTTCTGATAAATCACCCGTTGAAACTGCTCGATCCACAGTTTCCAGTGGACGCTGCGATCATGCTTCTTGTCGGCCGACTGCTCTGCATACAACAGGCAATCCAGGATGTCGTCACGCAAACCGCTGGAAATGGATGCCTCAAACGACACCAGGTTATTCCCCGCCAACAGGGTGTCACTGCGGCTGGACATCACGGGGCCTCCTGAAGGGCACACACCCGATCCGCGCGACGATCATCGAGGGCCTGGGCTATCTTTTCGCGAAACTGCGCGTAGACGATTTCCATCAAGTGCGCGGAGTAAAACGCCATCTCGATATTGCCTTGCACCTCTTCCGGATTGAACACCTCAACCAGAAGCTCCGCAGACGAGGGCTGACGTGTCGTGAACGAGAGCACCATCAGGCCAAGCCCGGTCGTGGGCCCGCACACTGCCAGCTGCAGGGCAATCCTTCGTTCCGAGACACCCGCTTCGGGATCTTCAGAAGAAGTCTCAATAGCCTGACGGCTGAACATCGCAACAGCGGGCTGATCGGGATACCCCTCTACAGAACGTGTGGCGAAGGCAGCCCCTTCAGAAAAAATTGCTTTGGGAATAAAGGACGGCAGTTGCTTGTCGAGCCAGTCCCACACCGTACCTCGTCCCACTTTAGCAGCCGGCAGGCTGCGACTGTCATGACTTCTTACCGCCCAGCCAAACCGGTTCAACGCCGCCAGCCAGGTATGCCGCCAATCCAGCGCGGCATCAAAACGAGAATGCCGTTTAGACGCGGCCAGTTGCGTGTAGAGCGTGCTGTCCATCACGTCTTTTCTTTGCTGATCGCTACAGGCCGCAGACATGAACACGACGCAGCCGGCGTTGATGTGCCCTTCAATCATTCCTTGATTCACGAGAACCTCCCGTATTAAAAAAGGGGCGACTGGCGCCCCTTCATCATTCTTAGATATCAAACTCTTCAATGGCCGACTTGGCGTTGTTGCCCAGCCGTTGCTGGATGAGCTGCCGATTCTGCGCATACATCCGCGTGTTCAAGACCAACGTGTTCTCACCACGGAAGGTCTGGACCTCTGCACTGTTCCACTCCCAGAACAACACGTCGGTGACGTTGGACGAGGTCAGGAAGTTGACCGCCCCCATCGCCAGATTGACCGTGCCGTCTGCAGACTCGGCGCATGCACCGATACGGAAGTTCGCACCGTTGTGGGATTTGGTCTGGCGCTCAAACAGCCGCAGCGGTTTTTCCTGCGCCTTGAGCGCGCTCACCGTATCTGCCGCCACCTTCAACATGGCAGCCGAAGCAGGACCCGGCAGCGTCGCCGCGGCGATTGCAGAGCCCAGAATCTCAATCGCGGCCTGATCCATGCTGAAACGCTGATGGGTCGAGCGATAGCGCGCATAACTCCAGCTGTTCGAAAACCAGCCAACGGTCGAGAGAACCTTATTGAATCGGGTGTACCACTCCGCACTCTGGGTCTCAGGGTTGAATGCCTTGTTGGCCACCAAGGTCGCGAACAGGAACGAATCCATGACGTCCTCTTTATTCTGACGCGACACACCTTCGGCAAAGGCGAGCAAGTTACTGCCGACCACGGCGCCATCAGCCGGCTCGGCATTGCCCAGCAGCATCGGTTGATTCAATGCCGAAATATGATCCATCAACGACAGCGTGCCGTCGGCGATATCACTGCCGGAGATGAAGGCCCGCATGGTTTCGCTGTTCATACCTGTTTCAACGCTCATCTGTTTAATCCCTTAATAAGTCATGTCCTTCACTGGACACGACCGAGATTAATCAACTTTTGGCGTCTGAAAACGGGCGACCCGGACCGGGCAGTCCGGCTGCGGGAGAGGCGGGTCCTACAAGGTGACGGAGCAGGGTATTCCGCCGGCGACCTCATCCCCCCCATAACAAAGGGCTTTGCTGGGGATCGAGGGAAGGCATGGGAAACAAGCGACGCGCTACGTCGCTCGGTCGAGTCTGATTCGGCGAGCAGACGGGCGATATTCATCGCAGGCGTACTGACGATGCCCCGTCGACGCCCAGACAAGTCCCACGCCTCGGCGCGGGAAGTCAGTCAGATCATTTGACCGGTTTCTCGCCGTACCACCTCGGCGTATACACCCACTGATCGCCATTGGCGCGCGGAAACACACAGGTCAACGACGACCCGACCAACACCATCGTGCGCATGTCGACCTGCTCCGGCGTCAGTTCGCCCAGCGTGATCACGCGCAGGGTCTGGCCCGGACGGCCGATGTCGCGGCCCAGCGTAACCGGTGTTTCAGGCCCGCGATGCAAACGCACGATCTCCAGCGCACGTCCCAGTTGCCAGGGACGGGATCGCGAAATCGGGTTGTAGAACGCCAGCGCCAGATCGGCCTGGCACGTCAGGTCCAGCCGCTTTTCAATGATGTCCCACGGCTTGAGGTTGTCGGACAGGGACATGACGCAGAAGTCATGCCCCAGCGGCGCGCCCGCTTGAGCGGCTGTCGCAAGGGAGGCTGAAACGCCGGGCAGGATTTCCAGGTCGACCGCGTGCCACTGAGCATTATCGGAGTCATGCAGCGCCTCCAGCACTGCGGATGCCATGGCGAACACACCTGGGTCCCCGGAGGACACTACAACCACCGATCGCCCTTGCGCGGCCAGTTCAAACGCGTGACGCGCGCGCTGCATTTCTTCACGGTTGTCCGTGCAATGCAGGACCTGATCGGCCCGGAACGGACCTGCCATGCGTACGTAAGTCTCGTAACCCAACACGTCGTTGGCGCGAGCGAGTTCAGCTTTCACCGCCGGAATCATGAACTCGGCAGCGCCAGGCCCAAGCCCGATCACCGCCAGCCGTCCGCGGCCGCGACCAATACGTTCGATGTCGAGGGGTTCTGTCGCCACGGCGATAGCGACGCCGTGCACTGGGCTGAGCGGTGGCAGCAGTTGCGGGAGTGCCTGTCGCGCCATGTCAGTTGCGGACGCCTGCGCCGTGAAGCGCAATGGCACGCCCAACGTATCCGCAGCCGCGTGCAACGCAGGGTCTGCCATATCGGCTTCGCTGGCCAGCAGGCAGGCGAGCGCCTGAACGGCAATTCGGGAGTCATGCAGTGCGCCACGCACGGTTTCAGCAAGATCAGGAACCGTGGCCTCGACCGCCACCAGCACATTGCGCGGGTAGATCAGCAACTCGTTGGCGCATGGCTCGCGCTCGGCATACCCCACATGAATCGCCAGCTGGGCATGATCATCTTCCGGTAATTGCGCCTGAGCCAGCCACGGCGCGGCGCCTTCAATGCGCACGGTTTCGCCTGACAATAGATCGGAAACGAAACGCTTGCCGAGCTCCAGATCGCCTAGTGCATAACCCGACGGAGGGTTGAGCAGGCACGTGCCGAAGCGCAGTTCGCCGCTGGTGGTGATCGCCGCCGCCGTGTTCAAGCCCGCCGCAATCTCCCGGGCCATGACATTGACGCCACCCAGTCCGCCCAGCAGCGGCACGACCGCACTGCCATCCTCGGCGACCGCCAGCACAGGCGGCTCGGCGCCTTTCTCAAGCAACAGCGGCGCCAGTGTGCGAATCACGATACCTGCCGCACACAGCGCGATGATCGGCGTGTCCTGCTGATACAGCTGGCGCAGGGTCGCGCCGAACTCGGAATACGTGCGGTCAGCACCCTCCACGCGCTCAGCCAGGCCGTGAACGAGGGCGTCGGGATACAGCTGCTGGATGCAACGTGCCGTGGTCAGGGCACCCTTGCCCAGAATGACGATAGCCGGCGTCTTGTTGTTGAACGCGCCCATCAGCCTTGCCACCTTTCACCCGGAACGATGATCAGCGAGAAGTAGGGCGAGGACATCGGATCGACCTCGGCCAGTGGCACGATTTTCTGGTTACTCATGGTCGCGCGCTCGACATAGAGCGCACGCTCGGCGAGCCCCGTGTCGACCAGCACTTGACGTACTTTCGGCAAATTACGCCCCAGCTTCATGATGACCGCCGCATCGGCATCGACCAGCTTGCGCTTGAGCTCGTCTGCCGAGAGCACACCCGAAAGCACCGACAGGCTCTGATTGCGGTACACCAGCGGCGCGCCCAACACCGAAGCGCCTCCGAGCATGGAGCAGACCCCCGGCACGACTTCGGCCTCGTAGCGCTCGGCGAGGCGGTCGTGCAGGTACATGTAGGAGCCGTAGAAGAACGGGTCGCCTTCACAGATCACGGCCACGTCGCGGCCTGCGTCCAGATGCGCGGCGACGTCGAGGCTGGCGGTGTCGTAGAAGTCGCTGATGATTTGCTCATAGGACATCGGCGCAGGCAAGGCTTCGGTCGTCACCGGGTACACCAGCGGCATCAGCGTTTGAGCGGCCTGCAGGTGCGCTTCGATGATGCCGAATGCGTTGCCTTTCTTGCCCTTGGCCACGAAGTACGCCACCACCGGTGACTCGCGCAGCAGACGAAGCGCCTTGACGGTGATGAGTTCAGGATCGCCCGGGCCGACACCCAGGCCAATCAAACGACCGCGAGCCTGCATCATTCAATCTCCGTGGCGAGCGCGTTGACCGCCGCCGCCGCCATGGCGCTGCCACCGCGACGTCCCTGCATGATCACGTAAGGCACGCCACGGCTGTCGGCAGCGAGCATGTCCTTGGATTCGGCGGCGCCGACGAAGCCCACGGGAAAGCCGAGTATCAGCGCCGGTTTCGGCGCCCCGGCGTCGATCATTTCCAGCAGGTAGAACAGCGCCGTCGGCGCGTTGCCGATCACGACCACGGCGCCTTCGAGGTGCGGGCGCCACAGTTCAAGCGCAGCGGCGGACCGGGTATTACCCAGCTCGCGGGCAAGCTCTGGAACACCATCGTGTTTGAGCGTGCAGATCACCTGATTATTCGCCGGCAAACGCGCACGGGTCACGCCTTCGGCAACCATGTGTGCGTCGCACAGGATCGGCGCGCCAGCGGCCAGCGCCTTACGCCCCGCTGCACCGGCACCCGGGGAGAACCGCAGACCGTCGACCGCGTCGACCATGCCGCAGGCGTGAATCACACGCACTGCCAGCTTTTCCAGGTCGGCCGGGATCTTGTCGAGGTTGGCCTCGGCGCGAATGATCGCGAAGGAGTTGCGGTAAATCTCCTGGCCGTCGCGGATGTAATCAATCATCGGTGTTGCTCCGTGAGTCGGTGGTCAACAACGCACCGACTGCTTCAATAGTGAGGTCACGCCCACGCAACTCGCCGAAACCCGGCTGATCTGCGTGACGAAAATATACGTCGTAATGGCCGGCGGAAACCGCCAGCAAGGTGATCGGCGCGACATGGGCGGCTGCGCAGGATCGGTTGCAACCCGACAAATGAACGCCCGGACTGACGCCTTGTTCTTGCAGGTACGCTGCCAGTTGCCGCGCGTCTGCTTTGGTGTCGGCCAGCCCCTTGCCGCAGGCGGCAGCGCCGGTGCACGCAATCATTTGCGACAGCGCCTTGTCGGCGTCGCACAGCACGCCCGCAGCGCGCAACCTGTCGAGGGCCCGCACGGCGTGATCATCGCGGACATTGCGCAACATCAGGCCCTGCCATGGGGTCATGGTCAGCGTTGTGTCGCCGAGTTCAACGGCCAAGGTCGCCGCCTCGCGCAACATGGACGGTGTCAGACGCCCCAAAGGCACGACGCCGCCCACACACATCAGACCGGGCTGCTTCTGAGGATAGCGGCCGATATGGGCATTCACCTGAGCCGGCGCTCGCCGCCATGAAATGATGGCTTGATCGGTCCTTAACGGCGCCGTCAAGCGCTCAGACAGCTGCTCTAGAAAACCGGATACCGGCAAGCCTTCAAGCAGATGACGCATGCGGGTCTGCTCGGGGCGAGCGCATTCCAGAAACAGTTCAAGCACCGCGACCACAAGCTCAAGCCCCGCCCCCAATGGCGCGGCCGCCACAGGAAAATCATTCGCCGGACACCCCGCCAGACCAAACCCGAGCAGGGTTTCACCGTCCACGGTCAACGCCGACAGCCACAGGTCATGGGGGTGCTCGAGCATGGCCAGCCCTTCACCGCCGTCCAGCGATATCGCAAATTTGGGCGAGAGCTCGTGAAAGCGCGGATGGTTTTCCAGCGAGAGCAGAATCTGCTCGGCCAACGGTTGCGCGTCGAACAACTGCTGGGGATCGACACCCGCCGCCGGGCTGAGCATCAGGTTACGGACGTCATCGCTCGCGGGATTCTTCGGCCCCAATCCAGCACTCAGCAGCGTGGTGATCAGCCCGTCGTGGTCCGCGCCAATCCCGCGAATCTGCAAGTTGCCGCGATTGGTCGCCTCGATCACACCGCCCGCAAAACGCTCTGCCGCATCAGCCAAAGCAAGCGCTTGCGGCGCCGAGATCACGCCGCCGGGCAACTTGATCCGGCAGATTCCGCCGTCCAGCGCCGGGACGATACGCAACAACCCCGGACAGGCCGAGGGGCGCAAAGGCGCAGCGGACAGCGGCTCGGTCAAAGGTTCACCTGACGTGATCGGACTGGAAGGAGCAGAGATGGGCATCTGCAGGCGGCGTATTATGCCTGCTTTGGGTGCTGGCATGAAAAGACGGTCTGTCGGATGGGGTGAAAGTGGTAGCAGACCGGCCGGGAAGCAGGATTAGATCTGGCGCATCACTAAAGCTTGCCGAGAAGGGCCAAAGCGGCCATGCCAACAATGAAACTTACCAACGCGATGGTATCGGGTATGCAGATCCACCGCCTCAGATTGATAGGGATCCGCTGCACCTCGTCCATGTTGACCAAGCCCTGACTGTGTAACAGCTCAGTCGATGTCAGTGCTAGGTTTACTGCCACTAGCCTGTATCGCCGACCAATAAAGCCCGAGTGATCCCAACTTTTTTTTGCATCGATCACCACCGGGCAGTTCGCCAACAGCTCCTCTGCGCTCGGAAGAACCCGATACTTCACGTAAACGTCTACACCAAAACCAATAATCGCGACGACGCAGGACACAATAACGAGCCCTTGCAGGAAGCTGTCACTCATCGCCGGTCAACTCATAAAGCCACGCTGCGCCCAGTTCACCCAGCTTGCTCCCACCCGTTCCGCCTGCCCATGCGCCAGCAGCTCCACCTGCAATCCCACAGACTGCCAGACTGACGCCACGTGTAGGGCCAGCCATCCTGAAACACAGCGAGGTGGCTGCCTTTGCGCCAAGTCCGCCACCTTTGCCGGCAAGCGGAAGCCCCACCATCATCTTCCCCGCCTCAACGAACTTGGCCCTCGTACACGCCTGCTCGCGCCCCGTTGAACAAGCCTCCCGGATTTCGAAGGCGCCTGCGCCAACATCCAGCGCAACGCCCACCATCGTTCCCGCGCTCAAGTTGCGCGCAACGTTGTTAATGCGTTTTACGTTCTTCACGTAGTCGGGAATTTCACCCGTGCGCGTAAAGCGCTTGCTGGAAATGCCCAGCATTTTCTTGATCGAGGAGTTGTTCTTGAGTCCCGTTCCCCATCGACCAATGCCACGAAGCTGGCCATCCAGGGTGCGGAACAGCATCTTCCGCTGAGCGACGAACTGATCCTTGGTGAACGTCCCGTTGCGCCATTGCTGATACGTCGTGTTGACGCTGCTCAACGTGTCCTGCACACCGTTCAAATGCGTGCTCCACGCCGATGTCGCGCTGCCAACACCGATGGAGCCGTACGTCATGATGCCCTGCAAAAAGTCGTAGTTCTCGGTTTGCAAATGGGCGCTGGCTTCGTTGCTGGCGAACATCGTCTGGCTGACGTCCCGAGCGTACGCCATCAGCATTTGCTCCTCCATCGTGCACATCGTCGTGGAATCGTCGCCCACGATGATCAGTTCGCCCGGCATCACGGCCAGTCTTGTACGGAGATGAGCATTTACCCGGTCGAACTTGACGCGGGCAGTTCCGCCGACCAACAAACTTTCCCGGTACCACGACAAGCTTTGCTTTCCTGCGTTGATAAACGCGTAAGGCGCCGACATGAATGAATCGTCCTGACCACCTGAATAAGGCTCGGACGATAGGTATGCAGTCCAACCTCTGTCATTAGACAAAGCATGGAAAACACCGTGATTACGGCATTTTCAGAAAAGCCCCACAGCGGCGCTCATCTTCGCTTACGAAACCCTGCGTTGAGCGCCCTGCGCACGACGCAGGGTCATGGGCGCTGTATCATGCCGACCTTATCCACAGGCCGATCCAGTCGGCCTGTCGCAGGCATCAGGTTTGAGGGCAATACATGTCACCGTGGCTGACAGTCGTGGGAATCGGTGAGGACGGTTACAAGGGGCTGGGCAAGAACGCCCGGCATGCGCTGCTGGGAGCACGTCAGGTGTTTGGCAGCTCACGTCAACTCGATCTGCTGCCGCCCTGCATTCAGGCCGAGCGGCGTCAGTGGCCGAGTCCGTTCTCGCTGCAACCGGTTCTGGAACAGCATGGGGAGCCGGTGTGCGTGATCGCCAGTGGCGACCCGATGCTGTTTGGCGTTGGCGTCAGCCTGTCCCGTCATGTGCCCATTGATCAGATGCGCGTGATTCCCGCGCCCTCCTCCTATTCGCTGGCCGCTGCGCGACTGGGCTGGGCGTTGCAGGACGTGGTGACCCTGTCCGTCGTCGCCCGCCCGCTGGCCGCGCTGAACGCGCAACTGCACAACGGACTGCGGTTGTTAGTGCTGAGCAACGACGGCAGCAGCCCCGCCGCCATCGCAGCGTTGTTGCGAGAACGCGGATTCGGCCCTAGCCGCATGACTGTCCTTGAGCACTTGGGCGGCGCCTCAGAGCAGCGTATCGACGGTGTGGCAAGCGAATGGTCGAATCCCGAGATCGCCGCCTTAAATCTGGTCGCCATCGATTGTCGCGCTGAGCCGAACACACTGCGCCTGTCGCCGTTGGGCGGCTTGCCGGACGATGCGTTTCGCCATGACGGCCAACTGACCAAACGCGACGTGCGTGCGATCACGCTGGCGCGACTTGCCCCGGTTCCCGGCGAGTTGCTGTGGGACGTCGGTGCGGGCTGCGGCTCCATCGGCATCGAATGGATGCGCGCGCACCCGACCTGCCGGGCCGTGGCGATCGAGTCCAACGAAGAGCGCCAGCAACTGATCGAATTCAACCGCGATGCACTGGGCGTGCCGGGTCTGCAATTGGTGCGCGGCCGCGCGCCGGACGCGCTCGAAGGACTGGAGCCACCTGACGCGATCTTCATTGGTGGCGGCGTCACGCGCGCCGGCGTGCTGGACAGTTGCTGGCAACAGTTGCGCTCGGGAGGCCGGCTCGTGGCCAATGCGGTCACCCTGCAAAGCGAGGCGATGCTGGTGAACTGGCGCGAGCAACATGGCGGGGACCTGACCCGTATTCACCTGGCGCACGCCAAGCCACTCGGCGAATTCGACACCTGGCGTCAGGCGCTGCCCATCACCTTGCTTGAAGCGGTCAAGCCCTGATGCGCGACGAAACCGCCGAACAACCTGCGCCCCTTCGCAGCGGCCTGACGACCGGCAGCTGCGCCACGGCCACGTCGCTGGCTGCGGCGCGTTTGCTGCTGGCGGGCGAGTTCAACGATGCGATCGACATCACGCTGCCCAAAGGCAAGCAGGTGCAAATGCGCCTGGAGTTCTGTCGCGCGACGGACACGGGCGCGGAAGCCGGCACGATCAAGGATGCCGGTGACGATCCAGACGTAACCCATGGCGCGCTGTTGTATTCGCAGGTGCGTCTGATCGCGGAACCCGGGATACGCTTTGTAGCGGGTCCCGGTGTTGGCACGGTGACCCGACCGGGCCTGGTACTTGGCGTCGGCGAGCCTGCCATCAACCCGGTTCCGCGCAGGATGATGACCGAACACTTGACCAGCCTGGCCGATGAGTCTGGCTATACCGGTGGTTTCGAAGTAACCGTCTGCGTGGAAAACGGCGGGGAACTGGCGCTCAAAACCATGAACCCGCGACTGGGTATCCTAGGCGGGCTGTCAATCCTCGGCACCAGCGGCATCGTCAGGCCGTTTTCCTGCGCAGCCTACATTGCGTCGATTCATCAAGGCATCGACGTTGCCAAGACCAACGGCTATCAGCACATCGCCGCCTGCACCGGCAACGCCAGTGAAGACACCATGCGCCGCGTCTACGAACTGCCCGACATCGCGCTGATCGAAATGGGCGACTTCGTGGGCGCCGTGCTCAAGCATCTGCGCAAAGTGCCTGTGGATAAACTCAGCCTGTGTGGCGGTTTCGGCAAGATCAGCAAACTGGCCGCCGGTCATATGGATCTGCACAGCCGCCACTCCAGTATCAACCTGGAGCAACTGGCGCTCTGGGCAGCGGCGATCGGCGCCGATGCCGAGCTGCAGCAGAATATTCGAGCCGCCAACACCAGTCAGCAAGCGCTGGCCATGGCCTCGGCTGTTGGCGTTGCGCTGGGTGACGCGGTCTGTCAGCACGCCCTGGATTTCGCTCGAAGCGTGGTGCCCGCGCAGGTTCAGGTGGAGGTTTTCGCGATCGACCGTCAAGGCGGGATCGTTGGCCATGCAGGGGCCTTGCGTTGACGACGCACGCAGGGAAACGCGTCCTGCTGCTGGGGGGCGTGACCGAGGCACTGGCGATTGCCCGCACCCTGGGGCCGCAGCATGTCTACAGCCTCGCGGGTGTCGGCCGCGTACCCAACGACCTGCAATGCCAAGTGCGCGTTGGCGGTTACGGTGGCGCTGAGGGGCTTGCGCAGTTCGTGCGTGAGGAAGGCATCTCCCTGATTCTCGACGCCACCCACCCTTATGCCGCGCAGATCAGCCACAACGCTGCCGTCGCAGCACGACTCGCCCATGTGCCATGCTGGGCGCTGCGTCGTCCGTCATGGCAGCCCGGTCAGCGCGATGACTGGCGCGAAATCGACGACTGGGCAGATCTGATCAACGCCCTCGCCCCTTTCAAGCGTCCACTGTTCACCCTGGGCCGCGAGCCCTTGCAGCATCTCGATGAAATCCCCGAGCACCAGTTCTGGACACTCCGCGCGCTGGACGTTTATCCCGGCAACGCACGCTGCGAAGTGATCGGCGCACGCGGCCCGTTTCATCTTGAGGATGAGCGCGAGCTGTTCGAGCGCCGCCACATCGACGTGCTGATCAGCAAAAACAGCGGCAGCAGCGCAACCGAGCCCAAGCTTGAAGTGGCCAGGGAACGAGGGTTACCGGTGCTGGTGTTGAAGCGGCCGGTGTTGGCGGCGGTGGACAGGGAGTTCTGGCGGGTTGGGGAGTTGCTGGCTGCGTTGCAGGACGTTTCTCCAGACTCGTCTGGTTCGAAATGAAATTCTCGGACCTCTGAAGAAAAGTCCGCATGTCCCCATCTGTGCTGGCTGACTTCGGAAAAGTATCCTGCGGGATACCTTTCCCGTATGATTTTTTTCGAACGATCTACTTCATTTACAAACTGGCTGAAGTCTTTAAAGGACAAAGCTGGCCAACAGCGCGTCATCGCGCGGATTCGAGCAGCAGAACGAGGTAATTTCGGTGATTGTGAGTCAGTAGGCGAAGGTGTTTTCGAAATGCGTGTTCACTATGGGCCGGGTTACCGGATTTACTTGACCCGTCGCGCAGACATCATTTACCTGCTTCTACTCGGTGGCGACAAATCAACACAAAAGCGGGATATCAGACGCGCCAAGGAAATGGCCAAAAGCCTCAATGCGAGGGAAACATGAAGAAAGAAGAATTCAAACCGTTCGATGCGGCGGAATACCTGGAAACCCCGGAGGATATGGCGGGTTACCTGGATGCGTGTTTCGATGAAGATACCGGAGACGGTGCTTTGGTACGCCAGGCCCTGAACGACATTGCGCGTGCCTATGGAATGACTCAGATCGCCAAAGACACAGGCCTGGGTCGAGAGAGTCTCTACAAGGCTCTGGGTAACGGAGGCAATCCCGAATTCGCAACAATCATGAAGGTGATCAAGGCTCTCGGCCTAAAACTGCACGCCTCCACAACCTGAACCTCCCCTGAACCAGACCCACCCGCGACATAACGTCGCGGCTGTGCTTTTTACATCTCACGGCCATTCAGGCTAAATGGCCGACATGAAAGAACAACAAGATCGACTTCTGAGCCTCAAACGGCGCCGGGCCTTTGCGTGGGTGGCGTGTTTTGCGCTGCTGTTCGGCATGCTGGCCATGCCAATGACGCCGACCATGCCGCGCACGCAAGGCGAGCAAGTGGTGTGGGGCAGTTTCTGCACCGGCAACGGTACTCAACGGGTTGCGACTCCATTGGGTCTGGTGGGCAAGGTCAGTCAGCGTACGCCTGACGGCGGTGAGCATTCCTCTATGCAGCACTGCCCGTGCTGTTCCGGATCCTTGTCGCTAGTTGCCCTTCCGAGCGGTCAAGCGTTCGGGATGTTCATGATCTTCGAGCCGGTTCGTTTCCCTTCGGCGATTCTGGTATTCCATGCACCACCGCGCCTGCACTGGCCCAGCCTCAATCCCCGCGCCTCCCCACGCGTCTGATCGTTCGTTCACGCACCACGTCGCGTATCTGAATGATTGGAGGCTCGTTGCCATGTTGAAAACCGTCACCCTGGAAAAAGTCCTGTTATTGGCAGCGCTGCTGTTGCCTGCCTGCTATGTTGAAGCTCATGAGTATGCAAAAGGCCATCTAGCAATCGCCCACCCGTGGTCGATGGAGCTGCCGCCGAATGCGCCCACCGTTGCGGCGTATTTCGTGATCAGCAATGCGGGCCCCGACGCCGATCGTCTGACCGGCGTCGACAGCCCCGTCGCAGGCGCCGCTCAGTTGCACGAGCATGTGAACAAAGACGGCCTGATGAAGATGCAGCAGGTGCAGACGGTGGACATTCCGGCCGGTGGCGAGGTGAAATTCGCGCCCATGGCTTACCACGTCATGCTGCTGGATCTCAAAGACCGCTCGAAGCTGACAGACGGCCAGGCCTTCCCGCTGACCCTTCATTTCGAGAAAACCGGCGACGTGACGGTTGACGTCAAGGTGCAGAAACAGGCACCCGATGACGCGCCTCCGGCCCACGCCCACTGACACTCCTGACCGTCGAAGCTGAATCCCATTGAGCCGCCTGTCCGCGATACGCGCCCGCTCCACGCCTGCCCCCCGTAAGACATCGGGTGCATGGCTGAGCCTGTTCGCCATGCTCATGATTTTCATCGGCCCGCTGATTTCGCAGTCGATGCCGATGGAGCATCACGCGGGCATGCCGATGTCCGCGTCAATGTCGGCCGACATGGACATGTCCGCGCCGATGGGCATGGCAGCGGACGATCACAGCGGGCATCAGGCAAACACCGGTGACGCGGCGGGCGTCGATCATGTGATCTGGGCCAAGTGCGGTTATTGCACGCTGCTGTTCAGCTGCCCGGCATTGACCCAGACCCTCGCTGTTGTTGCGCCTGTTCCGCCGAAACCCGCCGACTTCTACAACGCAGCCCCGCAAAAAGGACATGCTCACCGCAGTGTGTTCCCCAACGCCCGCAGTCGCGCTCCGCCCCTCTCGTCAGTCGCCTGATCCCCAAAAAAGATTTCGTACCCGTGGGCCGCCTTCAAGCCGCCCGCGAGCTGCGCCGTGTTCATCCCTGACGGGAGCGTTGCACCATGTCCAAACCAAACGTGTCGTTCTATAACCTGGCGTGGCGCTGGCATTTCTATGCCGGCCTCTTCGTTGCGCCTTTCATGATCATGCTGTCACTCACCGGCATGGTCTACCTATTCAAACCGCAGCTCGATTCGCTGATGTACCAAGACCTGCTGACGGTCAAACCCGCGCATCACATGCTGTCCGCCGACGAGCAGCAACAGCGCGTGCTCGAGGCGTATCCACAGGTGCTGATCAGCAAGTACCTGCCACCCGCCAGCGCCGAAAGCAGTGCGCAGTTCGTCATCAAGCAGGAAGGCCGGGAGGTGAACCTGTTCATTGATCCATACAGCGGCAAGGTGCTCGGTACACAGGACGCCAAAAACAATTTGCAGGCGATGGCCCGTGCGATACACGGCGAGCTGCTGATCGGCACCGTCGGTGATCGGCTGGTGGAAATGGCCGCGGGCTGGGGCATTGTCCTTGTGGTGTCCGGCGTTTACCTATGGTGGCCTCGAGGTCGTTCGCCAGCGGGCGTACTCTGGCCGCGCATCACCGCACGCGGTCGGGTGCTGTGGCGCGATTTGCACGCCGTGACCGGATTCTGGGGTTCGGTGGCGCTGTTGTTCATGCTGCTCAGCGGCATGACCTGGACCGGCATGTGGGGCAAGGTGTACGCCGATGTCTGGAACACCTTTCCGGCCGCGATGTGGAACGATGTGCCCAAGTCTGAAAAACAAACCGGCGACCTGAACAATGCCAGTGTGCAGACCGTGCCCTGGGCGATGGAAAACACGCCGATGCCTGTTTCCGGCGGCGACCATGCCGAGCACATGAACCATGGCGGCATGTCCAGCGCACCGGCCTCGCCGACGATTACCCTGCAGCGGGTCGTCGACATTGCCAGCGAGCGCAAGATCGAACCCGGATACAGCATCACGGCACCGAAAACCGCCGATGGCGTGTTCACGGTTTCCGTGTTTGCGGACGATCCGCGCAACGACGCGACCCTGCATGTCGACCAATACAACGGCAAGGTGCTGGCGGACGTGAGGTACACCGATTACAGCGCGGTGTCCAAAGCCACCGAGCTGGGCGTGATGCTGCATGAAGGCAAGATGTTTGGCTGGGTCAACCAGCTGCTGATCCTGTTCGTCTGCCTCATGGTCTTGCTCAGTTCGGTCAGCGGAATCGTCATCTGGTGGAAGCGCCGCCCGCAAAACAGCTTCGGTGTTCCGCCACTGCGCCATGACCTGCCGCGCTGGAAAATCGCAACTGGGGTGATGATCGCGCTCGGCGTTGCCTTCCCGCTCGTCGGGATTTCGATGCTGGCCGTATGGATGCTCGATCGGATAGCTCGTTCGCGCTTTGCCAAATCCGCAGCAACAGCTTAGATTGCGTCCTGCGGGGCCTGGAACTCCTTGGGTGGTTTAGTGATGAATTCCTCCTCATTTCCGGTTTCAGGCCCCGCCCTTCGTTTTCACTCCATGATCGACGCCCGCATCATCGAAAGATCACTGTAAAAACCTGTCGAACCCGACAACTTCCCCGCACCACATCAGCGCACCCCGCGCACCATCCCGCCAGCGCAGCCCCACATTGGCGCACCCTTACCTCAGCTCGCGACGTTTTCATTCCATTTTGCGACGTTTCCCGCCTTGGCCCAGCCTTTGCTAAAGCCTAAGCAGACTCAACCTCTGCACCGCCAACAGCAGTCATTACTAAAAAAATCGAAGAATGGAGCTAGCCAATGAAGCGTCGTAGTTTGCTTAAAGCGTTCACCTTGTCCGCATCGATCGCCGCTATGGGTATGACCTGGACCGTCCAGGCCGCTGAGACCATCAAGGTCGGCATTCTGCATTCTTTGTCTGGCACCATGGCCATTTCGGAGACGTCGCTCAAAGACATGGCGCTGATGACCATTGATGAGATCAACGCCAAAGGCGGCGTCAATGGCAAGAAGCTGGAGGCCGTGGTGGTTGACCCGGCGTCCAACTGGCCGCTGTTCGCGGAAAAAGCCCGTCAGCTGATCACTCAGGACAAAGTGGCCGTGGTCTTCGGTTGCTGGACCTCGGTGTCGCGCAAGTCGGTGTTGCCGGTGTTCGAAGAACTGAACGGCCTGCTGTTCTACCCGGTGCAGTACGAAGGTGAAGAGATGTCGCCGAACGTGTTCTACACCGGCGCGGCGCCAAACCAGCAGGCGATTCCTGCGGTCGAGTACCTGATGAGCGAAGACGGCGGCGCCGCCAAGCGCTTCTTCCTGCTGGGCACCGACTACGTCTACCCGCGCACCACCAACAAGATTCTGCGTTCGTTCCTGCACTCCAAAGGCGTGAAGGACAGCGACA
>Ga0308163_10001560_pt1 | contig 24254 bp, 40 predicted proteins | sample PhyTR1_FD_201037 | JGI IMG/M metagenome (GOLD analysis project Ga0308163, IMG submission 201037) | Phyllosphere microbial communities from UC Gill Tract Community Farm, Albany, California, United States - DLSLT.R1 | ecosystem: Host-associated > Plants > Phyllosphere > Unclassified | place: USA... | reverse complement strand
AGGCGCTCGCGACCTGGCCCGCGATATTGCCACCACGGACGCGTATGTGACGTCCCGTCGCCAGCGGAAGAAGGTCGAGATGCTCTTTGCGCACCTCAAACGCATCCTGAAGCTGGATCGATTGCGCTTGCGAGGTCCCAACGGCGCAAAAGACGAGTTCCTCCTCGCCGCTACCGCCCAGAACCTCCGCAAGATGGCCAAGTTGATCCCGATGCCCACGCAGATGGCACCCGCCTGAGGCGCCGCGCGCGCCTAGCTCTGTTTCAAACCACGGGCCTGCCCGCGGCCGATCCCGGCTTTTTCAACACAGTCGCCCAATTGCAGACCTTCGCTTACCGCTCTAGGCTGTGCCTATGCGCTGGATAATTGCTTTCGTCCTCGGGGCATTGCTCGCCTTCGCCGTTCAAGCTGCTACCGGGTTTCCCGAGAGTGTGCTGGTCCCTGTTGCCCTTAGTTTTGGATACGGTTTCGCCAGCTTACTTAGTTCCGAACGGCTCCGCCTGTGGTGGAATGGAAATGCCTAACAGCAAACGGCGGCTATCCTTCCCATTTCGGCCATTCCGCTATCGCCCACTTGCGGACGTTGACACCGCAATTGTAACTTCCCGATAACGGACGTTGGATCGTATATCAGGTGACGCACACCCGGGGGCGCAGGGAGATTGTCGTGAAGCGTCGACTTATCTTAGCCGCTTGTACGTCGATGATATTCGCGCCGTTCGCGGCTAACATCTATCTCATGGAAAACCGTCCGGTGGTGGCCGTAGGCTCTCGTTTCGCGGCCGTTCCTGCCGATTGGCTTTGCGGGCGCGTGTATTCGGGACCTTACTGCGTCGAGATAACCGAACGCGACAGGCATCTCGAAAAGTGGTCACTCCTTTTGTTTATCCTCGTCGGCCTGCCCGCCCTTCTCCGTCAAATGCCTGACGTACTGAAACGACAAAGATCGAGGTTGGTAGCTCGGGTGTCGAAACGACAGGCTTTCAAACAATAAGCGGCCTGTCCGCTTTCCTTCCCAATCCGGACATTCCGAAATTCGATCCCTCGCGAGAAAGCCGGATCGTACCGGAACGCCCAATTGTGGACATCCGCGTTTTTCTACAAGGTGAGGAAGCTTTGCAGGAGTCGGTCGTGGAATTTTGGGCGTCGAGCGAGATTTACGGACCAGCCGATCAAGCGAGCGAGGCGGTGCGACGTGTAATCGAACCCTTATTGAATCATCAATTGAGAAACTCTCGCTTCGCCGCTGTTGAGCTTCTCCTGCGTTACATTCCTGTCATCATGCCGACTGAAATGCTTGATCGCTATCCTTCGCGCTCGAAGGCACGAATCAAACAGCGAGTTTTAGATTGCTCCCCGCAACTCCATTATGAAACATTCGTCAGCGGAGAGTTCGGTGACCAAGTGGATGCGTACGTAGGCGGCATACGAACCACATCTTCCTTATTGACGAAGTTTGGCGTCTCACCTGTTAAAATCGAGGAATTTGAACATTTGCTCGCAGCGGTGGCAACTACGGCAAAATCCATGAAGGTATGACCGCTTTCCTCCCAACCCAGACATTCCCGAAATTGGATCGATTCCGAGAATGCCCGCCCCGTCTCGATCGTCGTTCCTGATGGGAAAGGCTGGGCGATCGGAACGCCCACTTGAGACATTCGCCGCATTGGGGCATCGTGCGGCGATGCGAACAAAGCGGCCCGATAGATACGACCTCGCCTTTAGCGCAGTGGGCGTACTTGTGTCGTATGCTTTCCTCGTGTTTGCCAACGGCAGAGGCTGGCCGACTAGCGTATCTTTAATCGCGCTAGTGCTAGCCTCGATCCCGATTGGCCTATCTTTGGGATGGCTCAAATCGCGACTGCAAGTGCGATCCCGTAATATCCGCTAAACCTCTCCTATCCGGCCATTCCGCTAACCGCCAATTGCAGGCGTCCGCCACATCAAGGAAGGTGGTCACATGCGCGGCAAACGAGAACTAACGACGGATGAGCGACGGCAAACCGGCTGCGGCTGTGCCATGTTGCTTGCTCTGGCCGGCTTCGCCGCGCTTGGAACCGTAGAAACATCGATGTGTGAGACGACCACGTTCGCCCGATCTATTTCGCCAAGCGGCTTTACGGAAGCTCGCGTCCAGATGACCGACTGCGGCGCGGTAAGTGGGTTTTCCCGCGTTGTTTGGATTCAGCCAAGATGGCTACCAAGCGACCGCTGGTTGTCCTGTCGAGCTGTAGCCTTCGATGGGACGGAGCCGATCGCTCTCAGATGGACGGCTGATAGTTTAAGCGTTGCGAGTGCCGTGCCGAAAACCAGTATCATCGCGACTGAAAACGCCTGCTACGGCTGGAAGGTCGACTTACACCTTCAGCCGTGATGCTACGCCGAATGGCCGCCCTTCCGGCCATTCCGCTTAACGCCCAACCCGGCCATTCCCAAAATTCGATCGAATTTTGGGAAAGTGCCTACTGATCTATTCAGCCAGTAGGCTGTGGATGTCAGAGCTAATCCGCACGGTCTGTCAGCGCTAAATGTCACCCGCACCTCAAGGGGTAGCCCGAGCGCGATCAGCCTTAGACGAGGTGGCCTCACAACGAATGATGGTCCGCACATGATGACTTGCAGACAGCGCTCGAACAAGGTCACCTTGCCGGACCACATATTGAGCGCGAAGGCCTAGCAATGTTCAGGAGTATGATCGCCCTATCTCTGCTGGCGCTGGCTGCACCCTCGGTCGCGGCCGAGCGCATTACGAAAGAGCCATCGAACTCCGAGATGACGGCCATCTTCGACGCAGACCAGAAAGCGCGACAAGGCCCAGATATCGACTGGGCAACGGTTGGTCCACAGGATGAGACGCGTCGGAAACGTACCCAAACGTTATTGGATGTGGGAGCGTTGAAGAGCGGGGATGACTTCTTCCATGCTGCGTTCATTTTTCAGCATGGTGGATCGCCCGACGATTATCTGAAAGCACATTTGCTTGCTATGATCGCCGTTGCGAGAGGTAATGCCGGAGCGACATGGATCGCCGCTGCCACACTAGACCGTTATCTTCAAAATATTGGTAAGCCCCAGATTTTGGGCACTCAATTTCACACCGGCCCTGACGGTCGCACGACCCAGGAGCCATTTGACCGCTCCCTTGCCTCTGACGCCCTGCGAGGCACTCTTGGTGTTCCGCCACTCGCGGAACAGGAGGAGCGCCGTAAGTCGCTTGAAAAGACGGCTCGGCCGGTGCTCCCAAGTCTCCCGAAGCCTGCACTTCAAACGCTCGCGCCGGCACCGTCAGCGAGAACGTTCGAAGCCAAGCTGCGCCCCGTACAATGCGGCCCGATTCCTGGCGCGGAGGCACTAATCAATCGCACCGACCTCCGCTGGATTGTGGTGGGAGAAATGCACGGCACCAAAGAGACGCCAGCAATTTTTGGTGATCTCACTTGCCTAGCTTCGGCGTCCCGGCCGGTGATCGTCGCGGTCGAACAAATGACCACCGAGCAACCCGCTATTGACGATTTCATTGGTTCCGATGGCGGTGCCGCGGCGATATCGCACTTCTTGAGCAGCAGAATATGGACGCAGCCGATGAAGGACGGCCGATCCAGTGAAGCGTACTTCCACCTTTTCCAGAGGCTGCGCGAATTACGAGCGGCAGGGCGGATTGCGAGTGTCGTTGCGTTCCAACCCTTGTACAATCCCGGTCGAGGCGGATTCAAAGCGAACGATTACGAGAATGCACTTGCCTCGTCACTGGTCAGCAGGGTGAGGCAAGGCGCGCGGGCGCTCGTCTTGGTCGGGAACATTCACGCAATGCGAACTGCTCCTACATGGGCCAAGCCAGCTTACCTGCCGATGGCTGGCTACCTTCCAGCCCAGACCACCATCAATCTTGACGCGAGGTGGGTTGGCGGATCCTATTGGGCTTGTACTTCGGACACCAGTTGCGGTGCACAAACTGTGCCCTCATCAGGGACAAGACCGGCTCGCGGTATCACCATGGACGTTACCGGTGGACCTTATGCGGGGGCGCTTAACCTCGGCGTCGAAGTGACAGCTTCACCTCCGCAGTAACGAGCTTACGGCAACATCCGTTAGCTGCCATTACGCCGTCTTGCGGCAGGTGCAGCGGGTTGGCGTCCGAGCGTGCGGTACACAGTTGGGCGCGAAATTGAGAACACCTCGGCGAGATCGCTGACATCTACAGTAGGCTTTCGCTCACCGCTTCTTCTCGATCATAGCATGCCGATGTTATGCAGCCATTGCTTGACCTGTCCGGGCCATTCCCGCGAAATCGGATCAGCCGTGGGCCGCATTCCGAAAGCGTGCCCTCCCTTGGCATAAAGCCGCATATCAACTGGCACGCCGGCATCACTGAGTGCCAAGGCATAGGCCATAGGTTGCCGGATTGGGTCAGTAGGGTCGTTCATGGCGTGAAGAATAAACGTGGGCGGTGCCTTCGGGCTGATTGTCACCCATGGCTTGAGTTCAAGGCTGTTCCTGCCCTTGCTGTCGTCTAGCATACGCGCCGTGTAGGCGACGATCGCAAAGTCTGGCCGGGGCGATTGCTGGTCAGCCGCATCCGTCAGCGGATAGGTGCGCTCATCCGTGTTGCTCAGGCTCGCTGCCAAATAAGCACCCGCTGAAAAGCCGATCACACCGACTTTATGCGGATCGAACCCGTAGGATGCTGCCTGCTCCCTCAACAGCCCCATCGCGCGCTGTGCGTCCTCCAGACCCAATAGCACCTTCGGCCGTTGTCCCTGCGGCCACGCTTGCGGCACACGATATTTCAGCACCGCACAGGTCATACCCTGTTGCACCACCCAATCGCAGATTTCGGTGCCCTCTAAATCAGTCGCTATGACTTCGAAACCGCCGCCCGGCAGGACCAGCATCGCGGTGCCGACGTTACGCCCCTTCGAACGATAGAGAGTCATTGTGGGCCGGGTGACATAGCTCGCCCAATGCCATTTACGTCCTCCCACAAGTCCCGTCCCATTCCCGGTCCCCTCAGGCCGATCGCCGGAGTCCGGTTTGGCGAGAGGCGTGCTCGCAGGCCAGACCGGCGTCTGAACCCCCTCCTTAGGAGCCTGCCACGTGCCCGCCCGCTCATTTTTCGGGAGGACAACCTTGGCAGGCAAATTGTTGGCCTTGCTAATCTGCCCGCAGGCCGCACCGGCGATGCTGATTGCAAGGAGAGAGGGCACGACGAACCGGAACCGCGACAAACCATATCTCCTGCTTTGAGGAAGCAACCTTCCTGTGGGATCAGGCGATTGCAGAAGCGGAGGTTAGCGGGCCAAGCTCATCACGCAACTGGTAGCTCCCCGCATGGGAACGGCGCGCGAGACGGCGCGGGCGTTCTTGGAAACGATCCGTTTCGAGAAGACTGGACGACCGGAGGCGCTTAATTGCGACCGGTCGATACGACGTAATTTGCATACCGGCCCAGTTGAACAGCTTGTAGGCGACCGTGCGGCATAGGTACCTAGACGTGATGAACGCGAGCAGAAAGGCGGAGGCTATGGTGAGGGTCACGATCCTGATCGGAGATACTGACGAACTCGTCGGCGAGTTCGATTATGATCAGTTGCCTCGAACCGGTGAGACGTTCACGATCCCGTGGCCTGCGGATGACGAAGGCTTGAGGTTTTTCGACGTAGAGGACGTAATTCACGTGGCGGCTGGCGCGCCAAGTGATTGGGGCCCTGGGCCACGAACGATACTACGCGCCTCCGAAATCTTATGACCTGCGAAAGCTGGCCTACGGCTCGGTGCCGTCCAACTGCGGAAAGGCCCTCCGCCGCACTATCCTAAAGTAGTAATAACTTACGGCTTAGCCGTCGCCGTCAAACGGTAGTACCCCCGGCGATACCCTAGTTTATCGCCGTCGAAACCCTGACCGGAAACGCCCAATCCTTGCCCTTCAAAGCAATCATGAAGCTTCCTGATTGCGGACGGTCGTTCAGCAAGGCAACATGGCGGCATGGCCAAGCCCACCGCCGCCCGCTTCAGCGTCCTGCCTGAAAATGAGCAGGCCGCTTTGGCCTATCTTGATGCGCGGGGTTACGCGCCTGCTAAGATCGAGCGAGACGTAGAAGGCCTTACCGTCCTCATCTTTCCGCCTTTTGTGGGCGATCCGCTGGAAGGGCTAGCGAAAGCGATACCGGTGCACCTCAGCGCCAAGATCGGCATCGTCGTCGGGAATGCTCCACCGTTTTCGTTGGCACATTAGGCTCCAACTACGCCCACTTGCGGACGCTAATCCAGTACCGTGCCATCCCCAATAGCCGACGTTGAGAGGTCGAGCGAAACATGTCACGATGAACAATGTCAAAGAGACCTCAATTACGCATACTGGACGAGGACGCTGCGTTCCGAGCGATGTGCGCTTACATTGAAGCTTATTGGGAACGAGGACTTCGCGATTCTGACGACATCGCGCAGCTCTTGACCATCCTGCATGGTGACCCCGCTACTCCTAACGATTGGGCCGACGCAGTTGACCAGGTTGTCGACTAACGCCCATTTTCTGCCTCTCTGAGGAACGTTGCCGTTGCCCGAGAACGGTCATCCGTTCAGCTACTCTCATATTCTGCTCGCTCGTCCGACCAGCCGTCAGCGCCGTTAAGGTTGGCTCGCATCCGGGTGTCGAACTCATCAAAGACGACCTCATGGGGATAAAGCGGCAGACCCTTCGCCAGCGCTCGCTTTTCAAGCACTCCTAAGGCCTGATGAAATGCCCAAAGGGCCAGTTGCCGCCAGTCGTCTCCCTGCGGAACTGCCTTCTCGTTCGCCTGATATATCTCGTTAGTGGCGTTCAAGTTGTCAGATACCCTCACGATTTGGGGCCACAGAGCCTTCGTGGCTTCGAATAGGGCGCTCTTATCGATAGTCATCCGACGCTCCTTGGCACAGCGGCAGCTTTCATGCCGTCCAACGCCAAAAACCACCAGTCCGCTATCCTCTCCCAACCTCGAACGTTTAAGGTGCGTGGGCGTATCCTCCAGCCGATCGTTGTCGGGCTACGAAAGCTCGTCCCAACGTGCATCGCTTGCAGAAATACTCTCGACCCGAGAAACCTCAAGTGCCGGAGCCCGTCCGCCTTCCTGCCAAATCAACGTGCCAATCAATATGGCTTGCCTGGGACCGGCGGTTGCTGTGAATACATTATCCCATGCAGTTGTACGAAAGACCGACTGTACATATAATTCAACTTGTCCGTGGGACTTGCATTTACGACTGCTACCCATGACGACGCCATGGCTATGAAGATCGACAATAAATCCTTCGACGCGTAATTCTTTTCCGATCCAAATGGTCGGGTTTGCTGCGACGCGACAGACATTGATTTTGGGGAGGTTTCTAGGGGCCGCCGTCGACAGCGCCGGAAGCATCAGGACTGTTAGGGCGAGAGCTGAGCGAAGCTTCATATTGGGGATAATGGATCACAAACACAATTGCCGCAATGTCCGCTTTGCAAGGTCAGCCTCTCAAATCAGCCGGTCCACTTTCCTTCCCATTCCGGCCATTCCGCTTACGCCCATAGATGGCCGTTCAAGGCGGTTTCTGTGCTTCCCGATTGCTGCCGTTCGTTCGGCAAGGCATCATACCGAAATGACAATCACGCCAGCCGTCCTTGCTCAGTTGCCGTTGCCTGACATTCGTGTGGTGATCTTCTACAAACGCGATGAAATTACGATGGATCTGATATGCTGCGATGTCGAGGTAGCGGGGCATGTATGGTCGTTCCATGAGGAAGCGGCTGGCTGGCCGGACCTGATTGCGCATCTATCGGCACTGCCGGGCTTCCGTGCCGACTGGTATGAAGCCGTGGTCAGCCCGCCGTTCGCTACAGCCGAGACGATTGCGTTCGACCGGCGGTGATCGCCCGATTGTGTTGGAAAAGTCGAAGGTTTTGAAAGCCGCGACATTTACGTGCGTTGAATAATCTGGTTGCAAACTATCGATCTAGAAAGCGTCGCGTGGACGTATTGCGCCTGCACTCCTGAGTACGAAAGTTTCGCCAGCCAACTTTTTCAACACAATCCTTCCCATTTCGGCCATTCCGCTTACGCCCACAGATCGCCATTCCAGGCGGACTTCTGCTTCCCGATTTCCGACGTTCGTTCACCAAGACATCGCCTCAAAATGATGATCATTTTACTATAGAGGCGCTCGATTCATGAGCGATTGTTGAGATGATATTTTCGAGATTTTCCGAGCTGGTCGAACGCGCTGATATCACAAGTGCACAGCCGTCATTAATCATAATAAACAAACGCGAGCCAATCCGCTTAAATATACCTATCGTCATCCATCGATACGTTGTTGCCATGTCGCCTGTATCCGCAACCAACCCCTGCGCGCTGTGGGTGAGATATATATCTCTGCTATTCTTATTGTAACGCAGGGCGGGGCGCACAATAAATATAAATATAACAAAGAAGACGCCCAGGGCGGAAGTCGTAGATTCTTCTGCAACCAGCCCCCCTGCCACTAAGATAACACCGAGTAACAGGTATAGCGCTGACCAAACTCGCGTTCTTTTGCCACCGATAATAAACGATATAACTAGTGAGGCCGCAACGAGGTCAGCCCTCGTCAACCTATACGGCCCAACCTTTTGAAAGCTCATACAGTACCCCCCCTCACGTTTGGCACGTGAACACGTCCGCTTACCGATCACAAGGCCATAAAGCGGTCGGTCCGCTTTCCTTCCCATCCCGGCCATTCGTGATGCAAAAATCAAAAGTTTTGCATCAACGGAGAGGCGTAGCGCGTCGGGGCTGACGCCAAATTGGGAACATTGCCCTCCTTAGAGGGCCGGGATAGTTTCGGTCTATGTGGACCTTCTTCCTGTGGAACTTTGCGGCTCTGGCCGCCGCCATTTACTGCATAGCCAAGTCTGTGATCGACCTTCGTGCGCGCAGGTACGCCTGGGGGATTGTCGGCCTGCTAAGCGCCATGGTGTTCCTAGTGACGCCGATCCAGACACACGCGATCAAGGTCGATCTGCCTGCCGCCCGACCATGACCGCTAACGCTCAAATAGCGGGCGCGATCCAGTCGCTATAAGAGACGGCATGGCAGAGCTCATACATGAATACTGGGAAGGCGAGGACGGAGCCGAGTTCAGCATCGTTCGCAAGCGCAATGATGCGATCCGGCCCACTACAATGCCTGACGGTCACCTGATTTTCAGCGTTCGTGCAGCATCTTGGCATCACGCCATGCAGCTCCAATACGACCGGCTCGACCTCGGCACGTATGACGCTGGCGGCATGGAAGACATTATTTACACCGATGAAGATGCGACCGAACAGCAGAGTTACCTCGCACGTCGGAACGTCAGCTAACCACCACGTTCCCCGCCCTCCTGATGCGAAACTCAAGGGTATGTATCGCACCGACTGGCCAACCCTGTTGGTCTGCGATGCACGTCTCGAAAGTTTTGCATTAGCTATTGATACCCCACGGGCTATCAATAATTGGCAATAACTGGCAGCAATCCTTCCCTTGCCACGAGCATCTGAGGTTCTTTTAACCCAGATACCAATCCCGCCCGCCGCAGGGCCAGCAGCACCCACCAACCCGGATCATGTTGTCCTGGCTCAAGGCCAAGTCGTGCAGATTCGGGCCAAGCATGGTGATTTCCATGCCAGGCTTCGCCAAATGTGATGAGCGCCGCAGCGGGCAGATCATGCCCTTGAACGGCAACACCTTCGATACTCCATCCCTGAGGTCCCTCACGATGCGTGACGTGGCCGACCAGCCAATGTCCCGTCACGCCAACCGCGATACGCACCGGCACGCCCCAGATCAGCCACGGTAGCCCGCCCGCCCAAAGAAACAGCAGTGCCCATGGCAGCTGTTGCGCCATCCAGGTGCGTTCGAGGAATCGCAGCACACTATCGTTATGCAGGCGTGGCTCGAGTTCGAAACGAGGCGGGTGCGTGAGGTCGAGACGACAGTGCATTTGCCACCAAGCGTCGCGCAGCAACGATGCTCGATGGGCATGTAGATCATGGCATTCCGCCTGCCGTTGCGCCCAATCCCGCGTGTCGTGCAACCGCACCATGCCGAGCGGCCCTGCCATACCGACCAAGGTGCCAAGATAGGCGAGCATCCGCTCAAACCAGCGCGGTGCATCGAGACTGCGGTGGATCAGCAGCCTGTGCAGTCCGATCGAATGACCAAGACAGAGAGTGACCGCCGAGGTGCTGAGCCAGAGAAGCACTGCACCAGGCGTAGCGTACAATGGCGCCAGCAGCAGCGTGCAGCCTGTCATGCCGGCTATCCAGAGCGAGCGCACCGGCGCCCATCGTACTGTGCCCTGCCGGGCGTTGCTGAGGGGCAGAGCAGTCATGCGGGCGGTAGACAGACAGACCATCGAACATCCTTCGGCAATTAGGTACATGCCTAATTATAAGCTTCGATTTGTCAACGCTTAGCTCATTGCCTAAATGCCATCGGATGCAGCGTGTCTTCGAAGCCCTATCATCATCCGTCCGACGCAAAATTCTTGCCTATCTTGCCCACGCGGAGCTGAGCGCGGGTGACATCGCCTCGCGCTTCGCCATGTCGAAACCCTCGATTTCACAGCATCTATCGATTCTGGAAGCCGCTGGTCTGGTGGCCAGCGAGAAGCGCGGTCAGTTCGTTTTCTACCGTCTGGTACCGGAAAGCCTCGCCAACACGCTCAACGGCTTTGTCCAAGAGGTTTGCCCTGTCTCACGCCCGCTAAAACGGGAGAGCGCAACATTAGCGCGCAAGGCGGCGGACGAACTTTGAATCCCAGTCGGATCTAGCTGATGCAAAACTCACACGGCCTGTGTGAGTTTTGCATCAGATGGGTGCGGAAAGTTATAGGAGACGGGTCTGAGCCATTATAGCCTGCCCCTATGAAACATGCCGAACTACGGTCCATCGTTCACAACGTCGCCGATTCCCTCGGGAGCGGCATCGGTCTCATGATCGGCCATTACGAGATGGACGTTTATGGAGATGCCGAGCGCTCTCACGAGCGCGCGATCACGGTCGATTTCCTACACGGCGTTGTCATCGAAGGTGAACCGTCTACCTCGCTGGTGGAGTCGGTAGCGCTCTATAAGACCGCATTCGCTGACCTCTGTTCGAAAGCCGGTGGATCAATCGCTAACGTGGTAGAAGCAAAGGCCCGCTTTTGGTCCGACGGGTTGAACTGCCACTTCACAGTGACGATCACTGACCGCGACGGTCACCGTTCCGCAACAGACTATGCGGGAATACCGGGCCAACGGGTGAAGATCCTAGATCCCCTTGGGCGCTTGCGGCCTCGGCCAAGCGCCCCGGCCTGATGTAAAACTTTGAGAGGGGCATCGCTGCCCCCCGCAGGTTTGTCATCTTTGGCGCGATACATATCCTGTGAGTTCTGCATTACGAGCGCGGAAGCGCGCATCAGCTGCCGACCACTTGGTAGATGATACTCACATCTGAAACTCGTTCGTTCTGCTTAAATAGCCTCGATTTCGTGGCATATCGAACGAGGAGGCGGTCCGCCGAAAGCCACTTCGTTTCGGCCCATGACCCGTCCCAACTGCCGGCCCGGGCGGCACCATGATCATCATCTGCGATGAAGGTGTTTCAAGAACCGGAAGGATTGCCGCTGGCGTCCAATACCGAGATTTGTGTGGAGAAGCCCGTGGTCGCTCCGCAATCACGCTGGAACAACACCGCGACGTGTTTGCCGTCAGGCGAAAGGCTCCGCGAAGCTACTGTATTCTGGCAGGCGTCCGAATACCCTGAGCAAATCATCACCGCCGCGAGTAGTGCTGCTCTCATCGATGCGGATCGTAGCATTGGCATTCCGACCGTTAACGGCCGGATTCAGGCGTCAGCGACCGCCGAATTTCCGCCGCTGTTCTGATGCAAAACTTTTGATTTTTGCATCAACGAATGTCCAGGTTGGGGAAGAAAGCAGACAGGTTATTGGGATAAAGCGGCGTGAACAAATTCACGAAATACCTTTGTACAAAGCTCTAATTGCAGATGCTAACACAAGTGAAATTATAAATTGGATAGGCAGGCTCACAAGCCAGGCAATAAATAGCACCGCCCCATTATTTTTGTGCTCATTAACTTCACCACAACAATACACAAATGTCAGGGCCGGGACAATGAGACCTGTGATCGAGAATCCTTTCGGAGCTTTATAATTTAGATGAACACCTGAAAAAAGTATCGTAACTAGAATGGTTACAAGAGCCAGTACAATCGCGGTCATCATATTACCTTATTTTCCAGCAAGCTCCATTGAGCCTGCCAGTCTCTAAAATACGATAAATTGAATTAATGAACGACCGGTTGTGGGCGTAAGCGGAATGGCCGGAATGGGGAGGGAAGCGGACAAAGGATGACCTTACCAAACGGCACCAAAGCGGGTTATGCGGGACGAATGCGGAGCTTCCGCAGCAGCCGTCGGGCTAAGTCTCGTTCGTATTCAGAAATGAAGACGGAACTCTCGGCAGCAGCCAAGCAACGGAGCGCAGCCTGAACATCGCGCTTCACGCCGCGCCCTCTTAGATAACACTTCGCCAGGTCTAGCTGCGAGCTACCGTCTCCAGTTTCCGCCACGCGTTGAAACCAGCGGAACATTGTCCGCCAATCTTTGCGCTGGCGATAAAGGATCGCGATGTTCGATCCTGCCGCGACGTTCCGCTCCTTACGCCAAGCGCGCTGGTATAACCGCATTGCTGTAGCCTTGTCGGCCTCAACGCCCGTGCCAGTGTCGAACAGGTAGGCCAGCCGACAAAGACAGTCGGCATTGCCGAGAGCAGCACCACGCTCGAAAGCCTTTAAGGCGTGCGCGAGATTGCCCGCCTCTTCAGCGGCGTCACCGATCCGGAAGAGGGCACTTGTGTCTACCATCGACATCAATTCGCACAGCACGACCTACACGCCAACGTCTGCTTATAGGCGTTTCTGCCAATCCGGCCTTTCCCAAAAAGGAACCAATTACGATAACATCTTATTGGCCAGCCTTTCTCCTTTGAAGTGGAGACCCGAACGTCCTTCCCTGCTGGCTAAAACAGTGCCGGCAAGCGGGAGTAGAAGCCGCTCCGGCTCGCTTGCCCCTCCCGGAAATTTTAGCAGCTAAAAATTTGCGCCCGAGTTTTTGGCCAAATCCGTGCTCGTTATCGGGTCCCCTTCGGCGGAAGCTTGAATTTCACGCGCTGAACACAGCCTCGACGGCCCGAACCACTCTCTACTACCCGGGCATTGGAAAGCGCATTGCGCGCGGTATCGCCGAACGCTTCGTCCGGTTCAGAACCGAGAACCCTTACGTTGCCTACCGCTCCCCATGGCGCTGTATCGTAACCAATTACCGCCGCCCCTTCGATTCCGCGGCGCGAGAACGCCCTGGGATAAGCGCTGCCGTCGAGAAGCCCCGGGATCGACTTGGGATCCACGATGCAACCGGGCTGGTCTCCAGTATCCAGAGGCGTGTCTGGCACCGGTACGGGTGCCGCAAGGTTGGCGCGTCCGTTATGGTAAAAGTGATAGGTGCATCCGTGAAACCCCGCTCCCGGCTCATAGCGGTTGGCGAGTAAAGCTTCCCGGCCGGCGCGCTCGAGCGCCGTGTCGCCGGACATACCCAATGTCTGGACGTTGCCAGGCTTACCCGCGGCGTTCACGTCGAATGCCAGAAACACCCAAGCCGGTCGTCGCGCCGGTTGCGGCAGCTTTTCGAAGGCCGGCAGGTTAAGACGCCGGTACTGGCCTGGCTCGCGGGGGCAATTTGAACCTGCAGGGCGAACTCGTTCAAACAGGGCAGGCGCAAACCCTGTGGCATCCGGACGGCTCGCCAGCTCGTACAAATCCGGCATCGACGCCTTCTCGATCGGCGTGACCGATGCTTTGAAGGACACGCTGCATTTCGCCTGCGGTATTCCGGTTGGAAAGCTCGAAGCCGCCAGCGCAGGGGCAAGATCGCTAGTGTCGACATACCAAGCCGGCGATTCCGTCATATCACGGCGGATCGTGCGGGCACGCCCCTGCGCATCGATTACGAAGGAGAACCGATATATGGGTGAGGGGCGTTCGGTAACAGCGGGACCGTAACGCGTCGCAACCGCCGTGAAGGGCCGAACGATACTATCGGCTACTATCGGCTGTCCTGAACAGGTAAGATCGATTGCGGTGAACGACACGATCTCCGTCCGCTGTGTGGCGAACGGTACCGGGGGGGCAGGGACGCTAAGCAGCGCGAGCATCGCAACGGACATGGCGTGATCTCCAAATTTACGACATCGATTATCCCGCTGGCGGCAACGTGCCTAGCGATCTCACCAATGAATATTCCTCGGCGAGAAGAACTCATAGCCAGCCTAGATTTCCACTTTCTCAAAACACGTTCTCATTGTATATTCTCATTGAACGCTAACATTGTTGGCTAGCTGAGAAGGGTCGAACCATGACGATCGACGACGCACTGCGCGCTTATGCCTCAGGACACAGCTCGGCCAAGGAGACGAAGGAGCGTACCGGGCTGGATTATGCTCAGGTCCTGGATGGTCTCGGTCGACTGAACCTTCGCGTACCACCGCCCGCCTTCGACGGCCCCGACGGCGACGCGCTGCGTGAAAGCGCAGATCGCTTCACCGCGTTCCTGAAGCAGGCGCGCTGACATGGCGGATTATGGCCTGATCGTCTTCGATGCGTCGCCCCTTATCACGCTCGCAAAGGCCGGCGAGCTTGATGTCCTCCTCCGCCAGCCCCTACCGATCATCATTCCCGATGCGGTATACCGGGAGGCGGCAAATCCGAGCTACGACGACGGCGTACGTATCATGGAGTGGATCGAGACCAACCAAGCTCGCGTCCGCACGGCAAACACCCGGGCAGGGCTTCAACAAGATATTCTCCTGAAGAACGGGGTGAGGGCAACGGACCTTGGCGAAGCAGCCGCGATTGAAGTGACGGACCGTTTTCTGGCCGACAATCCCGATAACCGGGTGGCGCTCATTTACGAGGATGCCGGTGTCCGGAAGCGCGAACGCGATCCTCGCGTGGACATATTTTCTACCGCATCCTTCCTCCACGCGATGGAGGGCGGGGGCTACATTCAATCGGCGGATCAGATCCTCGAACAGGCGTCGCAAGCTGGGCGAAATGTTGCAGAGCAGAAGGCGATGCATACCCCTGAACCCGGTGCCGGCCTCCTTGCACAATTTCGCAATGCAAGGACGGGAAGCACAGGGCTTCTCGATACGACGCCGAACAGCTTGCACAAACCGCCTGACGAGCCATCGCCAACCCAAGGCCAGACGCGAGGACGTTCGCGCTGATGCTCATCGGATATGCCCGGGTCTCGACGTCGGACCAGAATTTGACGCTGCAAACGGACGCTCTGACCGCTGCGGGATGCGAACGGATCTGCAGTGACACGGCGAGTGGCGCAAAAACCGACCGTCCGGGTTTGTCGGAAGCGTTGAACGTCGCTCGCCGGGGCGACACGCTCGTCGTCTGGAAGCTCGACCGCCTCGGCCGTTCGATGAAGGGCCTTGTCGAACTGGCGGCTGACCTTGCTACCCGCGGTATCGAGTTACGGTCCCTGACCGACGGGATCGACACAGCGACGCCGACCGGCCGGTTGCTCTTTCACATTCTGGCGTCCATCGCAGAAATGGAGCGTGAGCTGATCCGCGAACGAACAATGGCCGGGCTACTGGCGGCTCGTCGCAAGAACGGGCCGGGCAGGGGGCGCAAGTCGGTCCTGACGCCAAAAAAGAGGGCCACAGCTATGAAGTTGCTCGCTGCAGGCGATCGTCCGCGAGACGTGGCCGAGGCGATCGGCGTCTCGGTCGCAACCTTTTACAGGCATTTCCCAGCTGGTGGAGGCGAGCCGGCATCTTGAGACCTGCCGCCTACACATCGTGCCCTTTGGCGGCTATGATCGCCGTCTGACGACCCTGGAGGCCCTAACGCCATGAACGTCTATCGGCAGATCGAACCACCCTCGATCAGCGCGGAAGAGCAAGCCCGCCGGCGGTACGCTATCGGCTTTGCCCGCGGCAGTGTCAGGATGGAGGGGTTCGTACTCGATACTGATACCGAAGCCCTGTTCGCCGACTATGTAGCTGGCAAGCTCGACCGCGCTGCCCTCAACTCGGCTATCTTAGAATATTGTGGCGTTGCAGCCGCCTAAAAACATCGAGGCCATCGAAGCCGCTCTCGTTGCAAACCGCATCGCAGAGATAGTCGAGCGGCCGATAGACGGGAATTACGACGCAGCGCATCTGCGCGAATTCCACAGGTTCATCTTCCAGGATTTGCCTAAGTACGCGCCGGGTGAATATCGTCCTGACGCGCCATCGCACGGTAAGGAACGCCGGCTCGAATCCGAGCCGATCAATCTACATAGGGTAGAATATGCCCTACGTCCTGAAGTGGACGATCGGTTGGACACAGTGTTGCGAGCGCTACGCGGCAGGGACGCTTTGAGGGGGCTTTCCACCCCCGACTTCGTCAGCACGATTTCCAGGCTCTATGGCGATCTCGATCATCTCCATCCTTTCTCGGAAGGCAACAGCCGGACGCTTCGCAGCTTCACACGGCAGCTTGCCGAGCAAACCGGGCATGAGCTGGATTGGAACATCGCCAACGCGAATGCGGTAACGCGCGATGCGCTTTACAAAGCGCGTGATATCGAGGTTTTACGTCGGACATATCCGGCGATCAATGCCGTCAGCGCGGCTCAGCAAGACGGTGACCGTCTTTTGCTGAAAGCTGCGGAGACTCTTCGGCGGTTCGCAAATGCGGATCGGCTCGACGAATTGATACGCCAGTCAGCCGAACAAAGCCGCGTCACCGCGGTAAAAAAGTGCACGGTACCAATTTGCGATGCTGAAGCAGAAACAGCGACACTACTGCCTGCAGCGCAGCGACAAGCTGCTGCAACGGAAGAAGCGACACGCGTGGACTCCCTACGCAACCGTTCCCTCATGCCGACACATTCGGAGGCCCTCTTGAGAAAATCGATGTTGGAGGGAGCGCGCGCGCCAGGCCGGCTCCTTGGGTCCTTCGCGACCAAGGTGTGCACAGTATCACACTTGATCGGGTGCCTGGAGAGCCGGCGCTCGATCGTGTACTTGCCTACCAAGAGGGCATGGAGAAACAGTTGGCTGACCAGATAGGGGATACACTGAATGGACCGACCCAACCGCTTTCTCCAACGCCAATCGCAAACAGCCCGCCCCATCCAGAACGTGTCGCAGTTCACAGCCGCGATGCTGGACGCAGCTCGACCTCTCGAGCCGAGCCAGCCACCGCAGAAGGACGCGACATGCAAGGACTCCTGAGCCTGGGCCAGGGAAGCACTCTGGCAGGGCTGGCCGACAAGGTGCCGGCTGGTCGATCCATCCCCGACGGTGCGGAACAGGTCGTCGTCATGAACGGCAGTCGGCTTCACGAACGTCGATATGAGGGCAAGTGGGAGGTCCAGAAGTCGGATCCGCAAGGCATGCTGCCAAAGGGCGTTTATCAGGTACACGGCAACGGGGTCGCTAGGCACGAGCCTGCCGCTTTCCAACAGGTCCCGAAGATCGGCGACAGTCCCAAGATCGTCTATACCAACGGGCGTGCGACAATCACGGGCCTTGATCCACAATCACAAGGGCAGGGACGCAGCCGCTAGCCCCTCGCCCCGCACCGCGGTCTGAGTAGGTCGCCGGGACTGTATCACCGTGCTAGTTTCCATGATCACAGGCCGTTTCAAAGGCGTCCGCGACCATGCGAGTTGAGGACGGAATGCGCCGAACGATCTCCCCAACTTCGAGAAATCCTCAATCACAGTTGACGCCATTGGAGCTTGCGCTCCGTAAATCGGCGGACTTGAACCGTTCGGGAGCTGCCGTCGGACTGACGATTATTTGGGTAATCGTATTCAGCCTGGACGGATCCACCGGACCGCACTTCTCGCTGAATACGGTCTACCTGCTGCCACTATGCTTTACCGTATGGTGTCTCGGCCGGGCCGCAGGGTTGCTGTCAGGTCTGCTGGGCGTGGCTGTAACCCTGTATCTCAATGGCTTTCGAGACGGCCTCTCCGCGCAGGCGTCGACCGTCCCTACTGCAACCGCTATCTGGAATGTAGGTGCGAGAGCCTTCGGGGTACTCTTTATCATTCTGTTCGTAAGCGCGTTCCGGCGAACCTTCGATCGGGAGCGGGCCACAGCAAGCATCGATCACCTCACAGGCCTCGGCAACCGACGAGCCTTTCAGATCGAATGCGCTCGCCTGGAATTAGCAAGTGCGCGTGACGATCGGATTCTCCTATGCGGCGTGATCGACGTAGACGATTTCAAGGCGGTAAACGACCAACACGGTCATGCGGCCGGTGATGAGGTTTTACGCGTCGTAGCAACAGCGCTTGCTTCCGCCGTTCGCCCTTACGACATCACGGCACGGCTGGGGGGTGACGAATTCGCCTTCTGTCTCGCAGTTCGCGACCAGGCTTCTGCAGAGAGGAAAAGTGGTAAGATCCACCGCGCTATCATGGCGGCGCTTCAATCAACTGACGTGCCGGCAACATGCAGCCTGGGGGCGGCAACAGGAACTGATTTTGCGCAAACATTGCTCACCGCCGATCTAACCATGTACGGCGCCAAACAGGCGGGGAAGAGCTCATGGAGTTTCAACATCGAATCGGCCCCAAGTTACCGGTAACTTCTGTAGGTATTCGGCTGATGGAACAGCTACTCAGGCACGCGCTGCCCGATTGACATTTTCGAGATATTAATATAAATCGTAATTTCAAATTTGAGATTTGTACTAGCTTGAATTTCAGGTATTTTCGCTTAACTACGAGCTCTCAACTTCAAGCGAGATACTGATGAACGATGATACCAACGCGGTCGAATTGGCTGCTGAACTGACGGCCGCGTGGTTGGCAAACCCTAACACCCGCACCAATGCAGACGACGTGCCTGCCTTTCTAATCTCTATGCATGCCGCAGTATCGCAGCTCTCAGGCACATCTGCGCCCGTTCCTGCGGGGGAACCTGCGCAGACCTATGAGCCGGCCGTAACCGCGCGCAAGTCGCTGTCCTCGCCAGATCACATCATCTCGCTGATCGACGGCAAGCCGTATAAGACCCTGCGTCGCCACCTTGCGACCAACGGCCTGACGCCGGAGGAATATCGCGCCCGTTATAACCTCAAGGCCGATTATCCGATGGTCGCGCCGACCTACTCGGAAGCACGCCGGACAATGGCGAAGTCGATCGGCTTGGGACGCAAGCCTGGTCAGACTGCGACAAAGCCTACTGACGAAGCTTCGAAGGCGCCTCGCAAGCCCCGGGCAACCAAGACGACTGAAGAGGCCTAACGCAAAGCGGGGGCAGTGAGTTAACGCGTTACCTTATGCACCACTCACTGACCCCCTTTCGTAAGTATGCAAGATTTCAGCGGACGCGCCGGGCGCCGTGAGTTTTGGCCGTTTGCGATGACGGTATTATTCATCGTACTCGTGACAAGCGTCGTTCTGCCTCCCCTTGGCACACTGGTCGGCTGCCTATTGTTCTTACCATTATCGAGTTGCGCCGTCCGTAGGCTTCATGACATTGGTAGGTCTGGGGCCTGGCTAATACCGCTGATTGCCATCCCCGCCTGTATGATCGTCTTGTTCGCAATCGGATTATCGATCCTAGGCGTGCTACTTGTTGCTACGCTCGGAATTAAAACGAGCCCTAGCCAATAGGAAGACGGCATACGTGCAATCGAAACCGCGCTGGCTTGGACGTTCGCGGTATACTTGGCATTAATGATGGTAATGCTCTCTTTGACAGGCAGCCAAGCCTCAAATCAGTTCCGCGAACTCTAGCGATTATCTGCGGGACCGCCCTTCGCACCGGATAAGCTTGATAGAGGTGCGCTTGCTCATCAGAAGAATCTGTATGTTAAAATGGATAAGGATCATTCTGAGCTATCCACGCCCGGTCATGCGGTGGTTCCGGCTGCTTCTAGGTTTTCTGGCCTGCGTGCCCGCAACCAGCCAGGCGCAGCGGGCGGGAATATGGGAGACCCGGACCAACGTCGCCGGTGCGTGGGTAGGTCAACCAGTTCGATATTGTGCACCTGCTGATGCGCCGTTGCACTCAATGAACTTATGGCCGGCGAACTGTACCGCGGTGAAAATCAGCAAGACGACCGCCGGGATGGTTTCCAAAGGTGAATGTCAAATTGGCCAGTCTGGTACGCTTTGGATCATACAGCGAGAATTGTCGGGGGATCTAAGCCGCCAATATCGCTTCGCCACCGAAAGTCACCTGGAACAGGCAGGCAAGCCGGCGCAGTGGGCGCAACGCGTCGAGACAATAAATCGCTTTATCGGACCATGCGAGGAAGCCGTCCAGAAAGCGGTACCCAACTCGATAAAACGACCTGAAGGTGCGTGGGCAATCCTGGGGTTTGCGCTGGTTTTCGGCCTGCAACTCATGGCGTTCGTCGGACTACTATATGCGACATACCGCGGAATGGCCTGGCTGTCGTTGCGACTGGGACGCAGCGCCTACGAAAGAGCCGTGGTCGCCAATATCACCGTCGACGAGGCAGGCGCGGCGACCATACCCGTACTCGCGACCTTCACGGGAGTCCGCGGCCTGCCGTGGTGGTATGCGATCGCGTCGAACAACGCCAAACCGCTCCTCGTGATCGAACCTGGCGGCATTCGTTTCCGTGTCGTTTGCGAGCGCGAACGTCGTTACGGCGAGATCGAATGCGTCGATGTCAGGCAGGGCAGGGGAACCGTCAATCTCAACTTCACCTTCCACGGATCGCTACTAAATTTCACTGCCAATCTCGGTGCCGTGCCCTTGGCTGCATACGCACTCTCTCTTCTACCTCAGTCCGTGCCGCTGTCTGCGCGCGCCATCGCCGCAAAGAAAGCGGGCGCATGACGGTTTGATCCTTGCCATGTTCGGCAGCACGAAGATGACCCGCTTCAAGGGAAAGCCTACACCGGAAGCCCACGTAAAAACGTCGAGATCAAAGTACCTGCCTGGCGATGGTCAGGATAAGTACTTTATGTTGATCAGGTTAGCGTTAAAATATCATACATCATTGATTATTATATACTGCCTACTGCAATAACGCCGGACAGGTCGCGTCAACGTCCCGCGATCAGCTCGGCCCGCCGTCCAGATCACCGACGCATTGCACGTCGGGCTCCATTTTCGCCAGGCGTTGCAAGTGCCCGGTTCGCGCGACGATGCCCGGAAAAATCGCGTCGGGAGTAACCGTGTAGGTCCGGAGAAGCTGCAGGGCCCAGGCATAATGCCGCGCGCCGATCTCGCAGCTGTTGCTGCCGCCATCACCCTCGCCCCAAACTTTGCGCCACCCAGCCTGGACGTCGTGCTTCAGAATGGCATGGAAGGTCCCAACCGGTCCTTCACCGCGAACATACGCGATCCCATCCGGGCCTGCCAAAAGGACGCGAAACGCGCGGAAGGTGAAACGCGATTGTGCACTATCGTCACCCGCGTGGAGTGTCTTGACGATCGCGGTGCGTTCTGGGCTTCCGGGAGCGGGCGTATGGACGGCGGGCGGCGCGGCCAGCGCCGCTCGCGCCAGCGCCAACGCAAGCATCATCTCGACGCAAGACAAATAGTAACGCCTCATATCAGGCGACCAATGCTATAAACAGGTCGCTCGCGCCAGCTGGCTGATACCGTCAATACGGACGCGCCACCAGAAATCGATCCTGATCGGTGTTCGGCGGGGTTCCACTACCCAGATCCTCCCCAGTGATCGTCCCGACCGACCCGAGTCGACTTTGGTTGGTTGGTGAACGGTGGAATTGGGGAGGCGGAAAGAGCGACGCGACTCGCCAAATAAATCTTTGCGCGCGCCGAACGTGTCGAGCTCATGTTTTGCAGATCAATAGCTTCGCGGTTCAGACTGCTAGCTCGCTCCGGTTTCTTTCGCCGCTCGTTTCCTGGCAAATGCCGACGACACGTTTATGGAGTGCGCATGACTATCCTCTATGCGGTGACATTAGCTCTGGTACTTCAGAACGCCGGCAGCCCGAACGTCGGTCCTGCTGCTACGTCAGAAGCGGACGCGATCAACTGCCGGCTCGACGTGCCGAGCTACATGCAGTTCGCGATGGCGATCAACGGCGAGGAGAAACTCGCGCAGACGCGCCGCTGGAAACGGGTCGCGTCGCGCAATGCGTTCATAAACATGGGGTAATCGCGGGAGCGAAGCCTTAGCGTTCATGATGCAAGCTGGTGGCTGTTCCCCGATAAGATGGAAGTACGGGCTCACGATCCGAAGCCGGGCCCAAGCATCTGATGGAGAACAGCCATGGACGAGTATATCGGGCTAGACGTTTCCTTGAAAGAGACTGCCGTATCCATTCGGCGTGACGGCAAGCGTGTTTGGCGTGGTAAGTGTCCCTCGGATCCACAGCTTCTGGCGGCATTGATCCGCAAGCATGCGCCGGGCCCTGGTGGAGGCAGCCATCGTGCCTGACGCGTCGGCTAATCCCGTCCGTCGCTATCATGCCGATCAGCAGATCGCGACACTACTCACGGTCGTATCCATGGCGGCGCTGGGTCTTGGGGTAGATGTTCGCACCGTTGCGAAAGCTGGCGGCCGCGTCACCCGGGGCTGTCGTGTTGTCGCTTATCGGTCTTGGCGGGATCAGTTTTGGGTTGCTCACGCTGCTGGGCGTGGCTTGAAACCGAAATTAACGAAGATTTGAAGGTCTTGGTCGAAGTTTTGCAATCGCGGAGCAAGCGATGCGATGCGATGCGATGCGATGCGATGCTGGAAAAACCATAGTGTTTACTGGCCATACCCTGATGCACGTCACGTTTTCAATATAAAAGCATATCTTTCATCGTAGCATCTAGCGCCAATGCTTAGCGTTTGCATATGGCCACTCCCCTCGAAGGGGCTCATGACTGAAGTCGGCAGGCTAGACAAAGCTACACTGGCAAACGTCACTTCATTAGGACGCTGGCACCCGAATTGAAAAAATATCACGTGACGGGGAATAAACTGCCGGGTGGCGACGTCTAAGCTGACATACCGACTCTGCGTAGGAGACAATCTTGCCTGCCACCCGATCATTGGTCCGCTTTACCATAGCCATAGTTCTTGCTTTCGGGGGCGGTGCCGCCTTCGCAACAGTTGCGAATGATGAAAAGCCTTATCTGACCGAGGTCAACGCCGCGATGGAGCGGATGATGGCCGGCATGATGGTCGCCCCGTCAGGCAATGTAGATGCGGACTTCGTGACGATGATGCTACCGCATCATCAGGGTGCCATCGACATGGCCGTGGCTGAGCTTCGATACGGCAAGAGCGAGCAACTCAAACGCATCGCGCAAGAGATCATTGTCGACCAGCAGCAGGAGATCGCCGCCATGCGCCTTGCGCTTGGCCAGCCGCTCCCGCCGTCGGCTCCAGTTCCTACTCAGCAGTCTGGCCTTCCCCATCCGCACCTGGAGCCTTGAAATGAAGCGACTTTTTCTACTGTCGGCAAGTTTTGCCAGCGTTGCCTCCGCGCAACCGGGCGTTTGGGCGGCGCCAGCCGCGCTCGACATCCCAATCGTCTATGACGACTCTGCAGCCGATCAAACCGACGGGAAGCACGGGCAGGCGCCTTGGGATCGCGAAAATCAGAAGGTCGGCAGCGGCGACCGGGTCTATGCGGCGGAGCAATTCTCGAACACGGTGTCGGTGACCGACCCGTCAACGAACACCTTGCTCGGCGTCATCAAGTTGGGTGATCCGCAACCTGGTAATTTCAGCCCGCTCTACAAAGGGCAAGTGCTCGTTCACGGTCTCGGCTTCTCGCCGGACGGGAAGACTCTTGCGGTCGTCTCGATCGGTTCGAACTCTATCACTTGGATCGACACCGCAACGAACTCGGTCAAGCATACGACCTACATCGGCCGCAGCCCGCATGAAGCGTTCTTCACGCCCAACGGCAAGGAAGTGTGGGCGACGGTCCGAGGCGAGGACTATATTTCGGTGCTAAATCCGAAGACGTACGAAGAGACGAGCCGGATCAAGACGCCCGGCGGTCCCGGCATGACCATATTCTCTCCCAACGGAAAATACGGCTATGTATGCTCGTCGTTCAACCCGGAGTTGGTGGTGTTCGACGTCGCGACCCACAAGGAAGTGGGGAGGGTGCAGCAACCTAGTCCATTTTGCCCGAACATTTCGGCCAGCCCCGATGGCAAGCAGGTATGGTTCACGCTC
>Ga0308163_10001559_pt1 | contig 24258 bp, 22 predicted proteins | sample PhyTR1_FD_201037 | JGI IMG/M metagenome (GOLD analysis project Ga0308163, IMG submission 201037) | Phyllosphere microbial communities from UC Gill Tract Community Farm, Albany, California, United States - DLSLT.R1 | ecosystem: Host-associated > Plants > Phyllosphere > Unclassified | place: USA... | reverse complement strand
CAGGCCCATAATTACACCTGTCTCCACTATTCTCCTCCAAGAAAATAGTTTTAAGCCCGCTTTAACCAGCGGGCTTTTTTTTGCCCTTTTTTTGCTGGTATTGTTTTTTGTCATGGCCGCGTCATATTGCCACCCTATACTGGCTACATCTTAAGTACATGCAACCGATAGGCATGACTGAAGAAAGGTGCACCGGGAACCCGGTGCACCACTCCCCATTTCGCGCAGTGCGTGGTATCGTTTGGTTTATGATCAAGCAATTAATTCTGACGTCATCGCACGCCAAACTTCGCTACCGCACCGCCCTCTGTCTGTATCTGCTGATTTTGATTTTCGGGTCGATTCCTGGCGCCCGCAAGGATATCGGCGAGGTCGCATCCGGCGTCATCCTGCACTCGCTGGCCTACGCAGGCCTGGCCTTCCTGATCTTTACCGGCGGCACTGGCAGCCCGGCGCAACGTGCCGGCAAGGCCGTGCTGACCATCGCGGCCATGGGCGCGCTCGACGAGCTGGTACAAAGCTTCCTGCCCTATCGCCACGGCGCGGTGTCCGATTGGCTGGTCGACTGCAACGCCGCCATCCTGACTTCGCTGGTCATGTGGGCCTTGTGGACGCGCTTCCGTATCCAGCCGCAAACTTAAGATCGGTGTCCACGTCGGCGGAGAAGCTTCTCCCGTCGCCGGTCGCCAATTCCACATCCATGCGCATTTGCTGCAATTGCTCGGCTTGGGCCACGCGTACCAATCCGTGCAATGCATGCGTAAACAAATGCCTGCTGCGGGGATCCTGCTTTTCCCCACAAGCTAGAGTGATTAACTCTTCGATAATACTGTCTGTCACGCGTGTCAACATATCGATGTCCTTTTGAGTGATACCGAACAATTATTGTCTGTAGGTAGCATGTTTCAATTGATGTACATCAATCAGGAATGGATAGTCGGGAACAAAAAAGCATCGCGCTTCTCTCACCCAAAGTGGTTGGCACTTTTGATTAACCAATGGGGAGGCAAAAAATGTTCATTACCAAGCAAAATAAGTTGGTAGCGGTTCTATGCATGGCGGTGCTGGCCGGGTGTTCCACTGGCGGCATGTCGGACGGTTCGTCCAGTGCAAACAACGGCTATACCGCGCCGGGCAGCACTGCTGCGTCGAGTACCGCGGGCACCGGCAGCCCAAGTAGCACGGGCACCGGCGAGACGGGCAGCAGCACTGCGGGCACTGGCAGCATGGGCAGCGGCGCTGGCACCGGGAGTATGGGAAGTGGCAGCATGGGGAGCACTGGCAGCATGGGGAGCAGTGGCAGCATGGGCAGCAGCGGCAGCATGGGTAGCAGTGGCAGCAGCACCGCCAGTGCAGGCGACACTGGTTCCAGCTCGGCGCAAACCTCGTACGGCATTGTGCAGGCAATCGACCAGATGCAGCGTCAGGATGTGGGCGTTGGCACGATGGGCGCCGCAGCGGCGGGCGGCACCATGGGCGGTTCGCCGAGTGACCGTGTGTACCGCGTCACCGTGCGGATGGACGACGGCAGCAGCCAACTGGTGGTGGTCGACGCCGTCCCCGGCTACAAAATAGGTGATCGGGTCCGCTACAACAACGGCGCCCTCACACCTTATTAATACAGTTGTTCGACCTGATAGCCGCGCCGCTTGAGCAACTGCGGCAGGCCATCGTCACCCACCAGGTGCAGTAGGCCAACGCCGACAAACGCGACTTTGTCCTGCTGCATGATGCGTTCGATATTGGCGGCCATTTCCGGATTACGTTTGCCCAGCAGCACCCGCTGCATGAACCCGGCCGAGATCGAATCGCCCGTGGTCGCGGTCTGCCACGCAGCCGTGATTCCTGGCGCGTCGGCGGAACTCCATGCATCGATCAACGCCTTCGATTTCTTCAGCGACGAACCGCTAGCCAGATCGGCCATGCTCTCGACGAGATACTGCTCTTGCTGACGCGCGTCCAGCATGTCGAACAGGCCGAGCTGATATTCCGCGCTTTCCAGTTCCTGCACGGTCTTTTCCTGCTTCTGCGCGGCGGCAAGCAACGCGTATTCCACCGCCTGGCTGCGCTGGAAGCCATGGGTATCCAGCTCCGAGCCCACCAGCAGATTGGCGATCAGCCAAGGCTTATAGTGCTGCACCGATTGCAGCGACAAGCCGGCCCTTGCGAGCGCCGAAACCATTTTCTTCAACGTGGCGGGGCTTAAATGGTTTTGCACGACATCGTTGTCCGGATAGCGGCCATGACGGGCCAGTGCCTTTTGGAACGGCTGATCCTGCCGAATATCGAGCTCGAGCACCAAGGTGTTCGAATCGAGCAGCGCACGCGACGCCTCCGCATCGAGCGGATAAAAACCGTCCTTGCCCACATGAATAGTACCGAACAGATAACTAGTCTTACCTTCATGTGTAATACGGTACAGCTGGCCACGGCGTTGCGAACTCGTATCGCTGACGCCAGCGGCAAACACCGATTGGCTGACAAAACCAAGCAACAACGCAAGCAAGATGATAAGTTTTTTAGGCATGCGGGTTCCCGACGATAGCAGGAGATGCCATCGAAATAACTTAAAGTATTAGGAGGAGGGAGCTGCGCGGCGTGGCGCTTTACTGTTTCCTATAGTAAATCAGGTGGGCGCTGAAGAAAAACTTTTTGTGATATTTCCGCCGGCTGTCGGCAAATTAAACACACTTAAATAGCAGGTAAATAATAGAAAAGCTGTGCGAATATAAAGATATTGGCGCTTTAACATGGGTAAACCCACATCCACGCCAAGGGCTTCATTGAAACCTGTGCGGTCGGCCCGATATGGCATTCATGATTCCATTTTCCATACTCGACCTCGCTCCGATCGCCGAAGGCAGCAATGCTTCCGCATCGTTCCGCAACACACTCGATCTCGCCCAACACGGCGAGCGCTGGGGCTATCAGCGCTATTGGCTGGCCGAGCACCACGGCATGCCCGGCATCGCCAGCGCCGCGACCGCCGTGGTCATGGCGCATGTGGCCGGCGGCACATCGACCATCCGCGTCGGTGCCGGCGGCATCATGCTGCCCAACCACGCGCCGCTGGTGATCGCCGAGCAGTTCGGCACGCTGGAAGCGCTATATCCGGGCCGCATCGACCTCGGACTGGGGCGCGCGCCCGGTTCCGACCAGACCACCGCCCGGGCCCTGCGCCGCACCCTGGAAACCGACGCCGACGCCTTCCCGCAGGACGTGCTGGAATTGCAAGATTACATGTCCGACGCGCCGCGCCAGCGCGTGCTGGCCGTGCCCGGCAAAGGCGCCAAGGTGCCGCTGTGGATACTGGGCTCGAGCACCTTCGGCGCGCAGCTGGCCGCGCACATGGGGTTGCCGTTCGCCTTCGCCTCGCACTTTGCCCCGCAAATGATGATGCAAGCATTGACCTTGTACCGCGCCAACTTCCAGCCCTCGGCGCAACTGTCCAAGCCCTACGTCATGCTGGGCTTTAACGTCTTCGCTGCTGATACGGACGAGGAAGCACGCTTGCGCGCCACCTCGATGCAACAAGCCTTCGTCAACCTGCGCACCGGTAAGCCGTCGCGGCTGCAACCGCCGCAACCGGGCTATCTGGAATCGCTGGGACTGCCGGAACGCGCGATGCTCGACTCCGTGCTGTCGTGCAGCGCCATCGGGGGGCCGGAGACGGTCGGCCGACAGTTACAGGAGTTTATCGCCCGTACCGGCGCCGACGAGTTGATGATCACGTCGCAGATATACGAGCATGAGCACCGGCTGCGCTCGTATGAAATCACTGCCGAGGTGCACCAGTCGCTCAAACATTCGGAAGCAGGGCTATGAGACCACAGGTTGTAAATTCCACGAGGAATCACGTAGGGCGGATTAGCGCAGCGTAATCCGCCGAGCATTCCGTCGGCGGCTCATCGATGGCGGATTACGCCTTCGGCTAATCCGCCCTACGTGCGTCCCGGGTATCGCTGAGGGTGCCAATAATGCCAAGCTCAGCAGCATTTTGCGATCGCCGGTAAAATTGCCGGCTGCAAAATGAAGGAGCATCACGTGAGCCACTCCCACGCCCAGCAAGATCTTTCCCCCGGCATGGTCTGGCTATTCGCCGTCGCGACCGGTCTGATCGTCGCCAATCTGTATTACGCGCAAACCCTAATCGGCCCGATCAGCCGCGCCACCGGGCTGGACCCGAGCGCCGCCGGCCTGATCGTCACGCTTACCCAGGTCGGCTACTGCCTCGGGCTGCTGTTTATCGCCCCGCTTGGCGACCTGGTCGAAAACCGTCGCCTGATCTTCATCGCGCTGCTGACCAGTGCGGTCGCGTTGCTGGCCGCCTCGGCGACCAGCAATCCCAACCTGTTCCTGCTGGCCGCCTTCTGTATTGGCCTTGGCACTGTCGCCGCGCAAATTATCGTCCCGTTCGCTGCCCACATGTCGCGGCCTGAGACACGCGGCCAGACTGTCGGCAAGGTCATGAGCGGCCTGTTGATGGGCATTATGCTTGCGCGGCCCGTCGCCAGCCTGATCGCGGACGCCCTGAACTGGCATGCGGTATTCGTCATCTCCGCCGTCAGCACCACCGCCCTCGCCTTCCTGCTGCGCGCCTGGCTACCGCAGCGTCATCCCAATTCCGGCCTGCATTACTTTAAGCTGTTGGGTTCGATGTGGCATCTGCTCAAGACCACCCCGATCCTGTGCCGGCGCGGCGCCTACCAGGCCTGCATGTTCGGCGCCTTCAGCCTGTTCTGGACCAGTGTATCGCTCGAACTGACGGGGCCGTACTTTCACCTCAGCCAAACCGGTGTCGCCATTTTCGCGCTGGTCGGTGTTGCCGGGGCGATCGCCTCGCCGATCGCTGGCAAGCGTGCCGATCAGGGCAAAAGCCAGTCCACCACATTCATCGCGTTCTCGCTGGGGACGCTGGGTTTCCTGCTGCCGCTGGCGATCCAAGCCAACCGTCTCGTCGATCTGGGCGTGCTGGTGCTCACGTCGATCTTGCTGGACATGGGTGTCTCGGCCAGTCTGGTGACGGGGCAGCGGGCGATCTTCGCGCTGCCGGCAGAGATCCGCGCGCGGCTGAACGGGCTCTACATCGCACTATTCTTCATGGGCGGAGCGATCGGCTCGTCGCTGGGCGCGTGGATGTTCGCCGCGCATGGTTGGCGCGGCGTGTTGTGGGCTGGATTGGTGTTCCCGCTGGTGGCGCTGTGTATTTTCGCCAGCGAACCCGGGGTCAGGTCCACTTTTTCTACACGGGCTGGTCGGTAAGGACGTCGGCGGAGCGGTGGCGGATTAGGCGTTCCGCCTGATCCGCCCTACGTGTCTCCGAGGTCATTTTGCATTTACATGCCTGGTTTGCGGTGCATCTTGCCGTCGGCGCTGTACTCGATTTCCTGGAGCAGGATCGAGCGCCGATGGTCGCCACCGCCAGGCAGCACATTGTCGTGGTAGAACAGCAGCGTCTTGCCGTCGTGCTCCAGGATCGCCTGGTGATTGGTCGATATCTTCAGGAAATCGATCAGCACGCCGCGATATTCAAACGGCCCCAGCGGCGACTTGCCGGTCGCGTAGACGATCTGGCCCGGCCAGCCGGTCGAGAACGAGAAATAATACACACCCTTGTGCTGATGCAGGAACGGCGCTTCGCCATACGCGGTCTTGGCCGGGAACTTGTCCACCACCACATTCTTGATGGCGCCGACCATGCGCTTGAGGTCCGCCGACAACTCGACCACCTTCGGCACCCGCGTGCCGAAATACAAATAGATGCGCTTGTCCTTGTCGATAAACACCGCCGGATCGATCGGTTCGTCGCCGGCATTGGCGTCACGCGGCGTTTCGACCAAGGGCTTGCCGATCAAGTCGACAAACGGCCCCATCGGGCTGTCGCTGACCGCCACCCCTATCTGCTTGCCGCCCACCGGCGCGAAGAAATAGTATTTACCACCGAGCTCGACCGCTTCCGGCGCCCACGCCTTTGCATCCGCGCTGGCCCATTTGAATATACTTGCCGGCAAAGTCGGACCGTGATCCTTCCAGGTTTTCAAATCTGCCGACGTCAGCACCCGCCACGAGGTCGAGTCCCAATATTTGCCGGAATTATTCTGGTCGTCGGTCGCGTACACGACGTACTGTCCGGCGAAAAAGTGGGGCGATGGATCGGCTGCGAAATTTTTCGTCAGTACAGTTTGCGCGCTCGCGCAGGCGGTTGCGGCAAGCAGCATGGTGGCCAGGATGGTTTTCACGAAGTCTCCAATATTTTTATTGAGACAATGGTAAAACTGCCAAGCGCTGCCGAGATATAACTTTATTGGCATTTGCCATAAGAAAAGCAGCCCGCAGGCTGCTTTTCTGTGGGGCAAGCAGCGCTTACTTGACGTTGCGCGGCTTGGCGAAGGCGTCGCCGGCTTTCCATTCAGGCAGCTTCGGGCTGTCGGCGATCATGCGGCCCAGGTTCAGCGTGTACTGCGCCATTTGCACCATGCCCGACAGGTCCCAGCCGGCGTCGTATTCGTCGCTGGCCTGATGGTAGCGTTTGCCGTACGCATCGGCCTTCAGCTTGGAAGCGGCAGGGTCCTTGATGTATTCGCGGCCGCCCTCGATCGAAAAGGCCGGCACACCCTGCTTGGCGAAACTGAAGTGGTCGCTGCGGAAGTAGCCGCCGGCCAGATCCGGTTCAGCCTTGGCGATATGCATGCCCATCGATTTGGCGGTGGCTTCCGCCATCTTGCCCAGTTCGGTGCGCTCGCTGCCCTGGGTGCCGATGTCGCGCGTCGCGCCGACAAAATTCAGGCTGTCCAGATTCAGGTTGGCGGCGGTCTTCGCCAGCGGCCACAACGGCGCCGTGGCGTAGGCCGCGCTGCCCAGCAGCCCCTGCTCTTCGGCGGCCACCCACAGGAACATCTGGCTGCGCTTGGCCGGGGCCCGCACCGCCTGCTGCGCCATCGCCAGCAACCCGGCCGTGCCGGAAGCGTTATCGACCGCGCCGTTGAAGATGGTGTCGCCGGAGTCGCCTTGTTTCCCCAGGTGATCGTAGTGCGCGCTGTAGATGACCACCTCATCCTTCAGCTTCGGATCGGTGCCCGGCACCACGGCGGCAACGTTGAACTGCTCAACCTTGCGCACGGCGGCTTTCATTTCGCCGCTCAGTTTGGCAGTCAGCGGCACCGGCTTGAAGTCCTTGCTCTCGGCGGCGGTGCGCAACGCGTCCAGGTCCTGGCCGGCGGCCTTGAACAGCGTGCGGGCGGTGTCATCGGTCATCCATCCCTGCAGCTCGGTGCCAAGGGTACCGGCCGCCAACTGGAAGCGCTCAACGCCCGACCAGCTGTTCTGGATCACGCTCCAGCCGTACGACGCGGTCGGCGTGGTATGGATCAGCAGCACGCCGGCGGCGCCCTGGCGCTTGGCTTCCTCGAACTTGTAGGTCCAGCGGCCGTAATATGTCAGGCCTTTGCCGTTGAACCGGTTTGGCTGCCCGGCGCTAGGCTGCGGATCGTTGACCATCATGACCAGGATCTTGCCCTTGAGGTTGGCGCCCTTGAAATCGTCCCACTGCTCGTCCTGCGCGGTGATGCCATAGCCGACGAACACCAGGTCGGCGTTGAAGCTGTGGGCGGCGGTCGCGTCGCCCGGCGCGAACACCCAATCCTTGCCAAAGCTGATCGGCAGCGCCTTGCCGCCCGCTTCCAGCTTCAGCGTGCTCTCGGCCGGCAGCGTCTTGACGCCGGCGATCTGCACCGCCTGGCGATAACTGTCGCCATTGCCCGGTTTCAGGCCCAGCGCCAGCGACTGCGTTTCCAGATAGGAGACGGTCAGATCGGCGCCGCGCTGGCCGGTGCCGCGTCCTTCCAGCAAATCGCTGGACAGGAACGCCAGGTGGGCGCGCAGTGGCGCTTCCTGCACCATGGCAGCGGTTTTGCCGCCGGCCGCATGCGCGGGGAAAGCCAGCGCCAGGCTGATGGCCAAGGCGGAGGCAACAAAGGATGGGGTCATTTTTTGCATGATGTCCTGAAGGCGTGGATGATGAGTGCGGCCAGGGGCTATCCCTGAAATTGCCGCGCGCACATTGTAAGACATTTGCCGGACCCGCCGGCCGCCATCCATTGCGCGGCGCAGCATAGGCGGCCGCGTTAAAATGACGGCATGAGCGATCGCATCAACACCGCAGAACCCTACATTGGCCGCTTCGCGCCCTCCCCCACCGGCCCGCTGCACATCGGTTCGCTGGTGGCCGCCATGGCCAGCTACCTGGACGCCAAAACCCACCACGGCCAGTGGCTGCTGCGCATCGAAGACGTCGACGGCGACCGCAACGTCGAGGGCGCCGACCAGCACATCCTGGCCTCGCTGCAACGCTGCGGCATGCGCTGGGACGGCGAGGTCACCTGGCAAAGCCGCCGCACCGGCCTGTACGAGCAAGCGCTGCTGCGCCTGGGCGGGCTGGTCTACCCTTGCTGCTGCTCGCGCAAGGAGATCGCCGACTCCCAACTGAGCCTGACCGGCAGGCAGGCGCAAGCGCTGATCTACCCCGGCACCTGCCGCCACGGCCTGGCGCCCGGCAAGAGCGCCCGCGCGCTGCGCCTGAAAGTGCCGCAATCGCCGCACTGCGTGATCGGCTTCGACGACCGCTGGGCCGGCCACGTCAGCCAGGACTTGACCGACGAGGCCGGCGATTTCGTCGTCAAGCGCGCCGACGGCTTCTGGGCCTATCAACTGGCGGTGGTGGTTGACGACGGCGACCAGCGCGTGACCGATATCGTGCGCGGCGCCGACCTGCTCGACTCCACGCCGCGCCAGATTTACTTGCAGCAATCGCTCGGCCTGCCGCAGCCGCGCTACCTGCACGTGCCGGTGGTGGTCAACGAACTGGGCGAGAAATTGTCCAAGCAGACCGGCGCCACGGCCTTCGACAACGGCGCACCGGCGGAAACGCTGCTGCGGCAGGCGCTGCTTCCGGCCGCGCGCTTCCTCGGCATAAATTTGCAGGCCGACACCATCGAAGGCTTCTGGCGGGAGGCCACGCCGGCCTGGGCACAAGTTCTGCGGAATCCGCCTATTTCACGCTAGTCTCGACCTCGCTCAAGCCTGACAGAGCCGTGCGCCGCCCGCGCGGATTTTTCATCTACACTGGCGCCATGGAAGTCGAACTCAAACTATCACTCGCCCCCGCCGACAACGAAGCGTTGATGGCCCACCCGCTGATCGCCGCCCACGCCAGCGGCCCCGTGCGCGCGCAGCAAATGACCGCGCGCTACTTCGATACGCCCGATCTGCATCTGCTGCACCATGGCGCCGGCTTGCGCGTACGCAAGGTGGGCCACGAGTGGATACAGACGATGAAGGCCGGCGGCAGCGTGCAAAGCGGCTTGCATAGCCGCAATGAGTGGGAATGCCCGGTGGACCGCGCGTGGCCGCGCCTGGGCCCTCTGCGCAAGCTGATCGGCAAGGAAGCGCAATGGCAGGACATGCTGGACCTGCCGGATCTGAAGGAGCGGCTGGAGCCGCTGTTCGTGGTGGAGGTCGAACGCCACACCTGGGATCTGGAAATCGAGGGCAACACGATCGAACTGGTGCTCGATCACGGCCATATCGAGCGCCACGGCCGCAAAATCGACATCAACGAAATCGAACTCGAACTCAAGGAAGGCGAGCCGGCAGCGCTGTACGCATTCGCGCTGGCACTGCACCAGCAGATTCCGCTGCGCCTTAGCAACATCAGCAAGGCCGAGCGGGGCTATCTGCTGTGCCGGCAAACCGGCACCGCGCCCTACCGCGCGCAGGCGCTGAGCCTGGACCCGGACAACACCGTCGGCGAGGCGCTTAAGAGCATCCTCGACAACTGCCTGCAACACATCCAGCGCAACGAGGAAGCCGTCATCCATGGCGACGATCCGGAAACACTGCACCAGATGCGCGTCGGCCTGCGCCGCCAGCGTTCGGCGCTCAAACTGTTCGACAACGTAGCGCCCTGCCCGCAAGCGCTGGCAGCCGACATCGCCTGGCTGGGCACCGAACTCGGGGCGGCCCGCGACGCCGACGTGTTGCTGATGTCCACGCTACCGCGTATCGAGTCCAATCCGGGCGGCAAAAACGCGCTGATGGAACTCCAGGCGCTGGCCTTGGCCGCCGCGCGTGGCTACCGCAAAACAGCGGCCGAGGCGCTGCTGTCCCCGCGCTATACGCAACTGTTGCTGTCGATGGGCGTGTGGATGCAGCACATCGCAACGGACGTGCCGGACAGTTCGTTGCCGAAATTCGTCCACTCGACGATGCAGCGACTGCACAAGCAACTGATCAAGCGCGCCAACCGCATGGACGACGACGATCCCGCTTCCATTCATCGCACCCGCATCGCCGCCAAGCGCGGCCGCTACGCGCTGGAATTTTTCCATTCGTTGTACCGGCGAAAGGGCTCGCGCCAATACCTGAAGACGCTGGCGGCGATCCAGTCGGACCTGGGCCAGCACAACGACCTGATCACCGCCGACCGGCTGCTGCAGGAAATGGCCGAGCAGCACCCGGACGCGGCCGACAGCATCGGCTACGCGCGCGGCTATCTACAGGCGTTGCAATCGCAACAGCCGGTCGATCTGGACGAGATCCGCGACAGCCTGCACCACCTCAAGCTGCCGCGCTGATCACCGTGCCGTACCGCTGGCAGCCGGCACAGGCCCCGGTTTCGACGTCACCGTCCACGCCAGCGCGCCGGTGCACTTGGCCCGCGCCACCGCCGACAACACCTGGTCGGCCTCCTCGCTTGCCAGCGGATATTCCTTGCTTCCCTCGATCTTGAAGTGCAGCTCGGGCATGGCGGAACTTGCGGTCTTCGACAGCACCGGCGCATAGCCACGCTCGGCCAATATCAGCCGGCAAGGCTCGATCCCCTTCAGGTCGGACGATTCCAGCTTGATGCTGAACACCCAGCGCTCGACGACACCGCGCGCGGCCAGTTCGGGATCGGGCAGCATCAGGTTAGAAGGCAAGGTGGCGGCGCCGGCACTGGTGACGATGGCGGCGGCCAGCAAGGCGGCGCGGACGGTGGCGGGAACGAAAGAAAAAATACGGCTGGACATGGGCATTCCTTGAAATCAAGTCAAGCCGCCATGGTATCAGCCCACGAGAATCGGATACAGCGTGGCCACCAACAGCAGCGCCATCACCACGTTAAAGACGCGCACCGAGCGCGGATCCTGCAACAGGCGCCGCATCGCCACGCCGAACATCGCCCACGCGCCGACGCCGATGGTGCCGACCGCGTTGAACACCAGCGCCAGCTGGGCCACATCGACGGCGCCGAACCCCTGCGGCAAATAGGTGGTGATGGCGCTGATCGACATCACCCAGGCCTTGGGGTTAATCCATTGAAACGCCGCCGCGCCGACGAAGCACATGGGTTGGGACCGCGCCGCCTGCTCGGCGTTCATCGGCGCCGCGTTGGCCAGTTTCCACGCCAGCCACAGCAGGTAAATCGCACCGACATACTTCAGTATCAGCTGCAACATCGGAAATCGGACGAAGACCGCGTGCAAGCCCATCCCGGTGGCGAAAATCATGAAGGCGAAACCGAAGGTGATGCCGAACAGATGCGGCAACGAACGCTTGAATCCATAGTTCAGCCCCGAGGCCATGATCATCGCGTTATTCGGTCCGGGCGTGATGGAGGTGACGGCGGCGAAGGTGCACAGCGGCAGCAAGAGTTCGGGCGACATGATTTTTCCAGGGGCGAGAGACCGGTCCATTGTAGTCACAACTGTGCTGGCGCGTACCGGTACAGTTGTGCACACCGAGCACTCACGTGTATTGGTCACTTGGCCGATACGACCTTGGCCACCCTCTCCTTTGTCGGCGTCCGCGCGGGCTTACGCTGGCGGCCCAGCAGCTTGTAGAAGCTCTCCAGCTCCCGCCGCACCAGGTCCTGGCCGTTCTCGATGACGAAATCCTGGAATGAGGCGGCCACTTTCGGTATCGGCTGGCCGCTCAGGTGCATGATGTGCCAGTCCGCCTCCACCGGGTTTTCCTGCATCGGCAGGATCGCCAGCAGGCCGGCTTCGAATTCCAGCCCGCAGGCGTGGACCGACAAAAATCCCAGTCCCAGCCCGGCCGAGACCATGCGCTTGATCGCCTCGTTGCTCGACACCTCGGAGCCGAATTCGGCCGGATGCCCGGCGTCGCGCAGCAGCTTCTCGACCGCCGTGCGGGTACCGGAGCCGCGCTCGCGCACCATCAGGTTGGCCGCCATCACGTCGTTGAGCGTGATCTTTTTCTTCTTCATCAAAGGATGATTGGGACTGGCGACAAACGCCATCGGATGCCGCGCGAACTTGGCCGCGTTGGTGCGCAGCTCGCGCGGCGGCGTGCCCATGATGGCCAAGTCGATCTCCTGGCGCGCCAGCATGTTGACGATCTCCGAGCGGTTCCCCACCTGCAGCTTGAGGCGCACGTCCGGCCGCTCGATCGTAAACGGCACCAGCATCGGCGGCAGCAAATGCTCGGCGGTGGTGACCGCGCCAATGCGCAAGGTACCGCTGGTGACACCCTGCAGCGCGGCCAGTTCGTCGCCGGCCTGCTCCAGCAGCCGCAGGATGCGTTCCGAGAAGGTGGCCATCACCTCGCCGGCGGCGGTGAGCTGGATGTTGCGCCCCACCTTGCGCGTAAGCGCGATGCCGGCGATGTCCTCCAGCGTGCGCAGTTGCAGCGAGACCGCCGGCTGCGTGACGTGCATCGCCTCGGCCGCGCGCGAGACGCTCTCGTGGCGGGCCACCAACACCAGCGATTGCAGCTGGCGGAAACTCGCGTGATACATAAGCGCTCCCTTATCAATTATCGAATATCTTTAATTTTTCTTTTGTAGATTCTACCGTTATATTTACGTCAATGCGATAGATCAAATTTTGAGGGAACGATATGAGCATAGACGTGATCTTCCTTGGCCTCGACGGCGTACTGTTCGACACCGAAGCGCTGCACCTGGCGGCCTGCAATGCGGCCTTCGCCAACGCCGGCCTGTCGATACGCTGGACCGCGCCCGCCCTGCGCGCCGCCGCCGCCACCCACGGCTATGCCCGCGCCATCGGCGCCGCGTTCGACATTCCCCCCAACCGCAAGATGGCCGCGCGCGACAAAGTCCGCGCCGCCGAACTATACGCCGACAAGCACCGCCAGTTCCATCAGGCGATCACCGACGCCCCGCCATTGGCGCTACCGGCGGCGCTGACGTTGATCGACGACGCGATCGCCGCCGGCTGCAAGATCTGCATCCTCACCGACCTGCCGGCGCCCGCCACATCGGCGCTGCTGGCCAACAGCTTCGGCGCGCATGTCAACAGCGTGTTCACGGTCGTCACCGGCGGTGCCAGTTTCGACGGCCCGTCCGGCACCGGCCCGTATGCCAGGGCGCTGCACGCGATGGGCGTGACGCCTGCCGACGCCATCGCCATCGACACGGCCGTCCCGAGCCTGCGCGCCGCCGGAGAAGCCGGCCTGTGGACGGTCTCGGTCGCGCCCTACGGCGCCGACGTGGTCCGCCCCCGCCAATTCATCACCTTCGAAGCGTTGAACGAACTGCGCTCCAGCCCCTATACCCCCGACCAGCAGCAACAACAAAACCAGCACCAGCGGCAAGCGCACCACCTGGCCGCATAAACGCAAACGCGGGGCCACGCTCCGCCACGGTCACATATCGACTCACCAACCTGGAGAAAAAAATGGAAACGATCGTCATCGTAGGGGGAGGTGCGGGCGGACTGGAACTCGCCACCCGTCTTGGAGACACGATGGGCGCCAGCAAGCGCGCCCGCATCCTGCTGGTGGACCGCTCGCCGGGCCACTTCTGGAAGCCACTGCTGCACACCGTCGCCTCCGGAAAGTGCGACCCGCAGGTCACGGAACTGTCGTTCACCGCGCAAGCCCTGGACCACGACTTCGAATTCCTGCAAGGCGAAGTGCTGTGCGTTGACCGCGTCCACCAGACCATTACGCTCACCCCGCGCGGCGGCCGGCAGGACGATGGCGTGTGCCGAACCGTCGGCTACGACAAGCTGGTGCTGGCCCTGGGCGCGGTCACCAACTTCTACAGCATTCCGGGCGCCGCCCGCCACGCGATGACGCTGGACAGCGTGGCCGACGCCGAAGCGTTCCGCCGCCGCTTTGTCGATGGCTGCGTGCGCGCCGGCGAGCGCAAGGAACAACTCAATGTCGTCATCGTCGGCGGCGGCGCCACCGGCGTCGAGCTGGCGGCGGAACTGAGCAACAGCGCCCGCGCGCTGGCCGACTACCGCGTGCACACGCTCGATCCGGAACGCGACATCCGCATCACCGTCATCGAGCGTGGCGACAAGCTGCTGCCGCATCTGCACGCGCTGCAATCGCAGCGCGCCGCCAACCATCTGCGCTCGCTCGGCATCGACGTGCGCACCGCGACGGCCGTCGCCCACGTCACCGACAACGCGGTGATCGATACCGCCGGCGCAGCCCATCGCGCCGACCTGACCCTCTGGGCGGCAGGCGTGGAAGCGCCGGAGTTGTGCGCCACGCTCGGACTGACACTCAACCACATCCGCCAGATCGTGGTCGATTCCAGCCTGCGCGCGGCCTGCGACAGCCGCATCTATGCCTTCGGCGACTGCGCCAGCTACGTCTGTCCCATCAAAGGCGCCGCGCCGCCACGCGCGCAGGTGGCGCACCAGCAGGCCATGTTCCTGGCCGAACTGCTGTCGCGCCGCGACGACGGGCCACGGCCGGAGTTCCGCTACCACGACTACGGCTCGCTGGTCTCGCTCGGGCCGCAGGCGGCGGTGGGCGTGCTGACGGGCGCCCTCACCGGCAAAAGCATCCGCGTCGGCGGCGCGGCTGCAAGCTTGCTGTACGCGCTGATGTACCAAAAACACCTGCTGCAGCTACACGGCAGCTTGCGCATGGCCGCGCAAACGCTGGTGGACTGGCTGCGTGCGAAGATCCTGCCGCCGGTGCGCTTGCACTAGCCCGCAATGCCGGGCGGGGTCGTACCCCTTCGGGTACGACCCCTAAGTGGTTACGCTGGCGTAGCGCCGACGGCATACCGGGTTGACGCCCCTTGTGTCCAGGGCCGGGGAACCGTTCTATAATGAATTCATGACGACCATCACTCCCATCAGCCGCGACCCGGCCGCCAGCGCGCTGGCCGGCGCCTCCGCAGCCCCCTCCCGCTCCACGTCCCCGACCGCCGGCGGCTCGGCCTCCGGCATCGCTGGCGGCGGCGCCTCGACCCTGGTATCGATCAGCGGCGACCAGGAAGGCCGGCAGCCCAAGGCCGTGGTCTGGGAGAACCGCACCAGAAGCGCCTCCAGCATACTCATGGCGCGTAACTTCGCCGAACAGCCACTGGCCGGACGCCTCAAGGGCATGGGTGCCGAGCTGCTGAAACAGGTCGCGTACGACGGCGAGGATTTCTCGCAATCGATCCAGCAGGCCCCCAGCGGCGTGCAAGCCGATACCTACGACATGCTGGTGTCGCCATCGCAGGTGTCGCAGCACGGCATGGGCGACAACCGCATCGGACTGACCATCACCACCCGCAGCGGCGTCTCGGTCGAACTGTCGCTGGACGCCGGCGACAACAGCATCGCGGTCGAAGCCAAAAGCAGCGGCAAACTCACCGAAGTGGAACGCAAGGCGCTGGGCAAGCTGGCGGAAGCCTTCCAGAAAGCCGTCGACGGCCTGACCGAAGAGCCGCCCCGAGTCGATCTGGCCGGCCTGACGCAGTTCGACGGCGCGGTGCTGTCATCGGTCGATCTGAAAGGCGGGATCAAGCTCAATCCCAAGGAAACGCAGCGGCTTGAATTCCATGCCGACAGCAGCGAGCGCACGATCAGTTTCAGCGGCCCGGATGGCGTGGCCAAGATCGGCGTGGACCTCAGCCAGCCCGCCAGCTGGGGCAACAAGGAACAGCAGGCCAAGGCGCTCAACCGCTATCTGCAGCAGGTCGACCAGGCCGGCATGCGCGGCCAGGGCAACGCCGCCATGCTCACCATGTTCAAGGACGCGCTGGTCGACATGAACAGCGACTACGGCACCCCGGCGGTGGCGCCGCGCGACATGCTGCTGACCGACCGCGATCGCGCCACGACAACGGGCCTGGCCGACTTCACCGCCTCGGTCACGCAAACCGAGGTGGCGTCCAATCCGGCCAAATCAACAGAGAAGGACAGTTTCGCCTACGAGCTGTCGCAGAAGACCAAGATCTCCGGCCGCTCGCAGATGGACCTCGCGCTCTCGCAGCAACAGCAATCGACCCTGAAGGCCCGCTTCCACGCGCCGGCCTCCCCGACCGCGACCCTGGCGCTGGACCTGGACCCGCATTCCCAGAACTACAAATACATGATGATCGACGAATCGGCCAGCAGCACCACCAGCATCGAGTACGACAAGGGCAAGCTGGTAAAGGCCTCGCTCGAGATGCAGGCCAGCCGCTCGACGCGGGTGCTTGAATACATGCTCGGTAAACTCAAGGGCGACCACACCACGCCGTCCGGCAAGGCGATGACGCGCGACCTGCTGCCGACGCTGGACCCGCAAGAAGGCGGCCAGCCGATGGGCGAGTATGACCGCGCGCAGATGCTGTCCAAAGTAAACGACGCCATCTTCCTGCAATCGAACCCCGACGCGCTCGCGGCGAATTGAGCATGTCTATCACCCACTCCACGAGCACATGAGCACACCCGAACACTTCGTCCTGCTGGCGGCCTACAACGCCGACATGAACCGCAACCTTTACGCGGCTGCGGCCAGGCTGCCGCCGGACGAACTGACGACCGACCGCAAAGCGTTCTTCGGCTCCCTCTCCGGCACCCTGAACCATCTGCTGGCCGGCGACACCATCTGGCTCAAACGCTTCGCCACGCACCCGGCCAATTTCCCGGCGCTGGCCGCGCTGACCGACTTGCCGCAGCCAGGCGGCCTGACGCACCGCTTCAGCGACGAGCTGCCCACGCTGCGCCGCCACCGCGAACAGCTCGACGCCATCATCAGCGCCTGGGCGCCGCAGCTCACCGCCGCCGACCTGGCGCATGCTTTCGAATACCGCAGCACCAAGGGGGACGTCTACCGCAAGCACTTCGGCAGCGTGCTCGCACACTTCTTCAATCACCAGACCCACCACAGGGGCCAGGCCAGCACCTTGCTGACCCAGGCGGGCGTCGACATCGGCGTCACCGACCTGCTGCTATGGGTACCCGACCTGGCCACGACAAATCCATGAAAATCGCCGTCTACAGCGCCCAACCCTACGACCGCACTTTCCTCGACGAGGCGCGGCTCGACGCGGCGGAAGCCACGCCGGCATCGCCGATCGATGCTGTCTACTTCGCCAACCGCCTGACCATCGACACGGTGCCGCTGGCCCACGACTGCGCCGCGGTGTGCGTCTTCGTCAACGACATCCTCGACGCGGACGTGCTGCAAGCCTTGCACGCGCTGGGTGTGCGCGCCGTGCTGCTGCGTTGCGCCGGCTTCAATAACGTCGATATACAAGCCGGCGAGCGGCTCGGCATGTTCATGGCGCGCGTGCCCACCTACGCGCCGGAAGCGGTGGCCGAGCACGCGCTGGCGCTGGTGATGACGCTCAACCGCCGTACCCACCGCGCCTACGCGCGGGTCCGCGAAGGCAATTTCGCGCTCGACGGCCTGCTCGGCATGACCTTGCACGGCAAGACGGTGGGCATCATCGGCGCCGGCCAGATCGGCACCGCCGCCGCGCAGATCTTCAAGGGCATCGGCTGCACGGTGCTGGTCAGCGATCCGGCGCCGCAGCTGCAGCTGCAACTGGGCGCGATCGCGATGCGAGTCACCTTGGACCAGCTGCTGGCGCAGTCGGACATCGTCTCCCTGCATTGCCCGCTGGTCGAGGCCACGCGCCACCTGATCAACGCCGCCAGCCTGGCGCGGATGAAGCCCGGCGCGATGCTGGTCAACACCTCGCGCGGCGCGCTGATCGACACCATGGCCGTCATTGCCGCGCTCAAGTCCAAGCAACTGGGCGCGCTGGCGATCGACGTCTACGAACAGGAAAGCGACCTGTTTTTCCACGACCATTCGAGCGACATCATCGACGACGATGTTTTCCAGCGGTTGATGACGTTCCCGAATGTGCTGGTCACCGGCCACCAGGGCTTTTTCACCATCGAAGCGATGCGCGAAATCGCCGCCGTCACCTTCGCCAACCTGGCCGCCTTCATGCGTGGCGAGCCGACCGCCAATGCGCTGCCCACCCTGGCGTCGGCGACTTAGCATCGCAATCCTCAAAAAAGTGATCACCGGGCGAGCTTTTCCCCGGTAACATCACCGATACGCATGACGGCCATGCGCACTGCGCGATTGTGGCCGCGCCGTGCGTGGCCTATACTGCACTGCAACAATCCGGCTTTTCATCACTAATAATAGCGCTCCACCGGAGAAGGTCATGTCCCTCGCTTACCGCGCCACCGCCGATTTCGCCAAATTGAACCACCCGATGCGGGTGCCGCTGTCGGCCGAGATCCATTCACGGCCTTTCCTGCAATTGCAGGCGCCGGAAAGCTTGACCCATTTCGCGCTTTACCTGCAGCAGGAACAGCCTTCCCAAAAATACCATCGCGGTACGCAGCACCAGATTTTGCAGCAGCTGTGCACCCATTACGGCGTGGCCGGTCCGCATCCGCAGGCGCGCTACTTCTTCCATGACTTCGGGCGTTTCCGCCTGAAGTGGGAATGCCACACCGAATTCGCCACCTACACCTTCGTCGAGCGCGGCGAGCCGGGACTGGACTTTCGCACGGCTTTCGACCGCATGCCGCTACAGCACGTGCCGCAGGAATGGCTGGCCGGCCTGCATGGAAAAATCATCGTCGCCTCGCACGTCGTGCTGCGCAACGGCGACAACGCCGGCGCCGACGAGCAAGCCATCGCCGCACTGTTTCAAGGTAAATCGATGGTCGGCAGCAGCGTCGGCAGCGGTGCCGAGGTGTGGACCGATTTCCTGATCCAGCCCGATGGTTTCAGCCGCTTCATCGTACGCGATCTGGGCCTGCGCGAGTTCCAGGCCGGCCGCCTGGTCGGGCGCCTGCTGGAAATCGAGAACTACCGCATGATGGCGCTTCTCGGCCTGCCGCACGCCGAAGCCTCGCAGCCGCTATTGAACGGCATCGAGAACGAACTGGCCGACCTGACCGCGACCCTGGTGCAGGCCGACATGCCGCAGTCACTGGATGCGCACGGCCCGGACGCGCACGAAGAGCAGAACCTGCTACACCGTATCACCAGCCTGGCGGCGCGGCTGGAAAAGCTATCGGTCAACAACAGCTATCGCTTCGCCGCGTCGCAGGCGTATTTCAGCCTGGTGCAGGCGCGCATCCACGAGCTGCGCGAAGTACGCATGTCCGGCATTCCGACGCTGGCCGAATTCATGGGCCGCAGGCTGGCGCCGGCGATCCACACCTGCACCTCCGTCGCGCAGCGGCAGGAAGCGCTGGCCAAGCGTATCGCCCGCAGCAACGACCTGCTGCGCACCCGCGTCGGCATCGAGCAGGAACGCCAGAACCGCAAGATCCTGCAATCGCTCGACGCCCGCGCGGCCCAGCAACTGCGGCTGCAGCAAGCGGTCGAGGGTTTGTCGGCGGTGGCGATTTCGTACTACACGCTTGGGCTGATCGGCTATGCCGGCAAAGCGATGAAGGCCGGCGGCCTGCCCGTCAATCCGGACATCCTGCAAGGCGTGGCGGTGCCGGTGGTGATCCTGGCCGTGTGGATGGGACTACGGCGCGTGCACAAGCAGCTGGTCGCGCGCGGCGCGACGGCAGCGCAGCGCCACCCCGCGTAACGCCAGAGCCGACCCCGTAGGGCGGATTAGCGCGCAGCGCGTAATCGGCCATGAGCGGCCATGAGCGGCCACGAGCCGCCAACAGCTGGGCGGATGACGCGCCCCTCATCCGCGCGATGTGATATCAAGAAAGCCTAAGCCGCGTCGACAACTTGCCGGCGCCGGCGCGACCCGCCCCACCCTCCACCGTGAAGCGCCCCACCTGCGACAGCAAGGCCTGCGCCTGCTCGCGCATGCTCGCGGCGGCGGCGGCGGCCTGCTCGACCAGCGCCGCGTTCTGTTGCGTCATTTCGTCCATCTGCCCGATCGCGCGGTTAACCTGCTCGATACCGGAGCTTTGCTGTTCGCTCGCCTGCGTGATCTCGCCCATGATCTCGGCCACCTTCTGCACGCTGGCCACCACCTCGCTCATGGTCTGGCCGGCGCGATCCACCAGGCGCCCACCCTCATCGACTTTGCCGACTGAATCGTCGATCAGGCCTTTGATTTCCTTGGCCGCGGATGCCGAGCGCTGCGCCAGATTGCGCACCTCCGACGCCACCACTGCGAAGCCGCGCCCCTGTTCGCCGGCGCGCGCCGCCTCGACGGCGGCGTTCAGCGCCAGGATGTTGGTCTGGAAGGCGATACCGTCGATGACGCCGATGATGTCGACGATCTTGCTGGAGCTGGTCTTGATCGACCCCATGGTCTCGACCACCTGCCCGACCACGTCGCCACCGCGCACGGCGATGCCGCTGGCAGCCACCACCAACTCGTTGGCGTGGCGCGCGCTGTCGGCGTTCTGCCGCACGGTGCTGGTCAGCTCCTCCATCGAACTGGCGGTTTCCTCCAGCGCGCCGGCCTGCGCTTCGGTGCGTGCCGACAGGTCGGCGTTACCGGCCGCGATCTCCTGCGCCGCGACAGTGATGGTGTCGGTCGACAGGCGCACGTCGCCAACCAGCTGCGACAAGCTGCCATTCATCTGGCCCAACGCCTCGAGCAACTGCCCGGTCTCGTCACGCGCATGACTCTCCGCCCGCGAGGTCAGGTCGCCGGCGGCGACGCGCCGCGCCAGCGCCACGGCGCGCTCCAGCGGTTCCGCTATCGAGCGGCCCAGCGCGAAGGCCAGCGTCCCGCCCAACAGCAAAATCACAACCCCCAGCGCGATCATCAGGTTGCGGCTGGCGACATTGATTTGTTCGATTTCTTGCGTGGCCTCGTCGATCTGGCGGCGCTGCTCCTTCAGCAGCGCTTCGGCCGCAGCCAGATAGGTGACGCTGGCGGGCGTGTAGACCTCGCGCATATTCTGCAGCGCCTCGTCGACCTTGCCGGCCTTTTTGAGCGCCAGTGTGACGTCGCGGGAACCGAGGAAGGCCTTGCGCCGAGCGCCCAGTTCCGCAAACAGGGACTTCTCGACATCGCTATCCATGCGAGCCTCGACCTGCTTCTGCAGCACGGTGGACGCGTCGGAGGAGGCCTTGATATTGGCGGCGAAGTAGTCGCCCAGGCTGGCGTCGGTGCTGATAATGATGGCGGTGGTGCGCGGCACCGCCGCGAACATGTAGCGATACCAGTCCTGCAGATAGCGCTCGGTGGCCATCGGTTCGTCGATCATGTGGCGTGTGGCGGCCGCCACGCTGTTCAGGCGGGTGATGCTGACCACGATGGCGATCAACGCCAGCAGCAGAATGCTGGCGAACCCCAAGAGCAGACGACGTTTAACACTAATGTTGTTTAGTAATTTGAACATCGGGTCCGTCCTGTGAGGGAACGCTGCGGCTGCGCAGCAACGGACTTATGATAGCCCCAAAGTATGGCGCCATCGTCACATTGTTACTATTAAACAACAGTTTCCGTTGGCCACAAATCGCCGGCCGTGAGCTGTTTAACCCGCCATGGCCGGCGGTTGCACGGCCGCGCCGGAAAGGACGGCCGGGTCGTGCGGCGCTGGTTGTAAGGGCTGGCTGAACCTCTCGGTCAGGAAGCTGGCGATACGCTGCTGGGTGGACTCCAGGTAGGGAATGTTCATGTGGTCCGAATCGGGCACGATTTCGTCCGCGTGCAGGGTGCCGAGCTTCTGCACCAGCAGATCGGTGTGCGAATGCGGCACCACATCGTCGAACGCCGCGCGCAGCACATAGGTCGGCGCCTTGAGCTGGTGCGCGTATTTGACCGACTCGAATTTATGCCGCAGCACATACTCCACCGGCAGCGTCCTGAATTTTCGCTTGGCGATGGCCAGGATCGAATCGTAGGGCGTGATCAGCACGATGGCGTTGGCGTCACGCTCCATCGCCACCTGCACCGCCACGCCGGAACCGAGGCTGCGGCCGACGACCGCGATGCGCTTCGGATCGACATGATGACGCTCGCTGAGCCAATCGAACAGCATGCGCCCGTCCTCGACGAAGTGCGCCTCGGCCGGATCGCCGTGCGAATCGCCGTAGCCGCGATAATTCACCGCCAGCACCGCCATGCCGGGAAACAGCTTGCCGGCGTCGCGCGCCACCCAGGAAACCTCCTCGGAGCGGCCGGCAAAATAAATCACGCCCGGCGTCTGTCCCGCCACCAGAGGCGTCATCAGCCATCCGGACAAACGTGTGCCGTCCTTCGCGCGCACCACGATTGGACGCGTGCGATGGCCCGTGCTGTAAGGTTTGAGCACCTCGCGGCGGCTGCCGAGAGGATTGAACAGCAGCCGTTTCTGGTTGGCCGCGACGGCCGCCGTCAGCCCCATCCACAGCACGCTGACGATGCCGGCCAGCCCGGCTACTTTTTTAGAATTGTCCATCCCTCTACTTTACCCTTGTATTGGCCCTCTGCTGTACGCCAGCGTACAAATACATTTGCCCGTGGTGCGGGCTGAATCCGGCCCGGCCGCTTGTTCGTCTAGCAAAAATGGGCGAACCGGTATAATCGGCGCTTCGTTTCGCTCTCCCGCCCTCCATGAAACCGGCCATCGTCCTGCTACACAGCTCCATGAGTTCCAAGGCCCAGTGGGCGACGCTGGTCGAACAGCTCACGCCCGATTTCCGCTGTATCCCGCTCGATTTACTCGGCTACGGCGCCGCGCCCTACCCAACGGGCGCGGGCCAGGGCGAAGCATACACCCATACGCTGGGCCACGAAGCGGACGCCGTTGCCGAGGCCATCGCCGCGCGCCTGGCGCCGAATGAAGCGTTCCACCTGGTCGGCCACTCATTCGGCGGCGTCGCCGCGCTGCACCTGGCGCGGCGCATGCCGCAACGCGTACGCACGTTGACATTGTTCGAACCGGTCGCCTTCCACCTGTTGCCGCAGGAAGACGCGGCGCGGGTGGAAATCGTCACCGTCGTCGGCGCCATCATGGCTTCCGCGACTGACCGCGACGCCACCCGCATCTTCATCGACTACTGGAACCGTCCGGGCGCATTCGACGCCGCGCCGGCATCGGCCCAGGACAAGATGATCGCGCAAATCGCCAAGGTCAAACTGGACTTCGAGGCGCTGCTCGGCGAGCCTGTTTGCTTCGCCGATCTGGCGGTGCTGACGATGCCGGCGCTGGTGATATCCGGCCAGCACAGTCCCGCCTCGACCCGATCGCTGGCGGCGCAGCTGGCGGCCGCGCTGCCCAACGCCCGCGCGCTGCAAACACGCGGCGGCCATATGGGTCCGATCACCCATGGCGCCGCGATCAACCCCACCATTGCCGCGTTCCTGCGCGATTTCCCCCAAGGCTGACATGCAAAACAAACTCCCATCGCGCGGCCCGGCCACGCTTATTCAACGCGGCTTGCTGGCAGTCGCGTTCAGCGGCATTGCCGCCTTGTCGCATGCCGGCGTAAAACCGGTGACGGTGGCGCCGGAGGTCACCGGCGAATGGGTCACGCCCGACGGCGCCTGGGACGGCCGTACGGTGCTGATGCTGCACGGTTTCGCCGACGACCTGAATGGTGCCGGAGACCTGAGCAAGCGCATGTCCACGCGGCTGGCGCAGATGGGCATCGCCTCGTTGCGCATCAACTTCCGTGGCGAAGGTGGGCGCATGCGCAGCGATATCGATTCGACGCTCGACACGCGCGTGGCGGACACCGAGTCCGCCTATGCCTTCTTGCAGAAGCAGGCCGGCGTCAAGATCGCGCACAGCGCGGTGCTGGGGTGGAGTCTGGGTGGCGCCACCGCGATGGTGGTGGGCAGCAAGCACCCCGAGTGGTTCCGCAGCATGGTGGTGTGGTCGACGCCGAGCGGCGACATGTATAAGTACTTCATGTCCAAGCCGCCGGCGCAGAAGGCGGTGCGCGACGGCGTCGCCTCGGAGGTGATCCCGGGATGGAAAACCATCACCACCAAGCGGGAGTTTTACGAGAGTTTCAAGGGTGTGGATCTGGACAAGTCGCTGGCCGGGTATCGGGGCGCGTTTTTGACGGTACGGGGCAGTAAGGATTACCTGCCGCAGCGCGATCTGGATCTGATCCGGA
>Ga0308163_10001557_pt1 | contig 24282 bp, 16 predicted proteins | sample PhyTR1_FD_201037 | JGI IMG/M metagenome (GOLD analysis project Ga0308163, IMG submission 201037) | Phyllosphere microbial communities from UC Gill Tract Community Farm, Albany, California, United States - DLSLT.R1 | ecosystem: Host-associated > Plants > Phyllosphere > Unclassified | place: USA... | reverse complement strand
CCGCCAATCGCCGTGGCAGGCAGCGGCTGGTATTCGATCTTTGCAACCTCCGGACCGCGCGGCATTTGCGCAGGACCGGTCACGTAAGCCAGACAGATCATGCCCAATGCGCCGACCGGCAAGGCCCAGGCAAACTTGTGGCTGTTGTGACGGGTGTTGAAGTAGTGACGCACCAGCACCGCACACACCGCGATCGCCGCCAGGATCAGCCAGTTGTACTGACTGCCGTAGGTGCTCGGGAAATGGTTGCTGATCATGATGAACAGCACCGGCAGGGTGAAGTAGTTGTTGTGACGCGAACGCAGCAGGCCTTTGGCAGGCAGCGTCGGGTCCGGCGTGCGGTTTTCGGCAATCGCCGCGACCAAAGCGCGCTGCGCCGGCATGATGATGCGGAACACGTTGCCGACCATGATGGTGCCGATGATTGCGCCAGTGTGCAGGTACGCACCCCGACCGCTGAACACTTGGCTGAAGCCGTAGCACGCCCCGATGACCAGCACGAACAGCACCAGACCCAGCAGACCGGGACGCTTGCCCAGTGGCGAGTCGCAGAGCAGGTCGTAGATGAACCAACTGGCGATCAACGCACCGACACCGATGGCGATGCCTTCGCCGCCGCTCAGCGTGCTGCCCGGCGCCAGCAGGTAAAGGGTAGGGTTGGAGTAGAACACGATGCACAGCAGCACGATGCCCGACATCCAGGTCCAGTACGCTTCCCATTTGAACCAGTGCAGGTTGTCCGGCATGGTCGGCGGGGCCAGCTTGTATTTTTCCAGGTGGTAGATACCGCCACCGTGGATCGCCCACAGATCACCCGAGAGCCCGTCACGCGGGTTGGCACGGTTGAGGTTGTTCTCCAGCCAGACGAAGTAAAAGGACGCGCCGATCCAGGCGATCCCGACGATCATGTGAATCCAGCGCACGCCCAGATTCAGCCATTCCATCAGATGTGCAGCCACAGTCTTTACCGTTAGTCTTCCGCCACTTAACGAGCGGTCAGACCCTCATTATTTTTGGGGATCGAGAATCATCTTCTGATTCTCTTCGAAGAAATGCTCATCGCAGTTATTACCACTGCCACTGCGATCAACCACCAGGAAGTCATCCCGCTTTTCGATCGTCAGCACCGGGTGGTGCCAGACGCCGCGATGGTAATTAACACCCTGCCTGCCATTGGAAATGAAGGCGCGGGTCAACTCTGGCTCAGGTACATCGCCAAATGGCGCGACCACGACCAGAAAAGGGTTGCCGAGCAGCGGAATGAAAGCCTGGCTGCCCAGCGGATGGCGCTCCAGCATGCTGACGGTCAATGGCATGTCCAGCGCATCGGCGCGGAAAATGCTGATGATCGCCTGGTCGTCCGGCGTCGCCGTTTCAACGGTCGCCAGACGATGAAAGCGCATGGTCGAGCCGTTGTTGATCATGAAATGATCGCTGCCATCGGTTTCGATGACATCACCAAAAGGGGCGAAGGCTTCTTTGGTCAACGGCTCGATAGTCAGTTTGCGCATGCGGGTTCTTCTTTCTCGAAATCAAAAATTGAATAGTCGGTTCTTGCAGGATCTGCAGACTTGCACATCCCTTGTAGGAGCGCGCTTGCCCGCGATGCGGTGTCAGCCGACGAATGTGTCACAGGCAGATTGCAATCGCGGGCAAGCGCGCTCCTACAGACTCAGCATTACTTCGCGACCTTGCCCAACACACGCAACCGGCTCACACCGCCGTCCGGGAAGACGTTCAGGCGGATGTGGGTGATCGGGCCCAGGCTTTTGATCTGCTCGACGAAGGTGTGCTCGGCGTGCATTTCCAGTTTCTGGCTCGGCAGCAGTTCGCGCCAGAACAGGCTCTGGGTTTCGATCTGGCTGTCGGTGCCGCCTTTGACGTATGCGCCCTGAATCGAGCAGCTGTCTGGGTAGTTGCCTTTGAAGTGCAGGGTGTCGACGACAATCTGCTCGACTTCACCGGCATGACCCAGGGCCACGATGACCCAGTCGTTGCCAGGCGTGCGACGACGTGCCGTTTCCCAGCCGTCGCCCATGTTCACGCCACGGCCCGGGTTGAGGATGTTGCTCATGCGGCCGAAGTGCTCGTCGGAGCAGGCCAGTGCGCGACCACCATTGAGCGCCGCGGCCAGATCGACCTGTTCGTTGTCCCCCACCGCCGACCAGTCGCGGTGCGGCACGCCGTATACGCGCAGACGCGCCACGCCGCCGTCCGGGTAGATGTTGAAACGCAGGTGGCTGTAGGCCTTGGTGTCGCTGATTTCGTGGTAGTGGTGGCTGTCACCTTTCAGTTCCACGGCAGCCAGCACTTCCGTCCATTCGGTGCTTTCGTCCGGTTCGCCCGAGGCCAGGAAGCAGGCTTCCAGCGAGGCCGATGGCGGGTAGTTACCGGTGAAGTACGAGGTGTCGATGTCTACACCTTTGATCGAGCCGGCCACCCCCAGGCGGATTACCGCGCTGTCATAACCTTCGAAGCGTTTGCGGCGCGATTCCCAGCCGTCCATCCATTTGCCGTTGTCGTCGAACACGCCTTCTTTCCACACGGCCGGGGTCGGCTGGAACAGGCGGTTGGCGTCGGCGAACCAGTCGTCGGTGACGGAAATGATCTTGGTGCCCAGACGGGCGTCGGCCAGATTGACGAATTTTTCGAAGGGTACGGCGTAAGCTTTCATTCTTTTTGTCTGCCTTGGTAATGGGCGTGGGGATGGTCACGGCTCAAAGGGTCTGCAAACGGAACATCGCGATCTTGTTGATTTCGGCCAGCGCGCACGCGAACTCGACGTCGGGCGAGTTGTGAATGCGCGTCTCGAACGCCGCGAGGATCTGATGCCGGTTGCTGCCTTTTACCGCCATGATGAAGGGGAACGCGAACGTGGCCTTGTAGGCGTCGTTCAGCTCGGTGAAGCGTGCGAACTCTTCAGCCGTGCATTGGTGGATACCGGCGCCAGCCTGTTCATTTGTGCTGGCTTCGGTCAGTTGGCCTTGCACGGCGGCTTTGCCGGCAAGATCCGGGTGAGCGTTGATCAGTGCCAGTTGCGTGGCGTGATCGGCGCTCAACAGGATATCGCTCATACGTGCATGCAGGACGTCGATGTCATCGATGTCGCTGTCGTGCCCCAGGTCATAGGCTTTCTCGGCGACCCAAGGGGAATGCTCGTAGATGTCGGCGAAGGCTTTGACGAAGTCTTCGCGGCTCAAGGAAGAGGGTGTCAGGGTCTGGAAACGGCTCATTTTGCTTCTCCCTTGAAGGGATGGACGTCATGCCAATGGCGAGCGATTTCGACGCGACGTGCAAACCACACCTGCTCATGGCCTTTGACGTATTCAAGGAAACGCTGCAGCGAAGCGAGGCGGGCAGGGCGGCCGATCAGGCGGCAGTGCAGACCGATTGACAGCATTTTCGGCGCGTCGGCGCCTTCGGCGTACAGCACGTCGAACGCGTCCTTCAGGTAATCGAAGAAGTCGTCACCCTTGTTGAAGCCTTGCACCTGGGTGAAGCGCATGTCGTTGGTGTCCAGCGTGTAGGGAATCACCAGGTGGGGCTTGCCAGTCGGGTTGTTGGGTTCCCAGTAGGGCAGGTCGTCGTCGTAGGTGTCGCAGTCGTACAGAAAACCGCCTTCTTCCATCACCAGCCGACGGGTGTTGGGGCCCGTGCGACCGGTGTACCAGCCCAGCGGGCGTTCGCCAGTGAGCTCGGTGAGGATGCGGATCGCCTCGAGCATGTGCTCGCGTTCCTGCGCTTCGTCCATGTTCTGATAGTCGATCCAGCGGTAACCGTGGCTGCAGATTTCGTGGCCGGCGTCGACCATGGCGCGGATTACATCCGGGTGACGCCGTGCGGCCATGGCCACGGCGAAGATCGTCAATGGAATGTCGAATTGCTTGAACAGCTTGAGGATGCGCCACACACCGGCACGGCTGCCGTATTCGTACAGCGACTCCATGCTCATGTTGCGCTGGCCTTGCAGCGGTTGCGCCGCGACCATTTCAGACAGAAACGCTTCGGATTCCTTGTCGCCGTGCAGAATGTTGCGCTCGCCGCCTTCCTCGTAGTTGAGTACGAACGACAGCGCGATCCGGGCATTGCCTGGCCAGTGTGGGTGGGGCGGGTTACTGCCGTAACCGATCAGGTCGCGTGGATAGTCGGCGCTCACTGCAATCTTCCTTATCTACGTGTTGTCTGTGGCTGGGCCTTCGTTGAATCATCAGGCCGCCGCTGCGATGGGTAGATTGTATACAACTTTATTTCCGGTTTGTAAGCCTGTTTTTTTGCTTTTTCTGTGCCGTACGTCACTGCAAGAAACTTGCCTGAGTGGTCAGGAACCGTGGAAAAACCCTAATACTTTCCGAGATGCCCGTGAATTCGGGCCTATTGCTAGCCGAGCGGCGGTCGCGTTATAAAATCTGATTTTTATTGTGTACAATATTTTTGAAAAGTGTCTTAATCGTTCATCGGTCGCACCCGAGGAATTGCCATCACGGCACCAAATGGGTGCAGCTTATCGACTTCCAACCATCAATGAGGCACTGACACGCCATGGGACGACTGACCACACACGTACTGGACGCCGCGCACGGCTGCCCCGGCAGCGGAATCCGGATTGCCCTGTACAGGGTCGAAGGCGAGCGCCTCGAGAAAGCCGCCGAAGCGCTGACCAACAGCGACGGCCGCTGCGACGCCCCTTTGTTACAGGGCGATGATTACCGTTCGGGTGTTTACCAGCTGCAATTCAGCGCGGGGGACTACTACCGCGCCAAAGGCGTCAAGCTGGATGATCAGGCCTTTCTGGATGAAGTCGTACTGCGCTTCGGCATCGATGCCGCTCAGGATCACTACCATGTGCCTTTGTTGATTTCTCCTTACAGCTATTCGACCTATCGCGGCAGCTAGCTATCCCGTTTCACCTGCTTCATTGCTTTGCCCCTGTTCCTCTTGCCCGTCCCACACTGCGGGCTTTTTTATCCTGGAAAAAAGCTTCGTACCCATACATATGTATGGGCGAACAGCTGCTCGGGACGGGGAAACTCCAACACTTCTGATTCGTGTTGGAGAACACCTGTATGGACTTTTCATTGCTGCATCCGTCCGACCTGCTGGCGGATGAATCGCTGGACCAGACAATTCTGGACTTCACGTTGCCGCTGCCGGACTGGCTGGGCAGCGCGCACCCCGAGACGCGAGAGACGTACTGCGAACTGCTGACGGCCTATCACACGGCTGCCGCGCGCCTGGAAAAGCACCTCGACGACGTGCTTCCTTGTTTCGATGAATTTGCCAACGCGCAACTGGCGGCACGCATCAAGGTTGATCTGGGTGTCGAGATTGATCCGGACCGCGTGATGATCGACCTGCCCAAGAATGTGTCGCGTGACTACGATATCGATCCGCAGTTTGGCAGCGTGGTCAGCTACGCAGCGCCTTGGGTCGCCAGCCGCGAGCGCGAACAGTTCAGCCTCGGCGAACTGGCGCGACGCAACTTTCCGGTCGGTGATGAGCAAATGGCTCAGCGGCTGCGCTTCGCTGAGTCCGAACTCAACGAGCTGCGTTACATGGAAGCGGGCCTGACGCCGGCGTACCTGCATGGCGTCATTCCGCAACTGGACGTTGCGCAGGGGTATCGAACCCTGCTCAACAGCGTTTTCAAAGTGCCTGAACCCGTGTCTGAGCAGGCGCAGCGAGACGCCAACCGTTTGATCGAGCCCTATGAGCGCAAGCTGATACTGGAGGCTTTCTGCGCACTGTCACGCCATCGATTGAGCGAAGAGGGGTATCAGGTGATCGAGATGGCTGCACAAGCGCGATCTCGCGCTGAAACGGACGCCGCGCACCTGGAAATGAATTGGGTGCTGTTCAAGCCTGGCCATGCGGTCAGCGGTGAGCGTGCCGGCCACACATTGAGCGGGCTGTGTGCGATTCGAGACCGCTTGACCAACAGGACGGTGATCTACCTGCCCGACGCGCCGGGTCAGGTGTCGTTTATTGAGGGAATGGATGCCGATCAGGCCAGATCCCGTCTGATCCAGCGATTGATCGCCACGCCAGCGATGATCGATTATCTGGCTGAGCGGACGCTGGACCTGGATAACAAAGCGTTGCATGTCAGCTACATCAATCAGGCGCTGGTGCGTCGGTTCGATGGTTTCGTCAGCTTCGCCCCGGCGCTTGATCTGCAGATGGCTGCGCAACAATTGCATACGCGAGCCTGGTCGCTTTTCCGGTTGAATCAGGTCAGCGGCCGAAGCGAGTTCGACCTGGATCGTGAGCGCAGTCTGGCGCAGAACGCCGCCTACCTGACGTATTTCAAAGCGATGCTGGGACTTTTGCCGGGCGTAGGTACGCTGATCAGTGTGCAGGATGGCTGGAATGAAGGCCACGCGGCGGCACGTGCGTTCAAGGAAGGACGGCTGGATGACGGTCTGCTGGCGTCGGGCAGTACGGTTCTGAGCGTGCTCGATGTGGTGATGTCGATCGTGCCGGGCGCTACGACCGTGCGTGTACTGACGCGGTATGGGGCGCGGGCTGCCAACGCGGCGCCCTTGACCTCAACCGCGACACGGCATGTACTTCGCCCGTTTCACGGCTATGCGGCCCAGGTGTCGCTGGCCGATGCCATCCCGCAAGCAGGCCGCGACCTGGGCACCCTGCGCAAAGACGGCCAGTTGTGGATTCATCGAGAAGGTGTCGCGTATGCAGTCTACCGACGGGACGGCGAACAGACCCTGCGTCTGAAGAAAACCGCTACTCACGGTTATGAGCCGCCGGTGCGTTTCGAAGGCGAGGCGTGGGTGTATCACACCGACGTCGGGTTGAAGGGCGGCGTGAAATCGTCCATCGCAGAAACCCTGATCGCCAAGGCTGAGCCGGACCCTGCGTTCGGAAGACGCCAGGCCCGCCAGCTCCTTGATGCGTTCGAGTTTCCGCCTGATCGACAACGCCGAATGGAGCTCGAGGTGGCGATTCATTACGAAAAGCACCGGAGCGTGCCTCATTGGGCCGAAAACTTCCGCCGGCCTGCGCAGGCACCCGGCGCGACCGTCGCGCCGGGTGCGAGCGCCAGTACCGGCAAGCGTAAGGATGCGCCGACGGCGGACAGTGAAGCAAAACGGACGGCAACCGGTACTTCGACGAGCGCCGCCAACGTGGTCGCCGACCCTGATACGTGGAAAAGCTGGGGCCGCCCGCTGGAGGACGCCGTGTGGCTGGACCAGATTCAAACGTCACCGCCGATTTTCCGTTCGATGGGGGAACAGGGCAGCTCGTTCATCCAGCTCGATGCAAAGCGTTTCGATACGTTGCCAAGTGGGGCATTTCAGCATCCCTCCATCGTATTTCTAAAAGATCCCGCTCTGGTGGACGAAAGCCTGACGGCGCTCAATGCGACCATTCGCCGTAATCGACATGCGCAACCGGCCATGGCCTCTTTCAAGAACGAGGTGTGGTCGGTTCACGGGGCGATGTTCAAGCGGCCGATTCACGATCTGGTTGAGCAGGCACGCCCCGGTTTGACCCCTGCGAGTTATCGGGTGCTCGCCGAAAAGCTGTTCGAACGAGCGGACATCGGCCAACCGGGACTGACGGCAACACGTCTGATCCACTTGCGCGCGACTCTCAACACGTGGCAGACCGGAGGCCAGGCACCGCTGGCGAGCCTGAGCGATCCATTGTCGATGCTCGAAGGCTCGCGGATGCACAGGGTTGGCACGTTGAATCCAGGGCTCAATGTGGGCTCGGGACCGTCGCTGCACACGTTCAATCGACTGGATTTCAAGATCAGTGATCGGGTGCTGGTCGAGAAGTTGATCAGTGCAGTCACCGACGGCAGCCTGGGCATTTCCGGCCGAGAAAGGCTAAGGGACTTTATGTCAGCAGTGCTGACCAAAGCGGGGTATCGTCTGATCGCGCCCGACGACGCAGCCCTGCAGGTAAAGTCGATGCTCCTGTTTTCGCGTTCTGGTCACGATCGTGTGTACTTGCTGCAAATGCGTCGCTTCCAAAATGCGATGCCCACCTTCCGTGTGGTCACCTCAGACAGCCCTTTGCCTTTATCCAATCGCTGGATCGACGAATGGATTGCCAGCAACCCCCATGAGTCCGCGCTTCAGTCGCTGGCGAAAACACGCGAGCAGGGACGTCTCGTCAAGCTGATTGGGGGGATCAAAGTGACCAGCAGGACTGACGCCGGGACGCAGGTATTTGTGCAACGAATAGCGGATGATTTCTGAGTCGCATCAGCCCGAAGGGCTCGGCCATCGCACTGCGGTGAAATGGCCGGGTCACCTCGGTCAATGACTGAGCAGTGCCGCCGTGCCGGCGCTACCGAACAGTCCGGCGCTAATACGGTTGAACCAGCTCTGACCCTTGCCGGTGCGCAAGTAGCGCGCCGCGCTTTGTGCGCTCAGGCCATAGAACAGCTTGCAGCCGAGGTCGAGCAGGGTCCAGGTGATGATCATCGTGATCAGTTGGCCGAGGAAGGGTTGGTCGGCCTTGAGAAACTGCGGCAGGAAAGCGGCGAAAAAAAGAATGTCTTTCGGATTACTGCCGCCAAGCACAAAGGCGCGCCAGAACAGTGAGCCGAACGCCGGCTTGCTCATCGACGCCGGGACTTCGGCGCCACTGGCCGGCAATCGCGATTGCTTCCAGCTCTGCCAGGCCAGATAGAACAGGTACAGCCCGCCGACGATTTTCAGGGCGCTGAATAGCTGTTCAGACGCCATCAGTAAAGCGCCAAGGCCCAGCGCCGACGCGCTGAGCAGGCAGATCGACGCGCACACGCCACCGAGAAACGCCGGATAAGAACGCAGCAAGCCATAGTTGAGGCTGTTGCCGATCATCAGCAGCGACAGCGGTCCCGGGATCAAAATCACCACCAGCGCAGCGCCGCTGAACAGCAGCCAGGTTTCCAGGGTCATGCGGGTTTCTCCTTGTGGAACATCAGAAATGCAAAAACGCCTTCCGGCGTTGATGCAGAACCCTTGTAGGAGCGCGCTTGCCCGCGATTGCGTTCTGTCAGTCACCAGATCCTTGGCTGATATGACGCATCGCGGGCAAGCGCGCTCCTACAGTTGGGTATTTATACGGGCTTACAAAAACACAAACTTGGCAATGAAGATCGCACACAGCGCCCACAAGCTCACTGAAATCTCTTTGTGGCGCCCCGTGCAGGCCTTCAGCACCACGTAGGTGATGAAGCCCAGCGCAATCCCGTCAGCGACCGAGAACGTCAGCGGCATCATGATCGCGGTCACGATGGCCGGGATCGCGTCGGTCGCCTCGTCCCATTCGATGTGCGCCATGCCGCCCATCATCAGCATCGCCACGTAGATCAATGCCCCTGCGGTTGCGTAAGCGGGAATCATGCCGGCCAGTGGTGCGAAGAACATCGCGGCGACGAACAAGACACCGACCGTGACTGCGGTCAGGCCTGTACGACCACCGGCGGCCACGCCCGAAGCGCTCTCCACATAGCTGGTGACCGGCGGCACACCGACCATCGCACCGAACACGCTTGAGGCGCTGTCGGCCTTGAGGGCGCGGGACAGGTTCTCGATGCGGCCGTCGTCATTGACCAGACCCGCACGCTGGGCCACGCCCATCAATGTGCCTGCGGTGTCGAACATGTGCACGAAGAGGAAGGCCAGGACCACGCTGATCATGCTGACGTTGAACACCCCTGCGATATCCATTGCCATCCAGGTCGGTGCGAGGCTCGGTGGGGTCGAGAAGATGCCGTTGTAATGCACCAGACCCAGACCCCAGCCCGCCAGCGTCACGGTAATGATGCTGATCAGAATCGCGCCGAACACGCGGTGGTAGCTGAGCACGGCAATCATCAGGAAGCAGATGGCCGCCAGCAATGGACCGGGCTCACGCAGCGAACCCAGCTTGATCAGCGTCGCAGGGCTGTCGACCACGATCCCTGCTGTCTTCAGGCCGATCAGCCCCAGGAACAGCCCGACACCCGCGCCCATGGCGAAGCGCAGGCTCACGGGGATGCTGTTGAGCAGCCATTCACGAATGCGCGAGAGGGTCAGGACCATGAAGATCAGCCCCGAGATGAACACTGCGCCCAGCGCCGTTTGCCAGCTGTAGCCCATAGTGCCGACCACGGTATAGGTAAAGAAGGCGTTCAGGCCCATGCCTGGCGCCAGGCCGACTGGCCAGTTGGCGTAAAGGCCCATCAGCAGGCAGCCCAGCGCCGCGGCGATGCAGGTCGCCACGAAGGCCGCACCATGATCGATACCGGCGTCGGCCATGATGTTCGGGTTGACGAAGATGATGTAAGCCATAGTGATGAAGGTCGTCAGCCCCGCCAGCAGCTCGGTTTTGACCGTCGTGCGATGCAGGCTCAACTTGAAGATGCGTTCAAGCAGACCCGCCCGCCGCGGCATGTCTTTGAGATCAGGGGTTTCAAGTTGAGTGGCATCCAGCGGCGCGGCTTCGGTTTTGCGACTTTCCACAGTGAATTCCTCGGAACGTTTTTGTTGTTTTTTTCAGAGCCGGTAACTGCTCCGTGAGGCGAGTTGGCCTGTCAGGGTGATTTGTTGACTGAAAGGTCAGAAACGTGCACGAGCGAATTATGCTTTTGTATACAAAAATTGCAAATAATGTTTTTGATTTTGTCGTGAGTATTTTCGGGATTGTGTGCATAACGGCTTGATGAGCAGGGGCGTGTTCAGACTTTGCACACTGTGTACAATGCGCCATTACTTTTACTGTGACTTTCGGGCGATATCTGCTATTGATTTGCCCATTACCGATCACGGTCACGGCCCTGCGCCGGATTCAGTTCTTACGAGTGCCCATGAACGATCAGCTGCAACCCCTCAAGAAACAACCGCGTGCCGCCAAGACTGGCCGCAGCGGCACCCAGGACGACATCGTCTATGCGCATATTTTCGAGGCGATCCTCGAGCAACGGCTGGCGCCCGGCACCAAACTGAGCGAAGAAGCCCTGGGCGAGATCTTCGGGGTCAGCCGCACCATCATTCGTCGCGCCTTGTCTCGTCTGGCCCATGAAGGCGTGGTGTTGCTGCGTCCGAACCGTGGCGCGGTTGTCGCGAGCCCAAGCGTTGAGGAGGCGCGTCAGGTGTTCTTCGCCCGCCGCATGGTCGAGAAAGCGATCACTGAACTCGCCGTTGAACATGCGACGGCCGAGCAGCTTACTGAACTGCGCAAGATGGTCAGCGACGAGCGTGACAGTTTTTCCAGAGGCGATCGCGGGGCGGGGATTCGTCTGTCCGGCGAGTTTCACCTGAAGCTGGCCGAGGCGGCGAAGAACGCGCCGCTGATCAGCTTCCAGCGCAGCCTGGTGTCCCAGACATCGTTGATCATCGCCCAGTACGAAAGCGGCAACCGCTCGCACTGTTCCTACGATGAGCACACTCAGCTGATCGACGCCATCGAAGCCCGCGACGCGGCGCTGGCGGTGAACCTGATGATGCACCACATGGACCACATCGACAGCAAGCTCAACCTCGACGAAGAAAGCGCGTCGGACGACCTCCACGCGGTGTTCTCGCACCTGATGCTGCCGAAGAAGAAAGCGGGGCGCAGCACGGCGGTTTAAGCCGCGCTACCCGCTGTGATCACTCCCCGCTCCGCGCGGGGACGATCACAACCTGTGGGAGTGAGCTTGCTCACGAATGCTGCGGTACAGCCGACATAGCGCTGGCGGATGGACCTGAGTCTTCGTGAGCAAGCTCACTCCCACAGCGGTCTGTTGATCGTTCCCACGCTCCGCGTGGGAATGCATCCCCGGACGCTCGGCGTCAAAAGCCGACGCAGAGCGTCGAGACAGGCGTTACCACGCAGAGCGTGGGAACGATCAGAAAGAACGCCCCGCGGATGCCTCAGCGCTTATGCACCAAAACCCCCGCCGAATACGTCTCGCTGACCGTCCTGTCATCCCCCAGCGTCATCAGCACGAACAACTTCTCTTCAATACTGGTCGCCTGTTTCATCCGGTAGGACAGCAGCGGCGTGGCGTTGAAATCCAGCACCACGAAGTCGGCTTCGGTGCCTTCATGCAGGTTACCGATCTTGTCTTCCAGACGCAGCGCCCGCGCGCCACCGAGCGTCGCCAGATACAGCGACTTGAACGGGCTGAGCTTGGCGCCTTGCAGTTGCATCACCTTGTACGCCTCGTTCAGCGTCTGCAGGATCGAGAAGCTGGTGCCGCCGCCGACGTCGGTGCCCAGCCCGACATTGACCTTGTGCCGTTCGGCCATCGGCAGGTTGAACAGCCCGCTGCCGAGGAAGAAGTTGGACGTGGGGCAGAAGGCGATGGCCGAGCCGGTTTCCGCCAGGCGCTCGCACTCCTGGTCACACAGATGCACCCCGTGCGCGAACACCGAGCGCTCGCCCAATAGCTTGAAGTGGTCGTAGACGTCCAGGTAGTTCTTGCGCTCCGGAAACAGCGCTTTGACCCACTCGACCTCCTTCAGGTTTTCACTGATGTGGGTCTGCATGTACAGGTCCGGGTACTCGGTGAGCAGTTGGCCCGCAAGGGTGAGCTGCTCCGGTGTACTGGTCGGCGCAAAGCGCGGTGTCACCGCGTAATGCAAGCGACCCTTGCCGTGCCAGCGCTCGATCAGCGCCTTGCTGTCGACGTAGCTGGACTCGGCGGTGTCCACCAGATAATCCGGGGCATTGCGGTCCATCATCACCTTGCCGGCGATCATGCGCAGGTTGAGCTTCTCGGCGGCGGTGAAGAATGCGTCCACCGATTCCTTGTGACGGCTGCCGAACACCAGTGCAGTGGTGGTTCCGTTGCGCAGCAGTTCCTTGATGAAAATATCGGACACTTCGGCAGCGTGGCCAGGGTCGGCAAACTGCCGCTCGACCGGGAAGACGTAGGTATTGAGCCAGTCCAGCAACTGTTCGCCGTAGGAGCCGACCATGCCGGTCTGCGGCAAATGGATGTGCGTGTCGATGAAGCCGGCGGTGATCAGCGCGTCCGTGTAGGTCACCACTTCGACGTCGCTGGCGAGGCTGCCAAGGAGGTCTCGGGTGTGGCCGACAGCGGTGATTTTGCCGTTCTCGACTACCATCAAGCCGTCTTCGAAATACTCGTAGGAGGCTTCGACGACTACCTCGGCAGGGTCGGCGATGCTGTGGACGATGGCGGCGCGGTAAGCTTTCTTTTCAATAATCATGTTCAGGATTCGTTCTTCTTTAATTCATTGAGCCTGAGTGCGGCGTGAGACCGGCAGCAGCTTGGCAACAGGTTCGGCGTTTGAGCGTTGCTCACCGCTCTCCATGCCAAAGCAGGCGTTGTAGGTGGCAATCACCTCGGCGGCGACCGAGACAGCAATCTCTATCGGCAGCTTGCCTTTCACTTCGGCCAAGCCCATCGGGCAGCGCATGCGCTGAACCAGAGCCGGGTCGAAGCCGCGATCACGCAAACGGTGTTCGAATTTGGCGCGTTTGGTTTTCGAGCCAATCAAACCGAACCAGGTGAAGTCGCCGCGTTTGAGGATTGCTGCGGTGAGCTCCAGGTCCAGTTGATGGTTATGAGTCATGACGATGCAGTAACTGCCAGCGGGCAGATTGTCGACTTCATCGACGACCTCCTCGTTGACGACCTTGGTCACGCCTTCAGGCAGGTGCGCGGGGAACTCGACATCGCGCGAGTCGATCCAGCGCACGCGGCACGGCAGGCTGGCAAGCAGCGGCACCAGCGCGCGGCCGACATGGCCTGCCCCGAAAACCGCGATCTGCGCTTGTGGCTGGCCCATCGGCTCAAACAGCAAGACGTTCACGCCGCCACAGCACTGTCCCAGGCTGGCGCCAAGGCTGAAGCGCTCGAGCCGCGTTTGCTGGCTGCCGCTGTCGAGCATTTCGCGGGCAATCGCCATGGCCTTGTATTCCAGATGGCCACCGCCGATGGTGTCGTAGATCCGCTCGGCGCTGACCACCATCTTCGAGCCCGCATTGCGCGGCGTCGAGCCACGCTCCTCGATGATGGTCACCAGCACGCAGGCTTCACCCTGGGTTTGCAACTCGGCGAGGGCGCTGATCCAGTTGTTCATGTGTTTCTCCTGATCGCGTCAGACGATCAAATCTTCTCTGTCCTTCCCGGCCCATTCGTGAGCAAGCTCACTCCCACAGGGACCGCATTTCACCCGAGGAAAATGCGGTGCGTCGTCATACAACCTTCCCTGTGGGAGCGAGCTTGCTCGCGAAGGCGTCAGCTCAAACGCCACGGATTAAACGGGCGAAACCGTCAGCTCATGAGCCACGCCTTCCGCTTCCGGCGCTGCGGCCTTCAACTGGCGCATCTGCTCACACCCCCATAACACACGTTCAGGCGTCGCCGGTGCGTCGATCTTCGGCTGATGCCGGTAATCGCCCAGGCTCGCCACCGCATCCTTGATCGCACACCACGCTGCGATCCCCAGCATGAATGGCGGTTCACCCACGGCCTTGGAATGGAACACCGTGTCTTCGGGGTTCTTGCGGTTTTCCACCAGCTTTACGCGCAAGTCGGCTGGCATGTCGGCCACCGCCGGGATCTTGTAGCCGGCCGGACCGTTGGTCATCAGCTTGCCTTTGGCGTTCCACACCAGTTCTTCGGTGGTCAACCAGCCCATGCCTTGAATGTAGCCGCCCTCGACCTGACCGATGTCGATCGCCGGGTTCAGCGAGGCGCCGACGTCATGCAGGATGTCGGTGCGCAACATCTTGTACTCGCCGGTCAGTGTGTCGACGATCACCTCGGTACACGCTGCGCCGAAGGCGAAATAGTAGAACGGCCGGCCGCGCGCCTGACTGCGGTCGTAGTAGATCTTCGGCGTCTTGTAATAGCCGGTGCTCGACAGCGAGACCTGACCCATCCACGCCTGCTGCGCCAGGGTGTCGAAGCTGATCACCTGCTCGCCGACGCGCACGTGGCCGTTGCGGAATTCGACCTGCGACGCTTCGCACTGATAGTGTTTTGCCGCGAATTCGATCAGCCGTTGCTTGAGGGTTTCAGCCGCGTTCTGTGCGGCCTTGCCGTTCAAGTCCGCGCCACTGGACGCAGCGGTAGGTGAGGTGTTTGGCACTTTATCGGTATTGGTCGCGGTGATCTGAACGCGGTCGATGCTGACCTGGAACACTTCCGCCACGACCTGCGCGACCTTAGTGTTCAAGCCTTGGCCCATCTCGGTGCCGCCGTGGTTGAGATGGATGCTGCCGTCGGTGTAGATGTGGATCAGCGCACCGGCCTGATTGAGGAAGCTGGCGGTGAAAGAAATGCCGAACTTCACCGGGGTCAGCGCCAGGCCTTTCTTGAGGATCGGGCTGTTGGCGTTGTAGGCCATGATCGCCTTGCGGCGCTGGGCGTACTGGCTGCTTTCTTCCAGTTCGGCAGTCATTTCTTCGAGCATGTTGTGCTCGACTTCTTGGTAGTAGTGCGTGACGTTGCGCTCGGTCTTGCCGTAGTAGTTGGCCTTGCGCACGGCCAGCGGATCCTTGCCCAGATGCCGGGCAATTGCATCCATCACTTCTTCGATGGCGACCATGCCCTGCGGGCCGCCGAAGCCGCGGTAAGCCGTGTTGGACGCGGTGTTGGTCTTGCAGCGATGGCCGTTGATGGTGGCGTCGCCCAGGTAGTACGAGTTGTCGGCGTGGAACATCGCCCGGTCGACAATCGAGGCCGAGAGGTCAGGGGAGCAGCCACAGTTGCCCGCCAGTTCCAGTTGAATCCCGTGCAGGCGGCCGTCGTTGTCGAAGCCCACGTCGTACTCGACGTAGAAGGGGTGGCGCTTGCCGGTCATCATCATGTCTTCGACGCGAGGCAGGCGCATCTTGGTCGGCTGACCGGTGAGCCGCGCTACCACGGCGCACAGGCAGGCAGGGCTCGCCGCTTGGGTTTCTTTGCCACCGAAACCGCCGCCCATGCGACGCATGTCCACGACCACCTTGTTCATCGACACGTCGAGCACTTCAGCGACGAGCTTCTGTACTTCGGTCGGGTTTTGCGTGGAGCAGTAAACGATCATGCCGCCGTCTTCGGTCGGCATCACAGAGGAAATTTGCGTCTCCAGGTAGAAGTGTTCCTGGCCGCCGATGTGCAGCGTGCCTTGAATGCGGTTCGGCGCGGTTTCCAGCGCCCCGGCTGAATCGCCGCGTTGATGGGTGTGGCTGTCGAGCACGAAATGCTTCTTGCGATAAGCCTCGACCACGTCCAGCACTGGCTCCAGATCCTCGTATTCGATGATCGCGGCCATCGCCGCTTTGCGCGCGGTTTCGTGATCGCGCGCCGCCACGGCAATCACCGGCTGACCGACGAACTCGACGGTGTCGATGGCCAGCAGCGGGTCGCCAGGCAGCAACGGGCCGATGTCTTTCAGGCCGGGGATGTCTTCGTGAGTGATGGCGATGCGCACGCCTTCGAAGTCGTAGCAGGGCGAGACGTCAACGCTGACGATCCGCGCGTGCGCCCGGTCGGACATCCGCGCATAGACGTGCAGCTGATTGGGAAACTCCAGCCGGTCATCGATGTAGATCGCTTCGCCCGACACGTGCTTATCGGCGCTGTCGTGCTTGACGCTGCGGCCGACGCCAGTGGTCAGGTCCTGCTGAAACAGGGCGACCAGTTCTTCTTGAGTCTTTTGGGGCGCGTGATTAGACATATGCAGTCACCCGAGTCTCGATGTGTGGCGTTTGCAGTTCGATGAAGTATTTGCGCAGCAGGTTCTGCGCGCTCAGCAGGCGGTATTCCTTGGTGGCGCGGAAATCCGACAGTGGCGTGAAGTCTTTTTCCAGCGCAGCACAGGCGCGCTCGACGGTGGCCGACGTCCAGGGCTGACCGATCAACGCCTGTTCGCAGTTCGCGGCACGCTTGGGAATCGCCGCCATGCCGCCGAATGCCGCGCGGGCGTCGACGATGGCGCCATTCTCGACCTGCAGGCGAAAGGCTGCGCAGACGGCCGAGATGTCGTCATCCAGACGTTTGGACACTTTATAGGCGCGGAAGGCCTGTTTGGCATTGGCCTTGGGCACGATGATCTTCTCGATGAACTCGCTTTCCTGACGTGCGGTCACGCGGTAATCGATGAAGTAATCTTCCAGCGCCAGGGTGCGGCACTTGTCGCCTTTGCGCAGGACGATCTTCGCGCCCAGTGCGATCAGCAGGGGAGGCGAGTCGCCAATCGGCGAGGCATTGCCGATATTGCCGCCCAGCGTGCCCTGATTGCGGATCTGCAACGATGCAAAACGGTGCAGCAGTTCGCCGAAATCCGGATATTGGCTGCTCAGCGCTTCGTAGCAATCGGTCAGTGCGGTGGCGGCACCGATCTCGATACGGTCGTCGAAGTGTTCGATCTTCTTCATCTCGGCGACGTTGCCGACGTAGATCATCACCGGTAATGGACGATGGAACTGCGTCACTTCCAGCGCCAGGTCGGTGCCGCCGGCCAGCAAGCGTGCTTGAGGGTAGGAATCGTAGAGGTCGGCCAGGTCGGCAACGGTCATCGGCACCAGGCAGCGTTTGTCGCCGCTGTTCAGCTCGGCGGTTTCCTGCGGTTTGATGGCTTTCAGGCGGGCGATGGTCTGCGCTTGGCGGGTGTCGAACTGGTCGGGCTGACGGCGGCTGCAGCTCTGTTCGGCGGCGGCCAGAATCGGGCGATAGCCGGTGCAGCGACAGAGGTTGCCGGCCAAGGCTTCACGGGCCTGAGCGTGTTTGACCTGAGCCGAGTCCGCCTCGTTGCTGTTCTTCTGCAAGGCAAACAGCGACATCACGAAACCCGGGGTACAGAACCCGCATTGCGAACCGTGGCAATCGACCATGGCCTTCTGCACGCTGTGCAGTTCGCCCTGGTGCTTGAGGTCTTCGACGCTGATCAGCTGTTTGCCATGCAGCGATGCCACGAAGGTCAGGCACGAATTGAGACTGCGGTAGCTCAGGTGATCCTGACCGTCGTCATCAGTGGTCAGCTCACCCACCACCACGGTGCAAGCGCCGCAGTCGCCGCTGGCGCAGCCTTCCTTGGTGCCGGATTTGTGCAAATGCTCACGCAGATAGTTGAGCACCGTCATGTTGGGGTCCAGAGCATGCTCGGTTTTCAGCTCTTGGTTCAGCAAAAACTGGATCACGGGTCGCGCCTCGTCTTCTTGTAATGGATAGCGATCTTGGAAAGGTATAACGGAATTTGTCATTGAACCTGTCGATGAATCTATCAGCTCTGACTATTGGGTCAATTAAATTCTGACCTTTAAGTCAAGAAAACGGCTTTTCCGCTGACTGGCCGATTAACGGCAACATGACCTTGCAATAAAACAGTGTGGAGACGCTCAAAGTTTTGCTTATTTCGTGCCAGTTTCCGTGCATATGGCCCTGCGCCACAGGTATCCAGTGCGATACACTGCGCCGCTTGTGTGCAGCTATTGGATTTAAAGGAAAGACATGACGTTCAAGGCACCGGACAGCCTCGCTGAGCAGATCGCTCACCACCTCGCCGAGCGGATCATTCGCGGCGAGCTCAAGCCAGGGGAGCGGATTCAGGAGCAGAAGGTCACTGCTGCACTCAACGTCAGCCGCGGCTCGGTGCGTGAAGCGCTGCTGATCCTCGAGCGCCGACACCTCATCGTGATCCTGCCGCGCCGTGGCGCCCAGGTGTCGGTGCTCACGCCGCATAACGTCACCAGCCTTTGCGCACTGATGAGCGAGCTCTACATCCTGCTCGGCCTCGCGGTGGCCAAAAGCTGGACGGAAGAACTCGACCTGGCGCCTTTCCTGCAGATCCAGCAGCGTCTGATCGCCAGTTGTGAGCGCCAGGATGTGAAGAGCTTCGTCGAGGACAGTTTCAACGTGATGCGCGCGGCGTATCCGTTTGCCAACAACCCGTACCTGGAAGAGACCGTCGAGAATCTGCAGCCGTCCATGAGCCGTTTCTACTATCTCGCGCTGGAACAACGCCAGGCCGAGATGAGCGAATACCTGACCCTGTTCGGTCAGTTGCTCGAAGCAGTGGTTGCACGAGATCTGGCGCGCATTCGCGCCGTGCTGACCCGCTACGCCGAGCGCAGCTGCCAGTCGATCCTGTCTGCCCTGGCGGCCAGCTGATCCATGCGCCTTAAATGCATCAGGCTGGCGGGTTTCAAGTCGTTCGTCGACCCGACGACGGTGAACTTCCCCAGCAACATGGCGGCCGTGGTCGGCCCCAATGGATGCGGCAAATCCAACATCATCGACGCGGTGCGCTGGGTCATGGGCGAAAGCTCGGCCAAGAACCTGCGCGGCGAGTCGATGACCGACGTCATTTTCAACGGCTCCACCAGCCGTAAACCGGTCAGTCAGGCCAGCATCGAGCTGGTTTTCGACAATTCGGACAGCACTCTGGTTGGTGAGTACGCCAGCTACGCGGAAATCTCCATTCGCCGCAAGGTGACTCGCGACAGCCAGAACAGCTATTACCTGAACGGCACCAAGTGCCGCCGTCGCGACATCACCGACATCTTCCTGGGCACCGGCCTCGGCCCGCGCAGCTATTCGATCATCGAGCAGGGCATGATCTCCAAGCTGATCGAAGCCAAGCCGGAGGACCTGCGGAACTTCATCGAAGAAGCGGCGGGCATTTCCAAATACAAGGAACGCCGTCGCGACACCGAAAACCGCATCCGCCGCACCCACGAAAACCTCGCGCGCCTGACCGACCTGCGCGACGAACTGGGTCGTCAGCTGGAGCGGCTGCAGCGTCAGGCGCAGGCCGCCGAAAAGTATCAGGAATATAAAGCCGAAGAACGCCAGCTCAAGGCACAGCTGTCGGCGTTGCGCTGGCAGGCCTTGAACGAACAGGTCGCCCAGCGCGAATCGGTCATCGGCACTCAGGAAATCGGTTTCGAATCCCTCGTGGCCGATCAGCGCAGCGCCGATGCCTTGATCGAGCGTCTGCGTGACGGCCATCACGACCTGTCCGAACGGTTCAACCTGGTGCAGGGCCGCTTCTATTCGGTGGGCGGTGATATCGCGCGCGTCGAGCAGAGCATTCAGCACGGTCAGCAACGCTTGCGCCAGTTGCAGGACGACCTGCGCGAAGCCGAGCGTGCGCGGCAGGAAACCGAATCGCACCTGGGCCATGACCGCACCTTGCTGGCGACGCTCGGCGAAGAGCTGGAGATGCTCGAACCCGAGCAGGAAATGACCCTCGCCGCCGCCGAGGAATCCGCCGCATCGCTGGAAGAGGCCGAAGCCTCGATGCACAACTGGCAGGAGAAGTGGGATGCCTTCAATCTGACTTCCGCCGAGCCTCGGCGCCAAGCCGAGGTTCAGCAGTCGCGCATCCAGCAGCTGGAAACCAGCATGGAGCGGCTGGCCGAGCGTCAGCGCCGTTTGGGCGAAGAACGCCAGTTGTTGGCCGCCGATCCTGAAGACGCCGCGATTCTTGAGCTCAGCGAAGACCTCGCTGCACGTGAGATGGCCTTCGAGGAACTGACGGCTGAAGAAGAACAGCTGATCGAACGCCTTGAGCAGCTGCGCCTGGAACTGCAACAGGCCACGCAATCCCAGCAACAGGCGCAGGGTGACCTGCAACGCCTGAACGGGCGTATCGCCTCGCTGGAAGCGTTGCAACAGGCGGCGCTCGATCCCGGCACCGGCACCGCCGAGTGGCTTCGCGATCAACAGCTCAGCGAACGCCCGCGTCTTGCCGAGGGCCTGCGCGTCGAGGCGGGTTGGGAGCTGGCGGTGGAAACCGTGCTCGGTGCCGATTTGCATGCGGTCTTGGTGGACGACTTCTCAGGGCTTGATCTCGCCGGTTTCAGTCAGGGCGATTTACGTCTGGTGAGTCCGGCCGCAGATAAAACGCGCATTCCCGGAAGCCTGCTGGACAAAGTGGACACCCAGGTCGACCTGACCCATTGGCTTGGGCAGGTCAGGCCGGTCGAAACCTTGGACGATGCGCTGTCGCTGCGTGCACAACTGAGTACCGGACAGAGCCTGATCAGCCGTGACGGCTACTGGGTCGGTCGGGATTTTCTGCGGGTTCGCCGTGCCAGCGAAGCCGAGAGCGGTGTGTTGGCGCGTGGTCAGGAACTACAGCGTCTGGCGCTTGAGCGTGAAGAGCGCGAAGCGACCCTCGCGGCGCTGGAAGAACAACTGCTGACGCAGCGCGAGCAGCAACGGTTGCAGGAAGGCAATCGCGAGCAGTTGCGCCGGCGACTGCAGGATGAAGCCCGTCAGCAAAGCGAACTCAAGTCGCAACTGTCCGCGGCCAGAGCCAAGGTCGAGCAGTTGACCTTGCGCCGCACGCGGCTGGATGAAGAACTCACTGAACTGGGTGAGCAGCGCGCCATCGAGCAGGAAAGTCTCGGCGAGTCGCGCCTGCAATTGCAGGAAGCCCTGGACAGCATGGCGCTGGACACCGAGCAGCGCGAGTTGCTGCTGGCCCAGCGTGACAGCCTGCGTGAACGGCTCGACCGGGTGCGTCAGGAGGCGCGTCAGCACAAGGACCACGCCAACCAGCTGGCCGTGCGGCTCAGCTCGCTACGGGCACAGCACGACTCAACGCGGCAGGCGCTGGAGCGTCTGGAAATGCAGTCCGAGCGGCTGACCGAAAAGCGCGAGCAGTTGAACCTCAACCTTGAGGAGGGCGAGGCGCCACTCGAGGAGCTGCGCCTGAAGCTCGAAGAGTTGCTGGAAAAACGCATGGTCGTCGACGACGAAATGCGCACCGCGAAAAACGCACTCGAAGACGCCGACCGTGAGCTGCGCGACGCTGAGAAACGCAGGACTCAGGCCGAGCAGCAGTCACAACTGTTGCGCGGACAGCTGGAGCAGCAGCGCCTCGAATGGCAGTCACTGACCGTGCGCCGCAAGGCCCTTCAGGAGCAACTGCACGAAGATGGCTACGATCTGAATGGTGTCCTGGCGACGCTGACGCCCGAGGCGAGCGAGAAAGACGCCGAGGAAGAGCTGGGGCGTATCGACGCCCGTATTCAGCGTCTGGGTGCGATCAACCTCGCGGCCATCGACGAGTACCAGCAGCAGTCCGAGCGCAAGCGTTATCTGGATGCTCAGGACGCTGACCTGGTGGAAGCGCTGGAGACGCTGGAAAACGTGATTCGCAAGATCGACAAAGAGACCCGTAATCGCTTTAAAGAGACCTTTGATCAGATAAACAGCGGAATTCAGGCACTTTTTCCAAAAGTTTTCGGTGGTGGCAGCGCTTACTTGGAACTGACGGGCGAAGATTTACTCGATACAGGGGTGACGATCATGGCGCGTCCCCCGGGCAAGAAGAACAGCACGATCCATTTGCTGTCCGGTGGCGAAAAAGCCCTGACCGCATTGGCGCTGGTTTTTGCCATTTTCAAACTCAACCCGGCACCGTTCTGCATGCTCGACGAGGTCGACGCGCCGCTGGACGACGCCAACGTGGGTCGCTACGCCCGACTGGTGAAGGAAATGTCGCAAACCGTGCAGTTCATCTACATCACTCATAACAAAATCGCCATGGAAATGGCCGATCAGTTGATGGGCGTCACCATGCATGAGCCTGGGTGTTCGCGCCTTGTGGCCGTTGATGTAGAGGAGGCGATGGCGCTGGTGGATGCGTAGCGGACTGCCATGCGGTCAAACAGATTGATGTGGAAAAAGTGGCGCTTCGACGGCGCAGTACAGGAATAACTGGCGTAGCGGTACAGATGCTTGCGGCATGCAGATGTATCAGACGGTGTAAAGTTACCTTTGGTCGTGCTAGCTTAATGTCCACTTTTTCATTTTGCGTGGGTAAAAGGCCATTCAGAACATAGAGTTGGCTCCACGTTTTAAAGGGGTTTACGCCCTTAATTTTCAGAATTTTCATTAGAGGCACGGGATTACATGGAAATCGGTCTGCGAGAGTGGCTGATCGTCATCGGCATTATTGTCATTGCCGGTATTCTTTTTGACGGCTGGCGCCGGATGCGCGGCGGTAAAGGCAAATTGAAATTCAGGCTGGACCGCAGCTTCTCCAACCTGCCGGACGACGAGGAAGCACCGTCTGCCGAAGTGTTGGGCCCTGCGCGTGTCCTTGAAACCCAGAAAGAACCTCAGCTCGACGAGCAGGATCTGCCGACCATGAGCGCGGCCCGCGACCGGCCCGAGCGTGCGGAGCGTGAGTCCAAACGCAAGCAGCGCAAAGACGAGCCACAGCAGGGTGACCTGAACCTGGATACCGATGGTCCGAGCCTGTTTGGCGCCCGTGACGACGATTTCCCCGACGACAAGGCGCCGCAGCGCATTACCGAAGACAAAGACCTGCCGCCGGTTGAAGAAGTGCTGGTGATCAGCGTTATTTCCCGTGACGAAAGCGGCTTCAAGGGGCCTGCTTTGTTACAGAATATTCTGGAAAGCGGCCTGCGTTTCGGCGAGATGGACATCTTCCATCGTCACGAAAGCATGGCGGGCAATGGCGAAGTACTGTTCTCCATGGCCAATGCGGTCAAGCCTGGCGTGTTCGATCTGGACGACATCGACCACTTCAGCACCCGCGCCGTGAGCTTCTTCCTCGGCCTGCCGGGCCCTCGTCATCCGAAGCAGGCTTTCGACGTGATGGTGGCCGCGGCGCGCAAACTGGCCCATGAACTGAACGGCGAATTGAAAGATGATCAGCGCAGCGTCATGACCGCGCAGACCATCGAGCACTACCGCCAGCGCATCGTCGAGTTCGAACGCCGCGCGCTGACTCAGCGTCGTTGATTGAAGTCCGGTGCTCACGCGCCGGATCGCACCATGAATTGAGCAGCTTCGGCTGCTCTTTTGCATTCTGAGAGAACACCGTATGAAAGCTGCCGAAACCCGAATCCTGGAACTGCGCGCAGAGCTGGACCTGCATAACTACCGGTATCACGTCCTTGACGAGCCGAGCATTCCGGACGTCGAGTACGACCGCCTGTTTCATGAGCTGAAGGCGCTGGAAGCGGAAAACCCGCATCTGGTCACCCCTGATTCACCCACTCAGCGGGTCGGCAGTGCGGCGTTGTCGGCGTTCACTCAAGTGCGCCACGAAATCCCCATGCTCAGCCTCGGCAACGCTTTCGAAGAAGCCGACATGCGCGAATTCGACCGGCGTGTCACCGAAGGGCTGGATCTGCCTGTGGGCGATCTGTTCGGAGCGGGCGAGAAGGTCGAATACAGCTGTGAACCCAAGCTCGACGGGCTGGCCGTGAGCCTGCTGTATCAGAACGGTGCGCTGGTGCGCGGCGCTACCCGTGGCGATGGCACCACCGGCGAGGACATCAGTGTCAACGTTCGTACCGTGCGCAACATCCCGCTCAAACTGCACGGCGAAGGCTGGCCGGAAACCCTCGAAGTGC
>Ga0308163_10001555_pt1 | contig 24301 bp, 20 predicted proteins | sample PhyTR1_FD_201037 | JGI IMG/M metagenome (GOLD analysis project Ga0308163, IMG submission 201037) | Phyllosphere microbial communities from UC Gill Tract Community Farm, Albany, California, United States - DLSLT.R1 | ecosystem: Host-associated > Plants > Phyllosphere > Unclassified | place: USA... | reverse complement strand
AGAGTTCTGCCAGCCATCCGGCTGTTCCGCCGAGTTCGACCGCAGCACCGGAGGGTGCGCCCGCAGCGGATGCGAGCGGCCAGGGGAGCGCAGACCTGTCGACTTTTCCGGAGATCCGAGTGGGTATCGACTCGACGATGGCGAGAAGGGGGACCAGTGCGGCCGGCAGTTCTTCTCGGAGCCGCGCGACAGCGGCGGCTCGGTCGAAATCGGATTCGGCGATCGCCGCGTCGAGGGCGAGATAGCCGACGAGCACCTGATTGCCCGCAGTCGTGGTCTGCACAACGGCGGCTGCGCCCGCCACACCGGGCAAGGCCTGCAGGGCCGCTTCGATCTCGCCGAGTTCGATGCGCCGTCCGCCCAGCTTGATCTGGTCGTCGGCTCTGCCCTGAAAGACGAGTCCCTCGCGCTCGAAGCGCACGAGGTCGCCGCTTCGGTAGGCGCGCTCCCATCCCAGAGTTGGCATGGCGGCGTACTTCTCGGCATCCTTCGCCGGGTCGAGGTAGCGGGCAAGCCCGACACCGCCGATGATCAGCTCGCCGACTTCGCCCTCGTGCACCGGTGTTCCCGACGCGTCGACGACGGCCAGGTCCCAGCCGTCGAGGGGGAGCCCGATGCGAATGGGTGTCGTTCCATCGAGGAGTGCGCCGCACGCCACCACGGTCGCTTCGGTCGGACCATAGGTGTTCCAGAGCTCTCGGGCGGGTGTCGCCAGGCGTGCGGCGAGCTCTGGCGGGCAGGCCTCGCCGCCGAAGATCAGCAGGCGCACGTTCTCGAGCGACTCTGCCGGCCAGAGACCCGCGAGGGTCGGAACCGTGGAGACGATCGTGATGCTGTGGGCGATGAGCCACGGCCCCAGGTCGGCCCCCGAGCGCACGAGAGATCGGGGAGCTGGAACGAGACAGGCCCCGTGCCTCCAGGCGAGCCACATCTCTTCGCACGAGGCGTCGAATGCGACCGAGAGCCCGGCGAGCACGCGGTCGGTCTGGTCGAGCGGCTCCGACTGCAGGAACATACGCGCCTCGGCGTCGACGAACGCGGCCGCAGATCGGTGCGTGACGGCGACGCCCTTCGGCACGCCCGTCGAGCCCGAGGTGAAGATGATCCAGGCATCGTCGTCGATGGTCGGTGCACCGAGGGTGGTGATGGTTCCTGTGCCGGTGCGCACGGGTTCGAGGCCCACGCTCTCTCTGCCGTCGAGACGTCGGGTTCCGTCGACCGAGACGCGTGGCACGATCGTGCCGTCCGCACCGATGTAGCCCACGACATCCGCCTCGCCGAACACCAGCTCTGCTCGCTCCTCAGGATCGTCGGCGTCGACGGGCACGTAAGCGGCGCCGAGCACCAGCACGGCCAAGATCGAGACGTAGAGGGTGCGGCCACCCGAGGGGATGCGAATGCCCACCCGGTCGCCGCGGCGGACGCCGGCGACCGACAGTGAGACGGCCGCTTGAGACACCAGACGCATCAGTTCGCGGTAGCTGACCGAACCGTTCGCGTCGGCGAAGGCGGCAGATTCTGGATGCCTGTCGGCCGAGTCTCGCAGGATGTCGACGAGGGTGCGCGGGGCCGGGGTGCGCTCGCTGCCCAGGAGGAGTCCGGGTTCAGCGGGGGAGTCGGTCACGAAAGTCTCCTGAAGAATCGATCGCCGCGTGTGCACGCAGCGGTCGAACCGTAGGGTGCCGAGGTGGACGAGAGGTTAACGAGCGCAAGGGGAGCGAATTCGGCGCCGGTGCAGTTAGCTAGGACTGTGCCCACACCGCCCACCCCTGTTCTACAGCGACTGGTACTCATCGTCGCCGTCCTGTCCGCCTTCGTCGCGTTCCTCGACGGTACAGTGATCACCGTCGCCCTGCCCGCCATCACGCGCGAATTGGGCGGTGGCCTCGCGACCCAGCAGTGGGTGATGGACGCCTACCTCATCACCCTCGGCTCCATCATCCTGCTCGCCGGAAGTCTGTCCGACGTGTTCGGTCGGAAGAAGGTGCTGTTCTGGGGTCTCGTCGGGTTCGGCGTCTCATCGTTGATCTGCGCGATCGCTCCTACCGCCGGTGTGCTGATCGCTGCACGAGCGGTTCAGGGCGTCGCCGGAGCGCTCCTCGTGCCGAGCTCTCTCGCTTACATTCTGTCGACATTCTCCGGCCCCGCTCAGGCCAAGGCGATCGGGTCGTGGACGGCCTGGACGAGCACCGCATTCCTCGCCGGACCTCTCATCGGCGGCCTCCTCGTCGACCTGGTGTCGTGGAGGCTCGTCTTCGCCATCAACGTCGTTCCCATTGCGGTGACACTGCTCTTCTTGGCGCGGCTTCCGCGCGATCTGCCCGCCGCCGCCGGTTCGCGGGTCGATGTGATCGGGGCGGTGCTCGGGATCGTCGGACTCGGACTGCCCGTCTTCGCACTCATCGAGCAGTCCACTTTCGGCTGGACGAGCCCGGTGATCCTCGTTCCCGCGGTCGTGGGTGCCGCGTCGTTCGTGCTCTTCATCCTGCACGAGCGCCGCACGAAGCAGCCGATGATGCCGCTGTCGCTCTTTCGCGTGCGCAACTTCTCCGTGGGCAATGTCTCGACCCTGTTCGTCTACGGCGCCCTGTCGCTCGGCACCTTCCTTCTGGCCGTCTTCCTCCAGCAGGTTGCGGGCTATTCGGCCACGCTGGCCGGGTTGAGCACCCTGCCCACCACGATCATCAGCATCGCGCTGTCGACTCAGATCGGTCGACTGGCGGGCAGATTCGGCTCCAGACTCTTCATGTTCGTCGGCCCGATCGTGTCTGGCACGGGATTTCTAATGCTGTTACGCGTCACCGACACCGCCGATTACTGGACCGAGGTCTTTCCCGGCATCGTCGTCTTCGGTCTGGGCATGACGATCACGGTCGCGCCGCTGACCTCGGCCATCCTGGGCTCGATCGACCAGGCCCGGGCCGGCATCGCCTCCGCTGTCAACAACGCCGTGTCGCGCGTCGCCGGTCTCATCGCGGTGGCGGCAGCGGGGCTCATCGTGGGTTCGAGCCTGGATGTCGCGGGATTCCACCGGGCGGCCATCGTCACAGGAGTGCTTTTGATCATCGGCGGCGTCATAGCCGGCATCGGCATCGTCAACCCTCACACGACGGATGCTCGGAAAAGCGAGGCACGACCGTGACGACACCACGAGCGCGGCTGGCGTTTCTCGGCGACGAGGTCTATCGGCTGTTGCAGGCGAAAGACCTGGCCGGAGCATCGAGACTCTCCCTCCTCGATCTGCCCCAGGCCTTCGTCACCACCGAGTCGTGGCTGTGGCCGATCTTCAGCGCCAAGATCGCCGCAGATCCGGCAGCTGAGTCGTTCGTCGTCCGAGCGATCGTCGACGCCGAGACGAACGTCGTCGTCGGGCACGCCGGCTTTCACGCGCCCCCGGATGCCCGGGGCATGCTCGAGGTCGGATACACGGTTCTCGAGGCGCATCGCAGACGGGGCTACGCCTCGTCGACCGTCTCATTGCTGCTGCAGGAGGCCGCGGAGCGCGGTGCGTCGGTCGTGCGGGCGAGCATCAGTCCTGACAATGCCGCATCTCTCGCTGTCGTCCGCGGTCTCGGCTTCGTTCACGTGGGCGAGGAGCTGGACGATGAAGACGGCATGGAACTGATCTACGAGCGGCCGCCCGGCGACGCGAGAACGCTCCCTCCCAGCCGCTGAACAGGAAGGTGCGGCCCCGGTAGTCCAGACTGGATGGGAATCATTCCCGGTCTTCGCGCGCTCCGTGCCGCGCGTCCACGTCATCTCCCGTCATTCTGTGAGGCCCTCCCGTGCGCAAACTTCCCGTCATCTTCGCCGCCTCGGCGGCGCTCGCCCTGACCCTCGCGGGCTGCGCAGGGTCTCCGGCTCCCAGCTCGTCGCCGACCTCGGGTGCGACGGCTGCCCCCCAGGCAGCTGCCGGATCCTGCACCGACACTCCCAGCGGCTCGGCCTCCGACTCCGTGAAGGTCACGGGAGACGCCGGCTCGGTGGCCGCTGCCACCTTTGACTCGCCCGTCAACATCGACGCGACCCAGCGCACCGTGCTCTCGAACGGCGACGGCCCGAAGGCGAACGTCGGCGACTTCGGCATTCTCAACTTCACGATGTTCAATGGCACGTCGGGAGACAAGGTCTTCTCGACCTATGACCAGGGATCCGCGTCGCTCAGCATGGTCGTCGATGCCACACAGTTCCTGCCCGGCCTGGTCAAGGGCGTCGAGTGCCTGAACGGCGGATCGCGAATCGCCGTCGCCGCTCCCGCCTCCGAAGGCTTCGGAGAAAAGGGCAACTCGGCGCTCGGGATCACCGCGACCGACCCGCTCGTGTTCGTTGTCGATCTCGGGCAGGTGCTTCCGGCGAACGACCCGTCGCAGCTCAAGGCGAACGGCGAGGCTCAGCCCGCCGTCGATGGTGTTCCGACCGTCGTCGACGCCGAAGACGGCACGCCGACCGTGACCATCCCCGACACTGCTCCGCCCGCGGATCTCACGGTCACCGTCCTGAAGAAGGGCGCCGGCAAGGTCGTCGAATCCGGCCAGCCGTCTGTCGTGCAGTACCAGGGAAGCATCTGGGGAACCAAGGCCGTGTTCGACCAGAGCTGGGGCAAGCAGCCGTTCGCCGTGCAGCCCGGCAGCACCGTGCAGGGCTTCGAGGCCGCTATCGCCGGCCAGACCGTGGGTTCACAGGTCATCGTCTCGATTCCGCCGGCGCAGGGCTACGGAGACAAGGGCCAGCCGCAGGCGGGCATCTCCGGAACCGACACCCTCGTCTTCGTTATCGACATCCTGGCGGGCTGACCCGCGGCGCCTGCCGCCGGTTCGACCGCGCGGCAGGTGCAAGGATAGCGATGTGAAACGCGTAGTCATCCTTGGTTCAACCGGCTCGATCGGCGTGCAGGCGCTCGATGTCGTTCGCTCGAATCCCGAGAGGTTCGAGGTGGTCGGCCTCGGCGCCGGGCGTAACCGCGATCTGCTCGACGAGCAGGCTGCTGAGTTCGGAGTCGTCGACACGGCGCTGGGCACCGACGAGGCGTCGCAGCTCGTGCGAGACGTCGAGGCCGACGTCGTGCTCAACGGAATCACGGGTTCCGTCGGGCTCGGACCGAGCGTCGCTGCACTGAAGGCGGGGCGCGTCCTCGCTCTCGCCAACAAAGAGAGCCTCATCGTGGGCGGCGACCTACTCAAAGACCTCGCTCGCCCGGGCCAGATCGTCCCCGTCGATTCCGAGCACTCCGCGATCGCTCAAGCCCTCCGCTCGGGCACGCCCGAGGAAGTCGAGCGCCTGGTACTCACCGCCTCGGGCGGGCCCTTCAGGGGTCGCAGCCGCGAGTCACTCGCCGATGTCACGCCGCGCGAGGCGCTCGCGCATCCGACCTGGGATATGGGCCTCGTCATCACGACGAACTCGGCGACGCTGGTCAACAAAGGTCTCGAGGTCATCGAGGCGCATCTGCTGTTCGACGTCGCCTACGGCCGCATCGACGTGACGGTGCACCCCCAGTCGATCATCCACTCGATGGTGGAATTCATCGACGGCTCCACGATCGCTCAGGCATCGCCGCCCGACATGAAGCTGCCCATCTCGCTTGGCCTCGACTGGCCCAATCGGGTGCGCGGCGTCGGGCGCCCTCTCGACTGGACCACGTCGCAGACCTGGACGTTCGAGCCGCTCGACTCCGACGCCTTCCCGGCCGTGCAACTCGCCAAAGAGGTCGGACGTGCCGGCGGCAGCTATCCGGCGGTCTTCAACGCCGCGAACGAGCAGGCGGTCGCCGCGTTCCACGCGGGAACGATCGGATTCCTCGACATCGTCGACACGATCCGCCGGGTCATCGAGCAGCACGAGGCTCCTGCCGAGATCTCTCTCGACTCGCTGGCCGACGCCGAGCAGTGGGCCAGACGCACGGCTGACGCTCTCATCGCGAGCTGATTCGCGCGGGCGACTGACGGCGGCCATACGGCGCGCGTCCAGCGAACGGACAGCGGCGAGCTGGGGGAGCGCTGTAACGTGTGCACGTGGAAACGGTCCTTCAGTTCATTCTCGGCGTGCTCGTCATCTTTGTGGGGCTCGTGGTCTCTATCGGTCTCCACGAGGTCGGTCACCTGGTTCCGGCGAAGCTCTTCGGGGTGAAGGTCACGCAGTACATGATCGGCTTCGGCCCCACGCTGTGGTCAAAGCGTCGCGGAGAGACCGAGTACGGGCTCAAGGCGATCCCGCTGGGCGGCTACATCTCGATGATCGGCATGTTCCCGCCCGCGAAGACGGGCGGCGCCGTGCGTACCGCGAGCACCGGCTTCTTCAACACGCTCGTGCAGGATGCGCGCGAGGTGAGCGCCGAGACCATCGGAGATGAAGACGATCGGGCCTTCTACCGCCTGCCCGTGTGGAAGCGGATCATCATCATGGCCAGCGGCCCCGCGATGAACTTCGTCATCGCCATCGTGGTGTTCGCCATCGTGCTGTGCGGTTTCGGTGTGGCGAAGACCTCGATCGGTTCGATCAGCCAGTGCGTCCTGCCGGCGACGAGCGAGCGACAGACCTGCGAGCCGGGCGACAATCCGGGCCCGGGCGTCACGGCAGGTTTCGAAGAGGGCGACATCATCACGGCCATCGACGGCAAGACCGTCTCCAACTGGGACGAGTCGACCGCGATCATTCAGAAGTCTCCGAACAAGACGCTGAGCGTCGAGGTTCAGCGAGACGGCCAGACGAAGACACTGACCGTGGTGCCGCTGCTCGCGGAGCGCTACGAGCAGGATGCCTCGGGCAACAAGGTGCTCGACGAGTCGGGACAGCCCGTCACTCAGGAGGTCGGCTTCGTCGGCATCGGTCCGAAGCAGGAACTCGTGCCGCAGGGGCCGGATGCTGTGCTGCCTTTCGTGGGCGAGAACATCGCCGGCGTCGTGCACATCATCGTGAACCTGCCTCAGCGCATGGTCGATGTCGCGAACGCCGCCTTCGGCCCCGGCCAGCGCGATCCGAATGGCCCCATCAGCGTCGTCGGCGTCGGCCGTGCCGCCGGTGAGATCGCGAGTATGGACGAGTTCACCGTCCAATCGAAGGTCGCGACGCTCCTCGGCCTGATCGGCTCGCTCAATATCGCGCTCGGCGTCATCAACCTCGTGCCCCTGATGCCTCTCGACGGCGGTCACATCGCAGGAGCGCTGTGGGAGGGCATCCGGCGATTCTTCGCCAAGCTCTTCAAGCGTCGAGACCCGGGCCCCGTCGACACGGCCAAACTGATGCCGTTGACCTTCGCCGTGGTCATCGTTCTCGGCGCCATGAGCGTGCTGCTGACGTACGCCGACATCGTCAAGCCGATCAACCTCTTCGGCTGATCCGGATCGGGATTCCGGTACTCCCGGGGGAGTACCGGACGTTGCAGCGTGGGGGCGACGCGTTGTAGGTGCGGCGCTCGCTAGCATCAAGACCATGAACCTGCCTAGACCGCCGCTCGACGGTGGCCGTGACGGCTGGGGCGGGGCGCACGATCATCGGCATCATCGTCACGGGCCGCGATCCGGATGGCGAGGCGCGTACGGAATCGGTCCGCGAGGCCCGTTCGTTCCGCCGCAGGCGCGCCTCTGGCTGCCCGTGATCATCTCGCTCGTCGTGCAGGTGGTCGCTGTCACGGTCCAACTGCCGGGTGTATCCATATCGCCAGAGACCGCTGGCCTGGCATATCTGTTCGCCGTGCTCGGTCCCTGCGCTCTGATCGCTGCACGGCGGTTCCCAGGACCGGCCGTGGTAGCGGTCGCCGTGGTCTCCGTCGCCGACGTCCTCCTCGACCCGTCGATCTACGCGGCATACGCCTCGGTGCTCTTCGCTGTGTGCCTCGCCGTGGTGCGGGGCGCCGGTGTCTGGGCCGTGGCATCCGTCGTCGCCGGCTGGATCGTCGCATTCGTCGCGAGCGGTCTCGCGGGAGTCGGATGGGAACCGGTACCCGCCGTGCTGCTCACCACCGGAATCATCGTCGCGCTCGGCTTCGGATCGTCGATCAGGACTCGACGCGAGCGATTCGCGCAGCTGCGCAGCCTGCAGAGCCGACGGCGCATCGACGCCGCGCAGCAAGAGCGGGTGCGTATCGCCCGCGAGTTGCACGATGTACTGGCCCACTCGCTGTCGTCGATCAATGTGCAGGCGGGAGTCGGGCTGCATCTTCTGGAGTCTCAGCCGGAGAAGGCGGGCGAGGCGCTCGCCAGTATCAAGGCCACGAGCAAGCAGGCACTCGACGAGGTTCGCGACGTCCTCGGAATCCTCCGGGGCGACTCTGTCGATTCCGCCGAAGCGCCCCTCGTTCCCGAGGCCGACCTCGAGAGTCTTCCCCGTCTTGTCGAGAACATCAGAGCGGGCGGCGTCGACGTCGAGCTCGACTCGCAGATCGGCCCGGCCCCGTCGGCCGCAGCTCAGCTCGCGCTCTACCGCATCGCTCAGGAGAGCCTCACGAATATCGTGCGGCATTCGGCGGCGACGAAAGCCCGCGTCGAACTGCGGGAGAGTGACGGCGCTATCGTGCTCCGAGTGACCGACAACGGCAGGGGAGTGACGGACGACGTCGACTCCGTCGCGGGCAAAGGCCTCCTCGGCATGCGCGAGCGCGCGGAACTGCTCGGTGGACATCTCGAGGCCGTCAACCTGTCACCACAGGGCTTCGCGATCATCGCAACGATTCCGCGTTCCGCGAGACCTTCGATGAACGGAACCTCCTGACATGATCCGAGTGGTGATCGCCGACGATCAACAACTGATCCGGGCCGGGTTCACGGCGCTCCTCGCGAGCGAGCCCGACATCGACGTCGTCGGGCAGGCAGCGACCGGTGCCGAAGCCGTGGCCTCGGTGGCCCGGCTGCACCCCGACGTCGTGCTCATGGACATCCGGATGCCCGACGGCGACGGCATCTGGGCGACCCGCCAGATCGTGGCCGACCCGCAGAACTCTGCGACGCACATCGTGATCGTCACGACCTTCGAGCTCGACGACTATGTCATCGACGCCATTCGCGCCGGGGCCTCCGGTTTTCTCGTGAAGGACACCGAGCCGGTCGAGCTCATCCGGGCCGTGCGCGTGGCAGCAGCCGGTGACGCGCTGCTCTCTCCGGGTGTCACGAGACGGCTTCTCGGAAGGGTCTCCGGAGGTCTGTCTGCGGTCGTCGATACAGAATCGCTCTCGGTGCTGACCGACCGGGAACGCGAAGTACTGGCCCTCGTCGGCCACGGCCTCACCAACGAGGAGATCGCGACGAAACTGTTTCTCAGTCCCCTGACAGCCAAGACGCACGTGTCGAGGATCATGCAGAAACTCGGTGCCAGAGACCGCGTGCAGTTGGTCGTCACCGCCTATGAGACCCACCTGGTGCGCACCGGCTGGAACGACGGTTAGCGTGGCACCGGCTGCACCCCTCCGGTCGACGCCTACACTGGGAGACGTGGCTGCTATCAATCTGGGAATGCCGAAAGTGCCTGAAACCCTCGCACCTCGGCGCAAGTCCCGTCAGATCAAAGTCGGCAAGGTACTCGTAGGCGGTGACGCTCCCATCAGCGTCCAATCGATGACGACGACCCCGACTCCGAACATCAACGCGACTCTCCAGCAGATCGCCGAACTCACCGCGTCGGGATGCGACATCGTGCGTGTCGCCGTGCCGAGCCGAGACGATGCGGAGGCTCTGCCGATCATCGCGAAGAAGAGCCAGATCCCGGTCATCGCCGACATCCACTTCCAGCCCAACTACGTCTACGCGGCCATCGATGCGGGATGTGCGGCGGTTCGCGTGAACCCCGGCAACATCCGCAAGTTCGACGACCAGGTCGGCAAGATCGCCGCGGCGGCCAAGGCGGCGGGTGTGTCCATCCGCATCGGCGTCAACGCCGGATCGCTCGAGCCCTCGCTTCTTCAGAAGTATGGAAAGGCCACCCCCGAGGCGCTCGTCGAGAGCGCCGTCTGGGAGGCCAGCCTCTTCGAGGAGCACGACTTCCACGACTTCAAGATCTCGGTCAAGCACAACGATCCGATCATCATGGTCAAGGCCTACCGTCTGCTCGCCGAGCGCGGCGACTGGCCGCTGCACCTCGGCGTCACCGAGGCCGGCCCCGAATTCCAGGGCACCATCAAGAGCTCCACGGCGTTCGGCATCCTGCTCTCCGAGGGCATCGGAGACACCATCCGCGTGTCCCTGTCGGCCCCTCCCGCGCAGGAGATCAAGGTCGGGCTGCAGATCCTGCAGTCGCTCAACCTGCGCGAACGCAAGCTCGAGATCGTGTCGTGCCCCAGCTGCGGGCGTGCTCAGGTCGACGTGTACAAGCTCGCCAACGACGTCACTGACGGCCTCGAGGGCATGACCGTGCCCCTGCGCGTCGCCGTGATGGGATGTGTCGTGAACGGACCGGGCGAGGCCCGCGACGCCGACCTGGGCGTCGCATCCGGTAACGGCAAGGGTCAGATCTTTGTCAAGGGCGAGGTCGTCAAGACCGTGCCCGAGTCCGAGATCGTGGCCACGCTGATCGAGGAGGCGAACCGTCTCGCCGCAGAGATGCCTGCCGCAGACACCTCGACGGGCAGCCCCGTCGTCACGGTCGGAGCCCGATGAGGCTGGAGCCTCTGACCGCACAGGAGATGGAGCGCGCGGGCACGATCGTGCGCGCCATCGAGTCGTCGTATTCGGCCACCGTCGTGGGGCAGGTGACTCTGCGTCGTGCCCTTCTGGTGGCGCTCGTCGCCGGCGGGCATGTGCTCCTCGAGAGTGTGCCCGGGCTCGCCAAGACGACCGCGGCGACCACGCTCGCCAGAGCCATTCACGCGCAATTCACGCGCATCCAGTGCACCCCTGATCTGCTGCCGAGCGACATCACGGGCACTCAGGTCTACGACGCGCGCACCAGCACCTTCGAAACCCAGCTGGGACCGGTGCACTCGAACTTCGTGCTGCTCGACGAGGTCAACCGCTCCAGCGCCAAGACGCAGAGCGCGATGCTCGAGGCGATGCAGGAGCGCCAGACGACGATCGGCGGAACCGTCTACCCGCTTCCCGAGCCGTTCCTGGTGATGGCGACGCAGAATCCCATCGAGCAGGAGGGCACGTATCAGCTGCCCGAGGCGCAGATGGACAGATTCCTGCTGAAAGAGATCATCGACTACCCGACGATGGAGGAAGAGCTCGAGGTCTTGCGGCGCCTCGACGCCGGAGTCTTCGATGCATCGAGCCAGCACGAGGGCACGGTCGCGCTCGATGACGTGCGATTCCTGCAGCAGGCCGCGTCGCGGGTCTACGTCGACGACGCGATCCGCAACTACATCGTGTCGATCGTATACGTGACGCGCAATCCGCTCAATTACATCGGCGAAGAGCTGGCCGGCTACGTCGAATACGGGGCGAGCCCTCGCGGCACCATCGCCTTTATGCAGGCCGCGCGTGCGCTGGCGCTTCTGTCGGGTCGTGCCCACGTGGTGCCCGACGACGTCAAGGCGATCCGGCACGCCGTGCTGCGGCACCGGGTCATCTTGAACTTCGACGCCGACGCGGAGGGCGTGCGCCCCGAAGCCGTCATCGACGCGATCTTCGCGTCTGTTCATACGCCCTGAGCGCTATGGACAGCCTTCTCGTGCGTATCAAGTCGCGGATGTTCATCCACGCGCATCGCAAGGCGCTGCACCTGCTCGACGGAGAATACGGCTCGCTCGTTACGGGTCGGAGCATGGACTTCGAGGACTTGCGCAGCTATGTCGCCGGAGACGAGGTACGAGACATCGACTGGAAGGCCACCGCGCGTCACGGGGCCACTCTCGTCAGACGCTATACGGCTCTGCGGAGGCAGACGGTGTACTTCGTGCTCGACACCGGCCGCAATATGGCGGCGAGGGCAGCCGACGGTGAACGGAAGAGCGAGGTCGCCCTGGCGGTCGTCGGGGTACTCGGCTACCTGGCGGTGCGCCACGGTGACGAGGTGGCGCTGCTCTCGGGTGACGCCGAACGCACGATCCGTCTCCCTGCCCGGTCGAGCGAGGATCACCTCGAACGGGTTCTGAGAGCAATCGACGCGGCGCACCGTCTTGATTCGCCGCAGAGCGATCTCGACCGCACCCTCCGAATCGTCGCCCGCACTGTGCGTAGACGTGCGATCGTGGTGGTCGTGACCGACGACGCGATTCTCGGGCCCGAGCAAACGAGGCTGGTGCGTCGTCTTCGCGCCCAGCACGAACTGGTCTGGGTGACCGTGGGCGACATCGATCCGCTGCGGTTCACCGGTGCGACCGCGGTCGACGACGGATGGCGGATTCCCGAGGTGCTTGGCACCGACCGACGGCTCACCGCCGAGCTCACGCGTTCGATCGAGGAGGAGGTCCTGGAGCGCCAGACGACGTTCGACGACCTCGGGGTCTCGCATAGGCGCGTGGGGCGCGTCGACGACGTCGTGCCGTCACTTCTTCACCTGTTGAAGGCCAGGTCGCGTGCCTGACACAGAACTCATTCCTCCCGTCGGCTACGGCGGCGCATGGCTCGTCATCGGCATCGCGCTGCTCGTGCTGGTCGTCGCGACCATCCTCGTCATTCTTCTCGTGCGCGCACGAAAGCACGCCCCCTCGCCTGCGCCGTTGCCACCGGGCGGGATCGCCGGCCTCCGCGCCGGATACCATGCGCGAATCACAGAGATCGAGGCCGACTTCGCGGCACAGCGGATCTCCGCGCGTTCCGCGCATCAACGCCTCAGCGCGGTCGTGCGCAAGTACGCTCACGCGGTTAGCGGAGTCGACGCCCCGGTGATGACGTTGACCGAGTTGCAGTCGTCGTCGCTGCCATCGGTCACCGCGGCGGTGGCCGAGTACTACCCGGCGTCGTTCGAATCCGCCGACCGTAACGAAATCTCGTCGGCCGTCGCGAGGGCGAGGCAGGTGATCGAGTCATGGAGCTAGCCAACCCGTGGATTCTCGTCGTCCTGGTGCCGGTCGTCGTCGCCGTCATCGTGATGCCCCGGTTCGTTCGCCGACGAAGGTCATCGGATGCCGCGGTTCCGGTCGCCCACACGGAGCGCCTCACGAGGCTCCCTGGTTTCGTCGCCGCCGTCTCGAGGATGCGCGGACTCAGTGTCGTGACCCTCGTCGTGGCGTCGCTGTTCATCGCGACGGCTGCCCTGCTCGCTGCTCGGCCCGTCGTCACCACCACTGAGAAGCCCGCGAAATTCACCCGCGACGTGGTGCTCTGCCTCGACGTGTCGGGCTCGATGATAGACGTCGACATCGACGTGCTCGAACGATTCAAGGAGCTCTCCGAAGGATTCGAGGGCGAGAGGCTCGCGCTCGTTATCTTCAACTCGTCTGCCGCCCAGGTCTTTCCCCTCACCGACGACTACGACTACATCGCCGAGCAACTCGAGACCGTGCGTTCGAGTCTCGACGGCACCGGAGAGTTCGGCGACGCGTTCGGTGGAACTCTCACGGGGGAGGGTGCGTCGCTCATTGGCGACGGCCTCGCGTCGTGTGTGCTCACGTTCGACAGGAGCGATGAGAAACGATCGCGTTCCGTCGTGCTGGCCACCGACAACGACATCAACGGAACACCGATCATGACACTCGACGAGGCCGGCGCCTTTGCGAAGTCTCGCGACGTGCGGGTCTACGGAATCGATCCGAGCGTGACCAACCCCGGCGATTCCGAGGACTCGGCGGAGTTTCAGCGGGTCGCCGATTCGACCGGCGGCGACTACTTCGTTCTCGAGTCGGCCGACACTGTTCCGACGATCGTCGACGGCATCGAGGCGACGGAGGCGGCGCTCGTCGATGACGAACCGAAACTGATCGTCTCCGACCAGCCCACCCCACTCGTCGTGCTCGCGATCGTGCTTCTCGCAAGCCTGCTCGCTCTCGCGTGGAGGGCCCGGCTGTGAGATTCTCTCCTGTTCTGCCGCTGCCCGCGCTCATCGCGGTGTTCGCCGTGTTGGCGGCGTTCGCCATCTGGCAGCTGATTGCGCGCGAGAATCGTGCGCGCCGGCTGTCGTGGGCGGTGCGCGCGGGGATGGTCGTCTTGTTGCTGCTCGTCGCCCTCCGCCCGGGAATCCCCGGAGCGGGCGGCGAGAAGGCCACGACCGATGTCGACGTCTTCTTCGTGGTCGACACCACCACGAGCATCATCGCCGAAGACTTCGACGGCTCCCAGCCGAGACTCGACGGCGTGAAGAGCGACATCGTCGACCTCGTCGACGCGTATCCGGGTGCGAAGTTCGCTCTCCTGTCGTTCGACAGCTCGGCAGTGCTTCGCGTGCCGCTCACCTCCGATGCCACTGCGGTCTCCAACGCGGCGGATGTGCTGGCGCCCGAGATCACGCTCTACTCGAACGGCAGCAGTATCACCCAGGCGAAAGACCTCCTCGCATCGACACTGCAACGAGCAGAGGCTGCAGAGCCGGATCGTTCGCGTCTCGTGTATTACTTCGGCGACGGTGAGCAGACGTCGTCGGCGCCCGTCGAGAGCTTCGACGACTCCGCTCGGTTCGTCAGCGGGGGATACGTGTTCGGCTACGGCACCGACGCCGGAGGGCAGATGCGGGTGCAGACGGGATACTACGACGATGACAAGACCGACGACGGGTATGTGACCGACGACACGGGTGCGCCCGCTCGCTCTGTCATAGACGAGAAGAATCTGCGCACGATCGCAGACCAACTGGGCGTGGAGTACGTGCACAGGACCGCTCCCGGCGATGCGCCGGCATCCGATGTCGGGCCGTCACAGGCCCTATCCACGTCGAACGAGTCCACGGGGGGGACGACGGAGCTGTACTGGATACCGGCCGCGGCGCTCATGCTGCTGCTCGCATTCGAGGCAATCGTGATCGTGCGGCGTCTCCGCGAGCTCCGCGCGGCGGCCATCCGGCATGGGGGCGAGGAATGATGCGTCGTCGTACGAAAGCCGGCCTCGTCGCCTTGGCACCGACCGTGCTCGCGACGGTCGTGGCGGTCAAGCTCGTCGGACTCGCGATCGTCTCCGGCCAGGTGTCGGCGGCATACGAGCGCGAGGACTTCGAATCGGCCACCTCGCTGGCGAGATGGCTCACCGTCGTCAACGTGATCGATCCGTGGAAGGCGCACTTCGCTGTCGGCGACGGGCTCGCGGCGCAGGGGCTCGACGCGGATGCGCAGGTCGAGTTCGAGCGTGCGCTCGGCTTGGCGTCCCCCGCCGAGCAGTGCCCCGTGCGGGTGAATCTGTCACTGGTGCTCGAACGTCAGGGTGACGCCGTCGTTGCAGCCGACCCGACGAAGCGTGACGAGGCATCCGCGTTCTACGATGAGGCGCTCGACGTGATCGACAAGGCCGACGAGTCGTGTCGCCAGCCGCCGCAGAACGGAGAAGAGGGCACCGACGACGAGCTCTCCGATTCGGAGAAGCGGGTGACGGAGAAGAAGGATGCGCTCGCCGAGCAGCCTCCCGAGGACGAGGGCGACTCGAGCGACGATCAGCCGAAGCCAGATGATTCGCCGAGCGATGCCACGGTCGAGCAACTCGAGGAGAAGCTCCGCGATGCGGGTCAGGATCGTAGCGACCAGCAGACGGCAGAGCGCACCCCTTCCGATCCGGACTACGTCGACAAGCCCTGGTGACGCCGGCGTTCAGCAGAATCCGCCTGGGAACACAGCAAATTCCGAAGTTCTCTCGCTAGTTTCGTGAGCCTTGCCGAAACCCTCCGGGTCAGACAAAGGAATTCGATTCTCATCAGCTCGTTACGCACCTCCTCATCCATCGCTCCCCGACACGGTCGCCTCGGCAACCGCTCGGGCGTCTGGGCTGTCATCCGGATCGTCGCGATCACAGCAGCCGTCGCGGTCGTGAGTGCGGTGTCGATCGTCGCGATCGCCGTCAACGGGCTCGCCTCCACCGTGCAGGCGAACACCGTGGCGCTCAGCAACGAGTCCGACGTTCCGCAGCTCGTCGATGTGGGGGCGATCGAAGGCGGCGTCAACCTCCTCATCGTCGGCAGTGACACGCGCATCAATCAGCTCTCGACAGAGGGCGACGACACCGAGGGTGCGCGCAACGACGTGACCATGCTCCTGCACATCAGTCAGGATCATCAGAACGTCAGTGTCATCAGCTTTCCGCGCGACACGATGGTCGACATGGCGAAGTGCACCGATCCCGACACGGGGGAGGTCTACGGCGAGACGTCGTACCAGCAGCTCAACACGGCCCTCGGGCGTGGCGGGCAGCGCGGCGGCCTCGGCTGCGTCGTCGCGACCGTCGAGCAGATCACGGGCCTGAAGATTCCCTACGCGGGCGTCATCTCGTTCGACGGTGTTGCGGCCATGACCTCGGTGATCGGCGGTGTCGACGTCTGCATCTCCAAGCCGATCGACGACCCCTACAGCAACCTTCACTTGGGTGCGGGCAACCAGACCCTCTCCGGCGAAGACGCGCTTGCGTTCCTCCGCACGCGAGAGGGCGTCGGCGACGGCAGCGACCTTGCGCGTATCAGCTCTCAGCAGGTGTACCTCTCCGCCCTCGTCCGCAAGATGCTCTCCGACGGAACGCTCTCCAACCCGGTGACGCTGTACGGTCTCGCCAATGCAGCCCTCAGCAACATGTTCCTGTCGACGGAACTCGGCAAGGTCGACTCGATGGTCTCGATCGCGAAGGCGCTGCAGGGCGTGCAGCTCGACAAGGTCGCGTTCCTCCGGTATCCGGTCAGTGGCGACCCCGACGATCCGAACCGTGTCGTCGTGAACGAGGCAGACTCGGAGATCCTCAACGCGGCCTTGGCAGCCGACACACCCCTCGACCTCAGCCAGGTGGGAACGGCGGACTCCGCGACCAGTGCCGATGGCACCGGTGACACGCCGACGGGCGATCCGGCGACCGAGGCTCCGACAGATCCCGCGGCCGACCCGGCCGCGACGACGGCGCCGGATGCCGGTGGCGCGACCGTTCTGCCCGACTCCTTCACCGGACAGACGGCCGCGAAGGTCACCTGCTCCGTCGGCAACTGACCCTACTGTCGGGTCGACACCGCTTCGATCAATAGACTGGTGAGCGTGTCAGTTCGCCTCAGCAACTATTTCCTCCGTACCCTCCGCGAAGATCCCTCCGATGCAGAGGTAGCGAGCCATCGCCTCCTCGTGCGCGGCGGCTACATCCGTCGCCAGGCTCCCGGCATCTTCGCGTGGCTGCCTATCGGGCTGCGCGTCAAGGCTCGGATCGAGAACATCATTCGCGAAGAGATGACGGCCGCCGGTGCGCACGAGGTGCACTTTCCGGCGCTACTGCCGAAGGAGCCCTACGAGGTCACGGGGCGCTATACCGAGTACGGCGACGGCATGTTCCGACTCACCGATCGTCACGAGGCCGACTACGTCCTGGCGCCGACGCACGAAGAGGTCTTCACCCTTCTGGTGAAAGACCTCGTGAACAGCTACAAAGACCTGCCCCTGTCGATCTATCAGATCCAGGACAAGTATCGCGACGAGGCGCGCCCCCGCGCGGGCCTGCTGCGCGGACGCGAATTCACGATGAAAGACGCCTACTCGTTCGACGTCACCGACGAGGGCCTCGAGGCCTCGTACCAGGCTCAGCGTGCGGCGTACGAGCGCATCTTCACGCGGCTCGGCCTCGAGTACGTCATCGTCAAGGCAGACGCCGGAGCGATGGGCGGCTCGAAGAGCGAGGAGTTCCTGCACCCGACTCCCATCGGTGAGGACACCTTCGTGCGCAGCGCCGGAGGCTACGCGGCGAACGTCGAGGCATTCACGACCACGCCGCCCGCGCCGCGCCCCTACGAGGGGCTCACGCCTCCCGACGTGCATGACACCCCGGACACTCCCACGATCCAGACCCTGGTCGACCTCGCCAACGCGAACCATCCTCGACCCGACGGCCGCTCGTGGACCGCGGCGGACACGCTGAAGAACGTCGTGCTTGCACTGCGAAACCTCGATGGCACGCGCGAGCTGGTCGTCATAGGCCTTCCCGGCGACCGCGAGGTCGACCTGAAGCGCGCGGAGGTCGCCTTCGCACCCGCTGAGGTCGAGGCCGCGATCGAGAAGGACTTCGTCGCTCACCCCGGCCTGGTCAAGGGGTACATCGGGCCGTGGTCTGCTGAGGGCGCTGTTCTCGGAACGACCGGTTCGACGGGCATCCGTTACCTGCTCGACCCGCGCGTCTCCGACGGCAGCGGCTGGATCACGGGATCGAACCAGCACGGACGACATGTGTTCGGACTCGTGGCGGGACGGGATTTCACCTCCGATGGAACCGTCGAGGTCGCTCAGGTGCTCGCGGGCGACGAAGCTCCCGACGGCTCCGGGCCGGTCGAGCTCGCGCGCGGCATGGAGATCGGTCACGTCTTCCAGCTCGGTCGCAAGTACGCCGAGGCTCTCGGGCTGAAGGTGCAAGACGAGAACGGCAAGCTCGCCACGGTGACGATGGGCTCGTACGGCATCGGCGTGACCCGTATCCTGGCGATCATCGCCGAGCTGAACAACGATGACAAGGGCCTCATCTGGCCGAAGGCCGTCGCCCCGTTCGATGTGCATGTCGTGGCTACGGGTCGAGACGCGGCGGTATACGAGACCGCCGAGACGATCGTCGAGGCGATCGAGGCATCCGGGCTCGAGGTGCTCTACGACGACCGGCCCAAGGTGTCGCCCGGCGTCAAGTTCGGCGATGCCGAACTGCTGGGTGTTCCGACGATCGTGATCGTGGGTCGCGGCGCCGTCGACGGCGTCGTCGAACTCTGGGATCGGGCATCCGGAGAGCGTGTCGAGGTGCCCATCACCGAGCTCGTGCCCCGCCTGCGCTGATTTGCGTGTGCGGTACCGCGGAGTCGATCCGTCGGGTAAATTGGTCTGTTGGACCCGACGCCATCCGCGTCGGGGGACCACGAACTTAATACAGAAGAAGGAGGCCGGGTTATGGACATCGACCTCAGCGTGCTCAGGCTCTTGGAGCGCGAGCGGGAGATCCCGTTCGACGAACTGGTAGAGATCATCGAACAGGCGATCCTGACCGCCTACATCAAGCACACGACACCGGTTCTGCCGGTCGACGCACCGAAAGACACGCCGGCGCCTGTCGCTCCGAACGCACGCGTGCACCTCGATCGCAAGAGCGGACACGTGAGCATCTACGTGCCCGAGCTCGACGACGACGGTGCCGTGATCGGCGAGAGCGAAGACAGCCCGAGCGACTTCGGTCGAATCGGAGCGTTCGCCGCCAAGCAGGTCATCAACCAGCGTCTTCGCGATATCGCGGATGACGCGGTTCTCGGCGAATTCAAGGGTCGCGAGGGCGACATCGTCGCCGGAATCATCCAGCAGGGACCGAACCCCCGCATGATTCACGTCGACCTCGGAACGATCGAGGCCATCCTCCCTCCCGAGGAACAGGTACCGGGTGAGGACTACTCGCACGGCTCACGCATCCGCGTCTACGTCACGAGCGTGTCGAAGGGCACCAAGGGGCCGTCGATCACGGTCTCCCGCACGCACCCCTCGCTCGTTCGCAAGCTGTTCGCGCTCGAGGTTCCCGAGATCGCGTCAGGCGCCGTCGAGATCGTTTCGCTCGCACGCGAGGCCGGACACCGCACCAAGATCGCCGTGCGTGCCACCGAACCCGGAATCAACGCCAAGGGCGCCTGCATCGGCGAACTGGGTCAGCGGGTTCGCGCTGTCACGAGCGAGCTGGGCAACGAGAAGATCGACATCGTCGATTTCTCGACCGATCTGCCCACCTTCGTCGCGAACGCGCTGTCGCCCGCCAAGGTGTCGAGCGCCTTCGTCATCGACGAGTCGCTGAAAGCCGTGCGCGCACTCGTTCCCGACTACCAGCTGTCGCTCGCCATCGGCAAAGAGGGGCAGAACGCCCGGCTTGCCGCGAAGCTCACCGGCGCCAAGATCGACATCCAGCCCGATTCGGTGATGGACGAAGCCTGACGCCGCGTCACCACGGGGATCGATTCGGCGGAGGTGTAGTATGGAACCCGTAAGAACGTGCGTCGGTTGCCGCGCGCGCGCCGATCGATCCTCACTTCTGAGGGTCGTCGCCCGGATTCCAGTCGTGGTCGTCGATGAGACGGCCGTTCTGCCCGGTCGGGGCGCGTGGGTGCATCCACGCATCGAGTGCGTCGAGAAGGCGCAGACACGCAAGGCTTTCGGCCGTGCGTTGCGCATCACGACCGCACTCGACACGTCTTCCGTTCTCTCTTTTCTCGAGCGGCAGGCGACTCATCCATCAATCCGCAGACATTCAGTTTCTAAAGAACAGGCTGAAACGTACATCGTGACCAACTAATGAGTGACAACTAATGAGCGGCTCCAAATGAGCCCCGCGCACAACTAATGGTCTGCCCCTGTTTGGGAGCGGATCCCAGACAGGAGAATTGTGGCTGCAAAACCACGCGTACACGAAGTCGCCGCCGAACTCGGCGTCGACAGCAAGATCGCCCTCGCGAAACTGAAAGAAATGGGTCAGTTCGTCAAGGGCCCCTCATCGAGCATCGAGCCGCCCGTCGCTCGTCGCCTGAAGGAAGCCCTTCTCGCTGACGGCGCCGGAACGGCTGCTGCGGCACCTGCCCCGGCCAAGGCCGCCCCGTCGCCCGCCCGCCCGGGTGGCGCTCGGACCACGGCGACCCCCGGTCCCGCACGTCCTGCAGCGCCCGCCGCACCCACCCCCGCGGCACCCGCTGCTCCCGCCGTCGAGACCCCCACTCCCGCTGCAGCACCCGCTGCACCGGCTGAGGCACCCGCGGCGACCCCGACACCGACACCGGCTGTCGAGACCAACCAGCCCGCGGCTCCGGTCTCTACGGGCGAAACCGCTCCGGCGGGTGGCGCGCCCCGTCCGGGCGCTCCGCGTCCCGGCAACAACCCGTTCGCCAGCCAGCAGGGCATGCAGCGTCCCGGCGCCCCGCGCCCGGGCAACAACCCGTTCGCGAGCCAGCAGGGCATGGGCACCACGCCTGCCCCCCGAGCGGGTACCGGCGGAGGCTCGACCGGCGCGATCCCGCGTCCGGCAGCCCCTCGTCCCGGTGCTCCTCGTCCGGGCGCTCCGCGTCCCGGCGGCGCAGGCCAGGGCGCACGTCCCGGCGGCTTCGGCCAGCGTCCCGCAGGTGCCGGTGGCGGATTCCGCCCCGGCGGCGCGGGTGGCGCTCGCCCGGCAGGCGGCGGTTTCCAGCGCCCCGGCGGCGCTCCCGGAGCGACGCCCGGTTTCGGTGCGCCTCGCCCCGCGGGCGGTGGCGGCCGCGGTCGTGGCCCCGGCGGAGGAACGGCCGGAGCTTTCGGTCGTGGAGGCGGTCGTGCCAAGGCGCGTAAGTCGAAGCGTACGAAGCGGGCCGAATTCGAGCTGCGGGAAGCCCCGTCGCTCGGAGGCGTCAGTGTTCCCCGTGGTGACGGCTCGACCGTGGTGCGACTGCGCCGCGGAGCATCCATCACCGACTTCGCCGACAAGATCGACGCGAGCCCCGGAAACCTCGTCACCGTGCTGTTCCACCTCGGTGAGATGGCGACGGCGACGGAGTCACTCGACGAGGCGACCTTCGACATCCTGGGCGAAGAGCTCGGCTACAAGATCCAGATGGTCTCTCCGGAGGACGAGGATCGCGAGCTGCTGAGCGGCTTCGACATCGACATCGACCAGGAGCTCGAAGACGAAACCGACGAGGTCCTCGAGATCCGTCCGCCCGTCGTCACCGTCATGGGTCACGTCGACCACGGTAAGACGAGGCTCCTCGACGCGATCCGCAGTGCGAACGTCGTCGCGGGCGAAGCCGGTGGCATCACCCAGCACATCGGTGCCTACCAGGTCTCGGCCGAGCACGAGGGTGTCCAGCGCAAGATCACGTTCATTGACACCCCGGGTCACGAGGCGTTCACAGCCATGCGCGCCCGTGGTGCGCAGGTCACCGACATCGCGATTCTGGTAGTCGCGGCCGACGACGGCATCATGCCGCAGACGGTCGAGGCCCTCAACCACGCTCAGGCGGCCAACGTGCCGATCGTGGTCGCGGTGAACAAGGTCGACAAGGTCGGTGCTAACCCCGCCAAGGTGCGCCAGCAGCTCACCGAATTCGGCCTCGTCGCCGAAGAATACGGTGGAGACGTGATGTTCGTCGACGTCTCGGCACTCAACAACATCGGTATCAAGGAACTCCTCGACGCCGTGTTGCTGACCGCCGATGCTGGTCTCGACATGCGCGCAAACCCGAACAAGGATGCCCGTGGTGTCGCCATCGAGGCGAAGCTCGACAAGGGCCGTGGTGCTGTTGCGACCGTGCTCATCCAGTCGGGTACGCTGCGCGTCGGAGATCCGATCGTCGCCGGAACCGCCTACGGCAAGGTGCGTGCCATGCACGATGAGGATGGAAACATCGTCACCGAGGCAACGCCCGCCCGCCCAGTGCAGGTGCAGGGACTCTCGACGGTGCCTCGCGCCGGCGACACGTTCCTGGTCACCGAAGACGACCGCACCGCCCGGCAGATCGCCGAGAAGCGCGAAGCCGTCGAGCGCAACGCGCTGCTGGCCAAGAGCCGCAAGCGCATCTCGCTCGAGGACTTCACCCGCGCACTCGAAGAGGGCAAGGTCGAGTCGCTCAACCTCATCATCAAGGGTGACGTCTCCGGTGCCGTCGAGGCACTCGAAGAGTCGCTGCTCAAGATCGAGGTCGACGATTCCGTTCAGCTGCGCATCATCCACCGCGGTGTGGGTGCTGTCACGGAGTCGGACGTCAACCTGGCCACGGTCGACAACGCGATCATCATCGGGTTCAACGTGCGCCCCGACACGAAGGCGCGCGAGCGCGCCGCTCGTGAAGGCGTCGACGTGCGCTTCTACTCGGTAATCTACTCCGCGCTCGAAGACATCGAGAACTCGCTCAAGGGCATGCTCAAGCCCGAGTTCGAAGAGGTGCAGTCGGGTGTGGCGGAGATCCGCGAGGTCTTCCGTTCCTCCAAGTTCGGAAACATCGCCGGTGTCATCGTGCGCTCGGGAACCATCACGAGAAACGCCAAGGCGCGGGTCATCCGCGACGGCGTCGTGGTCGGCGACAACCTGGCCATCGAGTCGCTGCGTCGTTTCAAGGACGACGTCACCGAGGTTCGTACGGACTTCGAAGCCGGTATCGGCCTCGGCAAGTTCAACGACATCCAGATCGGCGACGAGATCGAGACCATCGAGATGAAGGAGAAGCCGCGCGTCTAGTCCTCACGGATCTAGATCGCAGCTTCGAAAGAGAACGGAAAGCACCATGGCTGATCCCGCACGTGCCAGAAAAATGGCAGAGCGAATCCAGGTCATCGTCGCGAAGACGCTCGAGCGGGGGTTGAAAGACCCCCGCCTGGGCTTCGTCACCATCACCGATGTGAGAGTGACGGGCGACCTGCAGCACGCATCGGTCTTCTACACGGTGTACGGCTCAGACGAGGAGCGCGCAGACAGCGCAGCGGCTCTGAAGAGCGCCACGGGAATGCTGCGGAGCGAGGTGGGCAAGAACATCACGGCCCGCCTCACTCCGAGCCTGGAGTTCATTCCAGACGGCATCCCTGAGAACGCCCAGCTGATCGACGGCCTCCTGGCCGAAGCTCAGCAGCGCGACGCCGAGACTCTTCGGCTCGCTCGCGAGGCGAAGTACGCCGGCGACGCCGACCCGTACATCAAGCCGCGACAGCCCGGCGACGACGAGCTCGATGAGCTCGACGACGATGAAGAAGACGACGAACCGGTGACGGCTCCGCGTCACTGACCGCGCTAACCGGTCAAGCGAATTCAGCGGCGACTTCCTCTACCCCGAGGAAGTCGCCGCTTTTTTCTACCCTGTGCACCAGCTCGGTGAGTTTCTCGTTGAACGGGGCCGTCAACCCCGCAGCGGCTGCCGCACGCACGACGGCGCCGTTGAGAAAGTCGATCTCGGTCGGCTGGCCCCGCCGGATGCTCTGCAGAGTCGAGCCCGGATTCGGAGTGTCACCCATTCTCGCTGCCATCACTCGCGGAAGCACGCGGCCTATGGCGATCGGTGCGATCGCGAATGCCCTCAGAATCGGCTGACTCATGCCCTGTAACGACGCGAAACGGACTCCGGTCGCGAACCCGATCCGCATCGCTTCACGCATGCTTGCCGTGACGATACGGCCCAGCACGGGATGCACGAGCGTCTCCTGCGCCGACAGCCCGGTGATTGCGGGCATCGCGTTGACCTGATTGACGATCAGTTTCGACCACTGAGCGCCGCGGAAGTCGGCGACCAGCAGCGTCGGCATGGCCGCACCGAGCACGGATGCGACGTGGGCGGCGACCTCACGGCGGGCCGGATCGTCGGCGCCGATCACGGTGGG